>OJQP01000298.1_pt1 | contig 35746 bp, 48 predicted proteins | sample 1598871 | NCBI WGS metagenome assembly OJQP01 (sample SAMN03922520, study PRJEB24848) | human gut metagenome | isolation source: stool sample | host: Homo sapiens | place: Germany | collected 2010-02
TTTTATAACTTTAATGTCGGAAGTTCTCCAAGATTTAGTATATTGTTTAGATGCACAAACTATACCTATTTGATAATATTCAAAATTGTCAACAATATTATTAGTATTTATAACTACTTCGAATGTATTAGATGCTACATCTCCAGTAGAACTTATATCATCAAAACAGCCATTGCAAAAACCATCAGTAGGCCAATCAGAAAGAATAGTATTTCCAGAGGTATATCCGGGTTTAGCCCCAAAAACATATCGCATTATTTGAGTTCTCTCATAAGTATCCATAAATATAGGATAACCTATATGAAACCATTGAGTATAATCTACTTCATTAATTTTAAAACGAATATAAATATAATGCCAACCTTTATAACAAGAACCAGCAATATAATTAACTGTACTAAAACTTGGAAGTTTAAGTTCAGGAGAAATAGCTAACTTACCATCAGGAAGACCTAAATCTCCACCTACAATAGTTTTAGTTCCATCAACATCAAAATGACCAAGATTAATAGTTTTTAAAGGTATATCTTTACCTTCTATACCATATTCAGCAACAGATATAATAAGATCATTTTCTACATTATAAGTAAACGTACCTTTTATCTTACCACCAGACCATTGCCAATTAGAACCAAAAAGATATAAATAATCATCCTTTTCTCTGTATCTAAATATATGGTTTTGACTATTTTCACCATTAATTCGACCATTAATAAATAATACTACTTCATCATTACAAGGAATATAACCGACTATCTTCCATTTACCAGAAAAAAGATCAGATAATCTATCATCTATTGAAGAAATATCTTTAATACCAGGTTCATTAGTAAGACAACTCATGTCCCCACTAATCATCATATTCTTTGCAAGAGTCAAAGAAAGATTCTCACAATCTTTCGGATGTTTATTGAGATTAAGTTTAGGAACAATATTCATAATTATTCATCACGTCTGAAAGTGAAATTATAGAACATACCTCCCCAAGCATTACCGTCATATTTTCCTTGACCATCAATAGCAACAGAACTCTTAGCTTTACTACGAAGTTCCATCCAAGCTACATAAGGATTAATAGCAGGATTATTAGCAGTAAGATTAAGCACAGGATGTTTCATTCCACGAGTAAGCATTTTATACATACAGAAAGCACCAATAGCTTCAATAAGTAAACCGTTATTAGGAATCTCAGGTAAATCACAGTGGTAATAATCACTATAATAAGTTTTTACTTCTTCACTTTCAATAGTGATTTCATCTGTATCAAAATTAAGTTCTATTTGATTTTCACTAATAAGAACATAATTATGATAAGTTTTACCATTACGTTTTATTTCTTTAACATTATAACGATCAGGGTAATCTTTATCAATACGAGTCTCAGCAAACATATCAGGTCCATAAGCCGCGTTAGGATTATAACTAACACCAGCAGTACCAGTTCGCATTCCACACTGTTGCTCCCCCGTAGAGTAACAACACCGTTTCCCATTTGCATTAGATATCATAGGAATTTTACAACCTTGCTTATCATAAACAACAAGTCCTTGCATTTTAATAGCACAAGGAGAATAAGCAATACGGTCAATAACTTTTAATGTTCTTTTCTTTCTTTCAGTACTAAGAACTTTTAATTGAGACATAGCATCAATAGACCAAGCAGCAACACGCGGAATCCAATCACTTGTATCCGGATTAAAGTCGTTGTCTATTTTTGCTATTATGCGCTCCACGTTTGTATTTATCTTGTTCAGCATTTCTAATATACTTTAAATAATCCGTTGGATATTTAAAAAGAGTAGCATTTAATTTATACGCTATATTAACTTTAAGATTAAGAATATCTTCCCTGTCTTTACATAGTTTTGAAACTTCTTCTTGACTTTTACCTCTAAGAGGAAGATCAATATATTCAACAGTTTTAAATTCTTGTTTACTTTTATGTAGTATTTTACTATTAACAATATCTATTTCATAATAAAAATTATCTTGCCTATAAACCCTATAATCTTCTACTTCATATTTGATGCCTCGTGCTTCATACCAAGCAGCTTTTTTAGCATCATAGAGTTCTTTGCCTTCAGCAAGTAGTTGTTTCTTCTTAGCAGCAGTAGCGGCAAAATCAATAATCATTTTAGGTTTACCAGTAGTCCAACGACTTATAAGAAGATCACCTATACCATAACTATAAGCATAAGCGTATCCATCTAATATAGCTTTATGAACGCCATAACCATAAAATTTATTAACTAATGCTTTAAATTCTTTAAACTTTAAAGAAGAAGTACTTTTAGCAACTTCATAATTATTAATATGACGATTACAATGTTTAAGCAAACCACAGTATTTAACAACTTGTAAAACTAATAATCTTTTAGGACCAACTTCAAACTCTTTAAGCATCTTATGTGCTTTCTTAAAAAGTAGTTCTTCACTATTATATTTAGTCATTCCCCATTCAATAGGAAAATCAATAAGTTTGATACCAAGGTCATAAAGTTCAGTAACATTCTCAATCAAACGATTTTTACAATCTAAAAGAATAGCATAAGCAGTTTCATACTTTTCTTTATATATAGGAATGTTTTGTTTAGCTTGGTTAACAAACATATAATAGTAGTCGTTTATCTTATAATCAGGTTTCATATTTTATCCTCTAAGTTTATTAATTTCAGGAGTTTCATTAGTTTGACGATGAATCTCTAAATGAAGCCTTTGATAAACCATATCTTTGACAGCACCTACAAGATCTTCTGGCAATAAGAACTCATCGTCATCAATAGTAAATTCATTAATAACTTTTTCACCTTCAACAGTTTCAGTTTTAATAATCTGAGGATATTCGAATACAGATTCAATAATAATATTTTTAATATTAGCAATATCATTGCTAGGAGAAAGACGAATATAAATATGTTCATTAATGTAATCATAAGTAGCAAGATTACACATACCTGGAAGAAAATTATTAAACCTTGCAGAAGCCTCTTTTGCAAAAGGAATTTCATGAGGATTATTAACCCCAGCAGTTCTTACAGAATGAAAAGGAACATTATGAGGAAGACGAGTAGGACGAGGTACTTTTTGAGCAGTACGTTTAACAACAGAAAGTTTAAGATCATCAGTACCTTTTAAATCTCCATCAGGAACATCAATAAGACTAAGACGAAAACGCTGTTGAAGCACTTTGTCTGTAATAGAGTGATTATTATAACTCTTACGAATAAGTTCGTTACGAGCATGAATAATCTCTCTTTTAATTGCAACACGAAGAGCATTATTATTAGGCTCTTGAGCAACATGCGCAATCTCAGAAACAAGTTGATTAATAGAACTCATATTATCATTAATAAGATTATGATACACAATAAAGATATAAAAAATATTTGGAATAACTTGCATTTCTGCAAAACTTTTATAATAAGACAAACAAAAAGGCTCGACGTTAATACGCCGAGCCACACAAAGAATAAGAAAATAAAGAGTTTAAATAGCTTTAAAGTACTCCCAAACTTTATCATCATCTGCATCTACATCCTCAAACCAATTAACGATAGTAGCTTCAATGATTTTTTCTTTCATTTCGTCTTCACTAATATTGCCAAACCATTTTTCATATAAAACTATATTGTCATGGTATTGAGCATTAAGTGCAACATAAACATCCCATACAGTAATATTGCTATTGATATTTCTAACACGTTTATCGTAAATCTTTTTAGCATCTTCCGGAGTAAACATATGACGAGTAATTTTGTTCCCTTTACCATCTATATGATACATCTCTTCAACTTGCCATTCTCCATACACTTCATCAAAGTGAGGACCTTTAATCTTTTCATGTATATTACACATAATCTCCCAACAAGCATCTTTATCCTCTTGAGTTTTATGTTGAAAATGACTATCAAAACTACTAATAATATCCCAAGCAGTTTCATTATCTAATCTATGTGTAGACTTATAATGGTCTACCATTTCTTTAAACTTGTGCATAATCTTAAACGTTATATTGTTTTAAAATATCTTTAAATTCTTGTATATCATCCTTATCTAAACAAATAGCTTTGCTCATAAAAGGAATCTTAATTTCAACAGCTCCATTTCCAATTGCCATCCCATGTTCTTACTTTACGGGGGAGGAAATAAGATTGTCAACGACATCATTAAGAATACCGTCAGCATCAATCATCCCATCTTCATTAGCAATCAAAGATAACGCTTTGTCTATTTTAGAAATATTATTATTTATAATTCTTGCAACAAAAGGACGAACAAAAACATTAACCAGTTGACTATCGCTTGATAAAACTGTAAGTTTATTATTGAAAAATTCAATAAGTTTATTGATAATAATTTCTTTATTTACCATAGTTTACTTATCATTAATAGTTTTAATAAATTCTTTATATGTTAATTCGGGATTAGCCTTAGCTGCAATTTGAAACTTTTTAAACATTTCAATTTCTTTATTAGATTGTGCAACAATTTTATCCTTACTACTTTTAATAAAATTCAATTGTTTAGTCAGTAAATCTTTACCAACTTCTGAAGATTCAACAACACTCTTAACAGAATTAATAAGAGCCTGCTGAATAAGTAGTTTTAATTCAGTATCAATAGAAGAATAAGTTTCACTATTGAAAAGAATATTTCTTTGATCTTCTGTAAGACTTGAAACTTCTCTATCAATTTCAGTCCAAAGAGAATTAGTAGCAGTATGTTGTTTAATTTGACTATACTGCTCTTTCATGGCTTGTAACTTTCTCATTCTATCTTCAATTTCACGTTCATAGTCAACGTTATTAGGACTATAAGGATTTTGAAGAAGAGGGTCAACACCAAAATTAACTGTATAATTGGGATTAATCATAGCTATTTATTTTCTTATTGTTTGAAAAGAAGAACTACTTTGAACCGAAGCCCAAAGTAGTTCCCCCGTAAAGGAAGCATCACGGCCGAATTACTCAGCAGCAGGAGCAGGAGTAGCAGCAGCCTGACGGCAAGGATTATAAGAAGGATAACCAGTAACAGTAGGTTCGTTAGGCAGAACAAGCTCACCCGTAATCATACGGCAAGTACGACGGAACAGGTTGAAATCAGCATGTTCAGCAACACGACGAATATCCGACTGAATAAGAGCATCTTGATAAGGACGAGTAGCCGTAAGAACAGCAACCTTAGTTTCCAGATCGCTAATGCGAGCATTAGTAATATCAAAACCATCACGCGTACTCTTATAAAGACCAAAGTCTGCATCAACTTGACTCTTATAAAGACCAAACATCTCCGAGTTAATAACCTGACGATCATTAAAACGAGCATTCTGTCCATGATAAGCAAGCGACCACATACCATTGATAAGTTCACACTTATCTTCTTTCTCTACAATACCCTCTGCACCTAAAGCAGCAGCACCAGCAACACCTGCACGATTACCGAACAGACCACCACCAAGTCCACCACTCAACAGCCAAAGAGCAGTACCAGCAATACCAAGTCCAAGACCAGTACCAGCTACACCTTTGGAAGCATACTCCTTGTGAGAACCAACCTCAACAAGTTCCTCGCCATTCTCTTTATTAATCAGTTTCATAAAGGAAAATTTTAAAATGTTAATTTGTAAGTGATTTTGTAAACGTTTACATTACAAACATACATTTGTCCGGCGAATATACATAACGATAACAAAAAGCCCCGCAGACGTTAATCTGCGGGGCATGGACTTGGCAATGAGTTGCCAATAAGGGATATTTACTTTACAGCATTTCTTATTCTTTTTAATTTAATACCAATAAAATCACTTTCATTCCATGAAAGTTCTTTAAAGCCAGCAACTTTACGACCAGGAGGAATAATACCTTCACGAACGTAATTATCAAAAGTAGATGGACTACAATGAAGTATCTTTTCGCATGCGATAGTTTTACTAATACGTTCTCCGCCTTTGTTTATAGTAGCAAGAAGTTTAACAAGTTCAACCAGTTCTTCTTCTGTAATTTCACTATTTCCGGCGTCAATGTTTTCAATCGAGTGTTGAAGTTCTTTTTTCAATACTTTGAGTAACACGCTCATCTTTTGTAGTAGTGTTAGTATTTTTTTTTGGTTGTGAAGATACAGACCAATTAGAGTAAAAACGCCAGCTAATATGTAATATAATAACAATAGCAGCGAATACCCACATTCTATACTTGTATATCTAATGAAAAACGTTAATAGCATAACAGAGGCATTATAACTAATAACAACTCTATGCCAAGTACAAAAATTAAAAGCATAACTACAAGAATACATAAGAGCAATCCCTGCAATAGAAACTCCAACTGTAAAACTCATTAAATCATTTACAGCGTCAGGAGAATTAAAGTAAACAAGTGTAGCATTAATAAGGATTCCGATAGCAGTAACTACCGGAATCCATTTGGCAAGTAATAGAAAAACTTTATGTTTAGTCAACATAATTTATTTCTTTTTACCACCTTTTCGAACATCAGAACTGCGAGGTCCAGCAGTACCAACTCCAATCATAGGCTTACTCTTCTTTGCCATAATATTAAAAATTAGTTGATTGTTATATTGACAATATTGTCAATTCGAATATAGGAATAAATTTTGTATTTACAAAATTATTTAGAGGAATATGAACGAATTTTTATATATTCAAACCAAGCATAACATTTTCTTTGTTTAAGATAGTCAAAATTAGTATCATTATTGTAAGCTTCTTCTTCAAATGAAACATCATGATAACTATCATTTTGTTTTTTATGGAAAAAACGAACAATTAAATATTCAATACTATACCAAAGATAAAAACCAATAAAAAGAGTTTCTAACATTTGACGTGTATGAATACGTTCATGGTTCTTTGTTTTAGCGCTAAGAGTATCTTTATAGAATACTATTCCACAAATATTAATAGCATTGTAAGAACCAAAAGGAAAAACTTTATTTTTAATCCAAATCATAATCAATTAGAACTATCTTGTTTATAACCTATTTTAAGTTTATTAATTATAGGTTTAAGAATCCAAGTCCAAATAACAGGAGCAGCAATAGAACTATTAATAAGCTTTAAAGCATCATCATAATTATTATATTTATAAATGCAAAACATAATTATTGTAGCAAGAACAAGAAAAATACGTTTAGTAAGAACGGGGACTTTTTTGTCCCCGTTAAAATAATCAGCAGTTTTAATAAGAAAATAAGTTACAATATTAATCATTAAGATATAGATAATATCAAAACTATCAAACACTTGTTTAATAAGAGTCTGTTCCATAAGTATTATTGAGTTACTGTCATATCTATTACTTTAGCAAATTGAGCATTAAAAGCCGATTCAGTAGTATATTTAGTACCACCACCCAATTTATAAGCATTGAAAGCAAATAGTAAATATACATAATTACTACTTAACAAATTAGTAGTAGTGTTAAATTGTACTCTGGTAGTTGTTATATTATCAGCATTTGCACTTTGTAGATTATAGAAATAAATCAAATTATTAGAAACTAATCCTCTAATACATACTTTATAGCTACTGTCAGTAGAATCTTTAACAACCAAAATATTTGCCCTCTTAATACTATCTTGAATAGATGTATCTGTAATAGTAGTATCTAATAATGTTTTATCTATGATAAAAGTATGATCGTATAAGAAGTTATTTAGAGCAGTAAAATCCGCTTGAACAGCTATAATTCCACCATTATTTAAATACCATTGGAATGGATTTGCTGTGCGTGCTTGTATTGTAGTTAATACTTTAGTATTTTTACTATACAAAATAGATTTTGCATATGTGGAACCCATAAATGTCATAGATACAGCAGTAAAATGTATTTCCGTATTAGTAACATTACCTCTATTAAATACAATAGTACCTATATTTGGAATATTAGTTACAATAAGAGTGGTAGCTTTTTGAACAGTAGCAGCTTCTTCATTTGTAAGAATAGTACCTAATTTAGAAGCATCTATAACAACAGTATCTCCAGCAAGAATATTAATTAATTCTTGTTTAGCTTCAGCATTAGTTTTAGAACCTCTAATACTATCATAATTCACAATAGTATCTGTATCAAGTGTATTAATGAATGTAAATCTACCTGTAAGATTATTCATATAATATGTTTCCATAGCCTGTTTATTGAAAACTATAAATGTAGTAGTGCCTTCATTTACTTTTGTACAATAACCAGTAAAAACATATCCATCCATAACTAATAATGCAGGAACAGCTTTGTTAGTTTTTAAACTATTAGCGGCAATCTTATTAATACTGGCATCATTATAATCAAAATAAACATATCCGGAAATATCACTAATCTTTTCAAGACTATAATTACTACCCTCTTTAAGAACTTTATAGGTTTGTAAGTACCCTTGATTATATATCCTAAAACTTCTTTCAACAGGATCTACATCAATTATAGGAGAACTATAATTAGTATTATTATAACTCCAAAGCAAGTTTATCAATTGAAAGCGATTTCTTTTACCAACATATTCATATAAGTCAGCAAATACTGAAGTCTTTGTAGATTCAGATAAATCAAGAAGATCTATAAGAACTCCTAAATCTATTGTATATGTCTTTATTACAAGATTATTTATTTGATCACTCCAATTTTTATCTAAATCAATAAGGCCAATGCCGCTCCAACGAAAACTATGATTTGAGTCATTACCAGAACCAATCTTTATATAAATTTTTCCTTCTTCAGGTTCAATAATTGTCCAATCTTCTTCAGAAGTATTAGCTCCAAAATCAATAAATTTATTAGGATATTTTGCACCAATGCTTCCAGAACTTGTACCTTTTGTAATAAACCACATTCTATTAGTATAATTACCATTATTTATAATGGTACTAATAGAACTAACACCGGTCGTTATATCCCAAAAATTAATAACATCATCTACATAACTTGGTAATTGTTCAGCAGGAACTTTGCCTCCTACGAGGTCAGCTTTGCTATCAATACTTGAAGCTGCATCATCAATATAGTCAACAATTAATTGAAAAACTCTTTTAATCCATGCGGGCATTGTTAAAGAGTTCAAGCTTTTTAAAATACTTTCTTTTGTGAATTTCATAAGTCAATTAAACTTTATATTTATCTTAATATTAATTATCTAATTTAAATGTAAGTAAACCATCAGGGTCTACTTGAATAAGAAACTTAATAGTTGTGTTTTCTCTTGTTGCACTTAACCAACAAGTATTTACATTTGTAGAAAGACTATTTGTATAACCAGTAACAACAGGAACTTTTCCATCATAATAGTATTGTTTATTACCATAACCAAATTGGAGTTTACAAACCATTGGCCAATTATTTTTTACACATTCTGCAATAAAACTAATAGGATTATTTACAATATTTAATTGTGTATAAACAGCTTCTGCTGTAAGTGAACTTTTAAATTCATCTTCAGTGGGACTCCAAGCTTCACTAGCATATTCAGTAAGTTTATCAAAAATCCATTGAAATGCTTCTCCAAGATCAAAACCACCTTTATATAAATCTTCTTGAAAATATGGTAAGAATTCAACCATATTATTTTCTAAAACTACAAACTTACAATATAAACGAGTAAATACTTGTTCATAAGAGTGCATAATATAAGTAAACTTAACAATACTATTACCATTGTCATAGTAACAATTAAAGTTTTCAACTTTAGAAACACAAGTACGTCCGTTAGAATCTTCATATTTTAGGATTATATCATCGGAGTTAATAAAAGAATCAAAAGTAATACCAGAAAGAGATATATCGATAGGCCTATTAAGATCAGGATTTGCAAAAGCATTAGAAGAGAAAATTAAAGTTTTAGGAATATTAGTTAATTTACTCTTTTCAGTAGGACTAATCAAACCAGCATACTGAGTAGTAGCTAAAGGAATATCTATATATTGATCAGTACCAGCACTATATTTACCATTATCTTGTTTTTCAGAAGTTTGTAAAGCAATTCTATAATAAGCAGCATTTCTATTATTACTAATGCCTTGTAAATCAACTAATTTAGAAGGCAATGTTGCCACAATATCTGTAACTGCTTTACCTTTACCACCATCATAAGCAGTACCAGTAACTTCTCCAATAATTAATCCAGAAACAAGTGGAACTAAAGTAGTACCAGACCAACGATATGTAGAGTTATTAGTAGTATTACAATAAATTTTATCAGCAACTAAATCTTCAATAACCCAATCGTTAACAGAAGTATTAGCATTTAATTTAATAATCTTATTTTTATAAGGGTTAATAGTTGTAGAACCTGTTATAATAACTTGATTAGTATATGCGCTATGTCCTATTATTTCAGAAGTATTTGCAAAATTAGTAGATGTTGCAAAATCCATTACATCATCAACATAAGAAGGAAGATATTTAGCATCTACTTTAGAACTTGCATTAAGAGGACAAATTCCACTTGCAGCTCCTTTTTGATTTTTATTTATAAAGTCATCAGTACTATACTCAATAATACCGTTAAGAATCAATTTTGGTTCATTAATATCTAACCAACTCCATTCTTGTTTAATAAGTATTTTACTATTACCACTTTCACAAAAATTACAAGTTATTTGAGCAGTATTAGTATTAGCGCCATCACTCATAAATTGCATAGTTCCTCTTACAGTAACCCATACAGGATCATCAGTTTTATAAGTTATTATACAATCAAAAATATAAACTTTATTATCTAAAGGATAAGCTTCAATAAGTTTTTGTATTTGAATAGTAGCATTATTTTCTATTGAAAATTGTTTGCGATTATCACTTAAAGAAGTTTGATAAGTAGCTTTGATATAAATAGTCCCTAAAGGTTTTTCTATTATATAAAGCTGAAAAGAATTAGTTTCTATATTACCCTGAAAAACAATTTTATTATCACTATTATAATTATAACCAATACAAGTTATTAAACAGTCATTTTCATGTCTTATAATAGAACAATTTAATTTGTTATATAGAATAGTTGATTCTATAATAACATTTACAATACAAATTGAAGGCATTCCAACATTAGATAATATGTAAGATTTTACTTCATCAATATTGCTTATAGTAAAAATTGATCCATCAGTAGTTTCAAAATTAATAGTAGGTATAGAAGAACTTTGTCCTCCTCCACCTGAACCAGCTTCAATAAGAGCTTTAAGTGCAGGATAATCATCTAAATGATTAAAAACATAATCAGTTCTATTGTAAACACTTAAATCTATAGCAGATTTTAAAATAGGATAATTATTTATATTATTAAAAACAGAATTAATAAGAGTAGGAGCAATTTCTACAATTTTATCTGTAATTACTTTCTTTACAGCTGGATAACTATCAATATTAGTAAATACAGATTTAATTGCGTTTTCAATAGTAGTTTTTAAAGTAGGATAATTATCAATATTATTAAATATATAATTTACTTGATTAACAACATAAGTATTGAGAAGAGTTTTTAAATCTGGATAATTATCTAAATTAGCAAATACATCTCCAACTTTAGTTTCAATAATAGCTTTAAATTTAGTATAAAGGTCTGGATGAGAAGCTATATCGTTAAGTACATCGTTAGTAGCAGTAGTAACACTCTGTACAACAACTTCCTTTACGGGGGGATAATCATCAATGTTCGTAAAAATCTTTTCTACAACAGCAATAATTTCATCCTTGGCAGCATTTAAATCCCATCCCTCCCAATTATCAATATTAGACCAATTAATGTTACTAAAATCACTAAGTTTATAACGTTTAGTCCAAATAAAACCATCAGCGTCTTTATAAGTAACAAGAGTTCCAAGATTACGCATAACCAAAGGAACTTCGTTAACAGTGGCAGCAAAATTACCGTTCCAAGGAAGAATAAGGTAATTAAACATACTAAGAAGAGAACTTAAATTTTTACCAGATTCAAGATCAAGAATGGCCTGAATAAGAGTAATAGGAAACGTAGTAAGTTTATCACCAAACTCTACAACATAATCTTTAAGCACTTTAATATTTTCTACCTTTCTATCTTCTTTAGGGACTGAACTGTAAGCAGCAGTACTTAAAGAATTATATACTTGTTCATGATAATCTTTGTTGTTTTGAGTATCAATAGAATCAATTATATAAGTCTTTTTAGTGTCTAATACATAGACCTCAGCTCCAGCATTTACTTGTTCAATAGTTAAAGCATTAAGTTCGTTATCATTATCAACTACAATACGTCCAGCAATTTGACGTTTATTTAAATAAGCAATATATTCAAGAACTTCTGCTTTAAAAGTTTTATAATCAATTTTAATCTCTTCTTGGAGATTAGAAAGTACTTGCCAATAAGTAGTATTAGTAAGTTTTGTACCAACAGGAACTTTTTGTTTAGAGATATAAGAAGCAAAATCGTCATATACTACACAAAGACGATCGTATTCAATATTATCTTTCCAACGACCGTTAAGTGTAATACTAACTTTACCTAAATATCTAACGATAGAGTTAACAATATCTGTTATATTTGCCATATCAGTTTCAATGCTGCTCCCCCGTAAAGGAAGACCATCGGTTATTACTTATCAGATTGAACATCATCTTTAGTAAGTCCATAAGTTTCAGTATAAACTTCTCCTTGTTTCTTAACTTCTTTAAGTAAACCAGTTTCAACATCCACTTCAAAAGTAGGAACAGAACCACAAGTTACCATAGCATACAACTTACCATTCTCGTCAATAGGCATAGTAACACTACCAAGATTTTCAGGAACTCCAGAACCTTTATAAATGTTACTAATTTGAGCTTTAATATAATTAATTAAAATATCTGCTTCTTTACTCCTATTGAGAGAATGTGCAGCACAAGCTGCTTGAAACATATTCCAACAAGAAAGAATATTTTTATTACTACCAGAACATCCAGCTTTACAATCTTGTAACATTTCATAACCAAGATCGCTAAGCAAAATTAATAGACGAGCATAAACACAAGCATAATCCGCAGGAATAATCATATAGACATACTGCGGATTTGTAATATTACTTTCATTTATATTATCCATATGTTAATAATTTATAATAATATCTAAATTCTTTTGTACTTTATCTCCTGTAATCTCAAGATGACCATTACCATTATCTTTTCCTGTAACAGTAAAATGTATTATATTATCTACAACATTAGTTTCACCAACTTTAAATAATGTAGGATAAGCATTATAAATAGTAATACTATGAGCATCTGTTGTAAGTTTTGGATCACAAGTAATATAAACATCAACAGTCTCACCAACTAACATTTCTATATTATTAGGTTCAATAGTAAAATCTGCAATAGGAACTTTAAGAGAACCTATATAATTATAACTACCTATAATTTTATTATAAATAGTTATAAGTTTTTGTCTACGTTCTTTATCGAATAAACCAATATTTTCAAATGCTGTTTTAAGTAGCATCATATATTGATTATTAACAAAAATATCATTAGTAGGAAGAAAACCAAATTCTTCATTATTAACTATATCTTCATTACCTTCAATTAAATAAACAGTAGAACTTAAAACAAGTTTTTTATAATCAGACATAAAATTAAAGTGCTTTATTAGTCACATATACAGCAAAATCTTGACACTTAATAGTCATTCTATTATTAAAAGTAAGAATCTTAGTTTCTTTATCTAATTTTTCATTAAATATGATATCAATAGCATCTTTCTCTACTTCTTTAATCCATTCTTCTTTAAGATATTCATTTACCTTATTTCCGTCAATAGTATAAAGAGAAAGAGAATTATAAATATTATAATATTCAGCATTTACTAAATGTTCAACATTATTTATAATATTATCTCTGTTAGTATTTATATGATTGTTTATAATAGTCTTTGTAACAAATTCAATTATAGTAGATGCTGATGAAAGAAAAGCTTGTCTAATAGCGCAACGACATTTATCTCTATCTTTATCAATAATATTTGTAGTAATATTGCCAAGAAAGTTACTTATTTTATTTATAGCTGCAACCAAATCATTAGTGATTTTAATATTAGCTTTCTCTCTTTTAGAATCAATTAGCTTTACTATTAATAAATAAATAACTACAATGATGGCCGGTGTTAACCCCTCTTTTAACGCATAAAGTATTATATTATCCATTTCGTACTTAAACAAAAAGGAGCCACCAATATTATCCATCAGAACAATATCAGTAGCTCCCTTTAATTAGTTTGTTGTATTAATTACTTTACAAAGGTTATTAACTACAATTCTGCCATAGCTTCAAGAGCTGTTTCAATAGCAGTTACTGCATCTCCTACTACATTTGCACTTTTATTAGGAATAGCAATCTGCACAATTTGATGAACAACTTCGTCACGAGTCTTTGTTGCACGAGGAACGGCAAAACGCAAAGTAAATACCGTAAATCCATAATCAGCTTTCTTAGGCTGAGCAAGAGGATCAAGAGGATAATTAGGATAAAGATACATATACGAATCACGATACGTATATTCAAAACCTGCATCGGCAGCAGCCATATCAGCAAGCTTCTTAATACCCTCAGCATCGTTAAGTGCAGCTTCGCCACGAGTAGTATAAGTAATTCCCATACCAAACAAAGCATCGGCAGGAACAAGTTCGTAATCTACACCGGGTTTAGTAGCAGTAACAGTAACCTTAGCAGCATCAGCTACAGCAGTAAGACCAAGCAGAGGATTGTTATTAACATAATCAGCAATTTTCTTAGCAATCATGTTAACAGTTTCCGAAGTCTTATAAGCATGAACAGTAGCAGTCCAATTAGCACGTTCGTTAAACTGAATACCTTTCTTAATAAAGATAACAGAATGATCTTCCATTACAGTAACATCAGGAATCGTAAATTCAGCTACAAAAGTTTTAGCGGCTTTATAACTCGACTTAACGAAACTAAAATGATTATTGTAGAAAGGAAGAATTACTGGACCTCCCTCAGCAGAAGTGCGACCAAGTACGATAGCACCCTCGCCTTTCATTTCAGCACCTGTAGCACTAACAGTGAGTTTACCATCTTTAAGATAATAAAAACCTACAGCGCCAGAAGCAGCAAGTTCAGGCGTAGCTCCAGTTGCATAAGCAACATCTGCGGCACCCAAAATAAATTGTCTCATATTTGTATAATTTTAATAATGTTAATTAGAAGTTATTCCAACACTCCTAAGATATATTTCAGCAGCAGCTTTCACTATATCAATGTGCATGTAGTCAGGCATATCACAATTAACTCCATCCTCCTCAACATCGCTATACATAACGACAGCGGGTTTAGAAATAATAACTGCATTAGCCTTGGTCGGTATTAAGCCATTCCCCGTAGAGGAAGAATAAACCTCAACATCAACTCTATCAACTTGCCCCAAAAATACAACCACCGGAGATTTATAAGTTGGAGTATTACAATAATCTTCTAACGTTATACCAAGAAGTTCAGCTTGTGTAACACGAGCATCATAAAAGCTATTAGTTTCCTCATATCCAATTTCAACAGCAGTAATATACATTACTGTATCTAAAGGAACATAAGTAGTATAACAATTTCGTTGATTACTCTTAATTGGAGCAGTTAGATTAAGCCTCTTTGAAAGAGTGCTTAATCCATTTATCTGCCCAACACGCGCATTATAGATTGTGACTTGCTCATTACCGGCAGAACCAAGATTTTCAGCAATAAGCTTTTTAATCACATCATTAATGGCTATATTAATACAAGCATCAATCTCACTCGGAAGAATAGCACGAATAGTTTGCATTCCCATTTGCTGGGCAAGTTGCCTAAACATAACGTGCATCTCTCCAATAGTCATATTAAATAAGTTTTAACTTATTCTTATATCCAACTACAATAGCACTGTTTTCCGGATTCTTAAACCAAGCAACAGCTTCATTCATGTTAGCCCCAATAAAGTCCCCCTCCGGCGTAAGAATATTCTGATTATGTTGTGCTCGAATAAATTCTCCACGCGCAATAAGGGTTTCAATAAGTGCTTTAAGTTTGATATCGTTATCACGACAAATCTTATTAAACTTAATCGGATCCTCAATAGAGAAACGGTCAAGTTGATTTTCTTTCGTAATACGGTCTTCAAGCATAGAGCTAACAATAGGACGTCCACTAATAACACAATATTGAATATAAACTGCGTCAAACATGTCAGGATCACTAACAACATTGACATAGTTTGCTTTAGCGTTATTAATTTCAGTACGAAGCTTTTTCTGAAGCTCGGCTTCCTTATTATTATCTTTGAAGTAAAAACGAATACTTGCATCACTATTAATGAGTGCAGTATCTTTCGCAATATCGTTATAAAGTAAACAATGACGATAAAGGATATAATCTTCAAGATTCAAAGGATAACCAAATTTGTGCTTTGAACTTTCAAGTTCATTAAGAAGAGTAATCTTTTCTTTAAGAGCGGCTCGAAGGTCTTTACTATTACTTTTATTAGCAAGCTTATATTTACTTTCAATTTGCTCTTCTTTCTTCTTAACAGTAAGATAGTCAGAATAATGATTATAATGAAAACTACAATCAAAAGTCTTTCCTAATTCGTCAACAGCAACTTGAATATTATTCAAGTATTGCTTAACACGACTTACAAAATTATCGTTATTAGGAGAAAGACCAATCAGACGAGGAAAATAGGCTTCAACCTCTTCTTTATTAGAAGAAAGAACACGCGAACTTGAAACAGAACTACCAATAAAATCACGACGTTTAGTCATAACTTTATCGTTTGCACGACGATAGAAAGAATAATTCTTAACTAAAGCAATAGTAATACTTTTATGTTCAGTATACTCTTTATTAAGATTTTCATCTATCTTTTGCTGAACTGTAACTTTCTCTTGTTCTTTACCAGCTTCAACTTTCTTTTCTTCACTGGATGTTTCCTCTACGGGGCGACTACCATTATTAGGTGTTTCAGTAGAGGGTTTCTTGACAAATCCAAATCCAGTTTCAGCACCCCCTGTACCTTTATTATTTTCCATATCAATAGGAGTTTAAATGTTAATTACAATTTGCACTGCAACAGGAACATCTTAGTTGCATTGTCCACCTGCAAGCCGAGAGAGTCTTTTACCTCAAACCGCGACATGTCAATCTCAGTCGAGATAAAATTCGTTTCGGGAACACCCCACGAAGCAGGAACATCACTCAGACCTTTAAGAACCTTTGCTTTATAGATTTGACCTTTCATACGAACCTTACGAACATTCTGATGTCCATTGTACGAAGAGAAGTCAATAAAGCAAGCTTGGTGAGAAGTAATAGGAAGACCCGAACGAGGATGAATCATACCATTCTTCTTAGCAGTTTCAGCAATCGTACTCTTATCAAAGAACGAACAATGCTTAACGGTAATAGTATGTCCATCAACAGTCTTATAACGACGGAAATACTTTCCGTAAGTAAGACCAGCATCCGAACCATCAATCATCTTGTCACCAAGAGGGGTAACGAAACCATTCTCCGTTGCATCCATACGCATAGCCTCATCGAAATCCTCAATGAAACCTTTACCGCCCATAAGAACAATGTTCATCGTTCCATCATCGGTATCACGGTCAAGAACATCACCAACGGTACGCTTAATCTTATTCAGAGTAAGATATTCACCGTAAGTATCGTAATTAGACTCACGACAAATCTCCAACATACCAGCAGTAGTAGGAATAGGTTTGCCATTGTCCATATCTTTTAGACCAACCTCACCATTAGCATTACGGTTATATTCAGCCATCCAAAGACGCTCTTCATTAGCGATACGCATAGTAACGTTAAATTGTCGCATCTCTTCGTTAATCCAAAGTTTGTTCTTACCGCCATCACCACCTTCAAATTCATATTCGGTAACAACATTAGCAAGATTACCAGCAATCTCTTTAGAATAACGGTGGAACTCAAGCTGAGAAGTCATTTGACCAGGACCCATAGTATTACTCCGGTTTCCTTTCGAATACGATTCAGAAACAAGCGGAGCACCCATAGACCAATACTTACCAACAGCAAGCATTTCGGGATCAACGAAAGCATCAGGATTAGGCGACATAAGACGAAGAATGTAACCATAACCATAAGCAGATTCTCCAAGATCACGTTGAATACGAACTTGCGTGTGACCGTCAGGAGCAGTCAGAGTATATTGTTCGATAAACCAATGAGTAGAGAAGTGAACCTCAAAATCACTACCACCAACACCGGGTTTACTATTAGCCGTATTAAAGTAAGTTACAAAGTCATCAAACTTTAAACGACCCATCGTTTTCCAAGTCCATTGAACAGTGTCAACATCAACAACACCAGCAGAACCACGACCCTCAGTAAGAAACGTCAGAGGAAAACGATCATCATCCTTACCATAATTGTAAGTAAGAAAAGCATTAATTTCGACAGGCTTCTGTAATTGAAGATTAGCAATACTCTCTTCATTAGAGTATCCTCTATCATCAAATTTACCTACCGAAAGAGTGCGCATTGAATACATAATCAATCAGTTTTTTTAATTAATAAAAAGTTACTTAAAACCTAAGTCAATATCTTTACCTTTATTAGTTTGAGGTTTATTAATTTTAACACTTGAATGATTACGGCTTTTAGCAATCAATTTAAGTTTCTTAACTTCTTTGTCATTGATAGCCATGTCAACAAGGTTGGTATAATTACCACCTACAAACTTTAAATAAGCGCGAAGTATAGCATCGTTTCGTCTATCTTCAAGACTTTCTTTTGCAAGGTCATTATCGTAACGAGATTTACCATTAGCATCGACTTGATACATGTAATTAAAGAAATCATCAGGTGTGGCACTAATTTTTTTACCATCACGTTCAATGATAATAGTATCAGGAATTTTATATCCTGCAATATTCCTACTATCAATAGTTTCTTTAACTCCAGTCCAAAACTTTGTTTCTCGTTCAATAGCTGCTTGTTCAGCCTCTTCTGCTTCTTGTGCAAGTTGTTCACGAAGAGAAGCATCTTTTTCTTGCAATGCAGCAAGTTCTGCTTTAGCAGTATCAAGTAGCATCCCATTTGCTTTAAGATAAGCAATATAGTTATCTACATTTCCACTAATTTTTTGCTCGGCCCAAGATTCACGAATAATACTTTCTTGTTGCGCTTCGTTAGATTCGTCAATAGTAACACCAGAACGGTCTTTAATATCAGTAAACCCTTCAATAGAACCTCCATTAGTTGCAATGTAAGGAACTAAAGTTTCTAAAATAGGATACTTGGCATATAAAGTATTAATAGCAGCTTCTTGAATTTCTTCTTTTTGAACTTCAATAATAGATTCTACATATGCTTTAACGCCATCGAGAGTATTTTCAAACTCAATAGGTTTACCATTTTCATCAGTAAGTTCGACATCAAAAGTTTTCTGCAAATTTTCAATATTAATTTCATCAGGATTAGTATTCTCAACTTCAAAACTTGCAACCCACTCTTTAACATCTTTTGCTTCTTTAAAGACATTACCATCTTTATCAAGAATATCACCGTTCTCGGCTACAGAATAAGTAGAACCATCTACTTCAATTTCAGTACCAGCTTCATAATCATGAGGAATAGCATTACTATTTCCATCACCACTATTATCGCTATTACCTTTATCATCGGTGCCATTATTTCCATTAGTATCTCCAGCACCATTGTTATCATTAGAATTACCATTGTTATCGTCATTAATATCAGGAGGAGTTAAACTATTTCCTCCATTGTTAATGTCGTTAACACCATCACCGGCTTGTCCTCCGGTAGCTCCAGCATTATCACCAGATGAACCGCCACCAAAACCAAAATCAACTTCGGGCATAACAACTTTTTAATTAGGTTAAACAATCTATGTAAATATAATAATAATATGTATATGATGCAATAGCAATAGCAATTTTTATTCAAAAATCTATATTATCGTTGACTATTATATATACTGTTATATGAAATTTTGATTTTCCGCCCCGTAAAGGAACGAATCCTATTCTATTGCCGCTTCATTCACTTCATTAATAAATTCATATATAAAGCCTCCAATAGCTAAATAATAAAGCCCGAAGCATTGCTCCGGGCCTTAATTCAGTATTATTTTTTAGTACTCTTTTTACTCTTAAAATCATACTTATTTTTATTCTCTTTAGCAATTTTAAGTTTAGTATCAATATCATGCATCTTAACAGCACGGTCAGCAGCTTTACTTGCAGCATCAATATAACTCTTTTCTCGTTCAACTTGTACTTTATCACGTTCAACTTGTGCACGAGCTTCTTCGAGACGAGCTAATCCAGCAGTCTTTTCAGCTTCAGGAACATCAGCATTATAACTAATCATGTTAGCGTCAGCGCGAATAAGTTCAATTTGCTGGTCAAGATAGTTCTTAACTTCAAGCGTTTTACGATCTTCTTCACCCTTAGCTGCAATCTTTTGTAACTCAAACTCTTGTTCCATTTGCGCGAGTTGTTGGTCCATAGACTTTAAGGCTTCTTCGTGCTGTTGTTTTTCTGCTTGGAACTTCATAATTAAATTCTTAACAGCAGAAACATTATCTCCAGCAATAGAAGCAATAGCCATATTCATATCACCATTTTGAGCAGCACTAAAAGCAAATTGCTTAATTTGATCAAGCTTTTCTTTTTCTTTAATAGAATTCTTAGCTTTAATAATATAATCAGCATAAACATGACTATTTACGTCCAAGCTAATATATTTAATATTATTATCTGCATCTCTATAAGATGTATTAAGACCATCAATCCATGCAAGTTTAGTAAAGTCAAGATCACGAGCACAATCTCGTTCTCGCATAGCATCGAACATAAATTCAATAATAACAGAACCCATAGACCCTCGCATAATAGCTTCTTCTGTAACTCCTTTACCTGCGCTATTAGCAATTTGACCATAACGTTGAGGTGTCATGTCTACACGGTCTTTTGCAGTATTTTCAATTTCAGTAATAAGATTAGTAAGTTGTGTAATATAGTCTCCAATAGAAGCATTAAGCATTCTGATTTGTTGAGCTTTAAGCATGTTTTGGTCATCACTATCATCTATATATAAAACGCCATCTGCAGCCATCTTATATATAGCATCCTCAACATCTTCTTTAGAAGAACCAAGTAGCGATTTACAAACAAGAAGAACACTAAGTTTGTTCTTAGCAATAGCCATTTCTCGATGATAATAAACAATATTCATAAACACCTGATAAGGAGTCATTGTTTTAACAATAGAGAAAGGACCAAAACCTTTAATAAGTTCTACAAGACCATTATAAGGTAATTTACCTTTACGATTATAAGCAATAGCTCTTGCTTTATAAGGATAGATTGCATTATTACGTCCTCCAATACGAACAGATTCATAAACTTGAGGTTCATAAATATATTCAATAGAAACATCTCCTATTTCAGGATTAAGAACATAATCATCATTTACTACGCGTTGAGCAAGGAAACCATTTGCAGCATATGTAACAATAGCTCTTCGAACTTCACCTCGCCAAACAACATGCCATACGTCATATAGACCAGTATTATTATCGCGAGCCATAATACTATTAGACTCAAATGCTTCACGTTCTTGAGCAGTAAATTTAGAACAAACATCTCCATAGTAACTTGCATACATTTTATAACTAAGCGGAGTAGCATCGCTGGCACTATGACGAGCATAATATGTTTCTAAAAACTTTCTATCTTTTTCACTAAGATATTCATCAAAGTTATCTACAATTTGTTGATACGTCATTTTCATACGTTCAGCAAACATATCATAATCTTCAACGAATTGAGAATCATTAGGAACAGGAAAAGCATCACGAGGAGAAACAACTCGTTTAATAAGTTTGTTACCTACTACATCGGAGTAAGTATAACATTCTCCAAATGCTACAAAATCGAAATATGCTTGTGAATATAAAACAAGACTTTCAGTAATATCATCTATAACATTAAGAAGCTCTTGTCCTTGTGCAGAAGTTTTATCAATATATTCTTGCTTAAATTTTTCAATTTCAGCATTTATATCAATAGCTTCTTGAGGATTAAATTGCTGAGGATCATTACCTTTATTTATAAAACGTTGATAAGACTCAGATATTTTAGCTGCAATTTGCACTTCAGCAAGACGAAGCATTTCTTGTTTAATCTGAGCATCGCGAGCCATAACAACATCAGGGTTGTTAGCTCCAACAATAAAATCATGAGGGTTCTTAATATATTCAGAAACATAACGACGAATAACTCCAGAAATAATATCATAGTTACGCATCGTTGCAGGAAACCTTTTATACTTTTCATTAGTAGCGTTATAAGGATTAAGAATTTTAGCATAGAATTCATCAGGAATATCATTCGCTAACATTCTATACATCTTTTCTAATTCTTCTCTATCAGGTGCAGCAGCTAATCCAGCAGAAATAACATAATCGCAACAATTAGCATACCATTCTGGCTTTTCTTTTTCAGCATTAGAAACACGTTGATTAGGAAAAGCGTATGAAGCAAAATCATGAAATACAGCGGCCATAATTATTTTTTGTTAAAACCAAGGACGAGATAGTATATCTTTTTCATCATCATAAACATTAATTTTCTTTCTTTTGTCCATTTCTTTTTTGGCATTGATATCCATAGCTTTCCACTCAATACCTCGGACAATCATTTCAGAAACTCGGTCAAAGTTTCCAATAGCATTCCATTTCTTTAATTCAAGAATAGTTTGATAATCATAAATACGATGAAAGTTCCTAATAGGATTTCCATTTTCATCTTTACCTATTTCTTCATAAAGAAACTCTTTAAGTAATCGAAGAGCATCAAGTTTACGTTGAGCACCACCACCTATACTAAAACCATAGCTCGAAGAAACTTTACCTTTAATAGTAGAATCCCAAACAAATAAAGGATCATAAGCAAGATACTTAATAGCTTTCCATTGTCTAAAATTTTTAACCGTTTCACCACGGTTAATTTCGACACAAGTAGTTCCAATACAGTTATAATATTTAGCAAGCATATAACAAATTCTATCAGCTTCTTCAAGACTATCAGGACGACCGTAATAAGAAGCTACAAGTTTTTGTTTATATCCGTTATTAATATTAGGATTCATCCAAACTTTAATACTATTGTGAGAATGTCGAGAAGTAATTTCTTTTCCTTCTTTATCAATACCAACAGGGTCATAAGATATACTATAAGTACCTTGAGGTATATATCTTTTAACACCTGATTCAGTATACTCTTCAATATATTCTGGAGCAAACCATCGTCGAATACAACCATGAGGTTGTTCATTAGCACGACGAGGAACACCATTTATATAGTCATAAACTCTTTTTCCTTCTTTATATAGACGCTCATTAGATTTAAATTGAATTTGTCCTATTTCGCTTTCTTCAAGCATACCATCAACATAAAACTTATAGAGTTCATCATTTCTAAGTCTTTCTTCCCAAGCAGTAAGTTCTTCAGAACTAAACAAGTTTTCAGTAGCACTACTAAAAGACTCAGAAGGAGTTAAAGCATACTGGCCAAGATAGTTAATATAGTCAGCATATGTTTTAGATGTAGATTTACGTTCTTCTCGTTCTCGTTTGGCAATAACAAGTCCTATTTCAAGATTACTATTACCATCTTTATCTACACCTTTAATTTTATTTATTTCACCTTGCAGTCCCCAACAATAGGGTTTAAAGAAACCGCAAACTTCATTCCTACTATCTTTATCCCAAACGTTTTCAAAATGCATAAAATGAAATGCTTTAGGATTATAAAAGTTCATTTCAAAAATTTGCATATTACCAGAAGTAGCAGTACCCCAAGCCATAAGAATACCAGTAGTATAAGCGCCAGTACGCATAGCAGGTTCAGTAACATTCATAAATTCATCAAAGTTATTCATAGTAGATAACTCCTCAGCTTTAACACAAACAGCATCTTTACCAATAGCGCAATCAGGATTATTCATTGCACTAACAGAAAACAAAGAAGATTTCCAAGAATTATCAGCTTCCATACCATTAGGAAGTTTATATCCTAAACGAAAGTCTTCTTTATTTGTACTAAATATACCTCTAACAAAAGGAGTTTTCTCTTCATAAAACTTAAGTCCACTAATAGTAAAATCAGATAAACCTTTATCCGCAGTAAGGAATTTTTTATCAGCAGCAACATGAATAACCATCTTACGAGATTGAAGATTTATTCTATTAGCGCTATCAGAAGCCATAATATAAGAAAAACCTCCACGACGAGTTTTATCAATAATAAGATGAAAACCATTATTCTCTGCAAACTCCATTACATGAAAGGTCCAAAACTGAGCATCAATAAATTTAGGAAAACTATAATATTTCTTTGCAGTATTAGTATTACCACGTTTAATAGTAGTTTCATCCAACTGCTCCATTCTACTATAATTAAGAAAATTATAATGAGCACCAGTAATACGAACTTCTTTAATAGAACCATCAGGCATCATTAGACATGGAGCAGAAAAACCCTTTTTACGTCTATATTCCTCACGTTTACGAAACTGTCTATGAGGAATACTATCTTCTTTATAATGACAATATTTATTACCATTAGCAAGAAAATAATTAGCTACTTCTTGAAAAAGATGTGTATTTACAAAACGCATTCCAGGTTGAATATTCATAAGAAAACCCCCGCTATCTCCTACAAGAAAAAGATTATCGGGGTCTACAAATCCAAGCTCTGATGCTTTTTTATAATGACTTTTATCTTCATTAATATATTCAAGAAAAGGATATTTATCTTCAGCCATAATAACTTATTTAATCAGTAAAACAAGTATAGTAACAGCAACTGTTCCACAAGTTGTACCTACAAGTATTTTATTTTTCTTTATTTGTTTTTCAATAGCAGCGTGCAACTCTTCGTTATACTTATTAGCATCAGTTATTCTACTCTGCATATCTATAACAACATTATTATATTCGTTAATCTGCAATTTCTGCAATCTAATAATAGTATCTTGTTGACATATAATTTTAGCAAAACCTTTACGCTCTATAAGTTTAGCATTAGCTTTACGAATAAGTTCAATAGGGACAATACATTTGCCATCACCAATTAATTGAAGTTCCCCCGTAGAGGAAACAATCGATTCTTTATTCTGACAATAACTTTTGAAAGTTAACAATAAGCATACTATCAGAAGCACTTTGATTAATTTGTAATTCATAAATTATAGAATCTTTAATGTGAATAATAATAGAATCTCTTTTAATTATATTATATTTAATAGAATCAATAACTACTCTATTATAACTTGTATCAATAGGTTTGATAGATTCTACTGGTACATCTTTTTTAATAGATAATCTCGATACTAAAAATATAAGAACAAATATAATAATAAGATATATTAAATCTTTAAATGTAAAGTCTTTCATAATATACTATGATTTAATTTTAACAAGAGTAGTTATAAGTTCATTTGTAACTTTAGTTGAAATAGGTAATCCACATGCTTCATAAGCGAATTTAACAGCAGTTCCGACTCCCATGTTTACAGCAGTATCAAATATTTCTTCAGCAACACGTTGAGAAGTAATAAGGTCTAATTGAATAGGGTCCCAATATTTAGTCTTGTAAATATCATCAACAAGACTCATAAGTTCTTTATCAGCAAATAACTTATCGTTAAGCCTCGATAATCCTTGTGGCAACATGATACCAACTTTATGTTTATCAATAAGTGCCCAACCTTTCCAAGTTCTATTATTGTTTCTCGAAACACCAGCAAATGTTTCTCCACCTGAATCATCAGGATCATTTACATATCCTGCTTCCCATTTAAGAACTTTATTTAGAGCTGTTTTGAAATCCGCCATATTTAATCATTTTATTATATAAAGTATAAGCTCCCATCTTAGCTAATATAAGATCTCTATTAACATCATCTTTATCAGAAGTTAATGTATTAAGAACTCCCCAAGTAGCAAGAGTAACCCACTTATGCCAAAAAAGAAAATAAGGAATACGAATTTGAATAGTATAAGATGTAGCAAAATCTTCAATAGTAGAACCATTAAATTCTCCTATAACTCTTTCTTCTTTTATAAGTCTAATTTCTCTTAGACCACAAAGACCATATTCAAGAACTTCCATAACTTATTTAAATTAAACATTATTAATTTATTCTTTAATTTCATTACAATGTTTAACTAAACTATTAAAATTATCTTCATACATAAAGCAATATCCTTTACATCTATAACGTGGAACAGAAACTTTAGAATTAGCTTTACAAACTCTACTAATATTAGTGGAAGAATCATTTATAGATTTAGCAGCATTCAATACACTGTCAAATATTTCAGTATTATTATAATCTTTATATTTAAATTTAATTACTTTTATCTTTCTATCAACATTATAAGAACGAAGTCTATTTACTTGTTTGGAAACAGTAATAGGATTATTATTATTTTCTTTTATTGTAGCCCATTTAAGATTTTCAATATTGTTATTAAACGTATTCGTATCTACATGATCAACGCATTGTTTATTATCAGGATTAGGAATAAACGCAATAGTAACAAGTTTATGAACAAAATATGGAATAGCTTTTAATGAAACTTTATAATAATTTCCAACAATAAAAGTAGACATTAATTTATTAGAAATAATATTCTTAATTCTTCCTTTATTAGAAACATAATAAATATCATCGAAACCTTTAATTGGTTTCCATATTTCTCCATCTATATTATTTGGAGTTCCATTTTTATAGTGCTTAGTATTAAAATTAGAATTATGTCTTTTATTTTTAATCTTGCTATTATTATTAATAGTAAAATTAAAAATTACTCGTTTAACGTTCTCTTTATCCATCCTTTATAAAATTTAATTTGTGCAGGTTTGTTATCAACTATTTTTGTATAATATTTAATTCGGGCAAGTTTATAATTTGCAATAAATAAATCTTCACCAAGACTATCTCGTATCATTTTAAGACTATCTTGATAAAGAGTAATATCATGTTCAAGACGAATAATTCGTGCTATATTTTCTTGTTCATTAATTGTATCCTTTACGGGGATATAAATAGTTTCTTTAATAGGTACATTTCCATTAGATGTACATCCAATGTTAAATATAGATAAAACTATAATTGTTACTAACAAATAAATTTTTTTCATAAACCTAATGAAAATTGAGTATTAATTTGTTGCGCTCTAAGAGTTTTTCTTCTATCTTCAAGAATAGCCATAACTTCATTTCTACGATATGGCATTTTATGCATAGTAACTTTCTCAACAGGATTCTCTTTAATCTTAAAACTATTATCAGGAAAACGTTTAGGCATTCCATATTTGTTAAGAACAAAATCAGAATCTATATGACAAAGCCATAAACCAGCACAAGGAATGCCAAGAATGATTTCCACATAAGCGGCATAAATAGAAAGCTGCATATTATAAATAGAACCATTACAATTAGGAAGATTATTAAGAGGAGGCAACAGCCATTCATCTTTAGGAACCCAAATATCAGTATCTTGTGCAGGTTTTTCAGTCTTATCTTTTTTAAAGTAACCAGATTCAAATTTAAGACCTCCACGGTTAGTCTTATAGTCGCCTATAACAAATTTATCGTCTCGTATACACAAAACATCAATAGTGCCAGAAAGAAGATAATCAATAAGAAATGCACCAATTTCTGCATAGATTTTATAACCATTTTTGGTATAATAGTCAAATACATTATAAAGATCAGTATACTTTCCTTCAGTATAATCAATAAAAGCTTTAACATCGAGTTCTTTTATATGCTTATCTATTTGAGGTAAATCAGCAACAGTACTCATAGAATTATCATCATATTGCTGAGAATATCTGATAGCATCATTAAATTTAGAAACAAGTTTTACTCCATCTTCAAGACCATTATGAGTTTTACTTCCTCTATCACAAGCCTCATCTCTAATAGCATCCCATTGAGCTGCAAGTTTCTTTTCACTAATTCCAAGTTCTTTAGCTTTCTTACGAAGCCAATAAGATTTATCAAACCTCGGAGAATAATCGTGAAGAAAGGTAGTAGTAGAAAGATACTCGTTACCTAAAGTATCAGTATATTTGTGTCCATCTTCTTTAAATATAAGACGAACATCATTATAACGTTTATCTCTTAATTGTAACATAACTTATTTTGCAGTTGTAATAGCTTCTGTTAGAAAAGAAGAAAAAGTAGAAACAAATTTTTCATTTGTAGATAATTCATTTTCACCCATAGTATCAAGAATAGAATGAGTAAGTTCATGAAAGAAAGTATTCAGTTTATTACTTTCACTTTGTTTAGTATCTTTGTTACATAAATCTGCAATTTCAATTCTACTTGCTGCAAGTAAACAATTTCCTAAAGCATTATTATCACAACGTTCAACATGATTAATATTGACAGTAACTCCGCCAACATTAAAAGATTCAGGTATTTTAAATTCCATATTATAAACTACTATTAGCGTCCATACTTGAAGTAACACCTTTACCACCACGAGCCATAACTTGTTCAGATTCTTCTTTAAGATTTTCTTTAGCAACAGATACAGCTTTCATAAGTTCAGGAATTTGTTTAGCACGAGAAGTAATCTTATCAAGATTATCAATAACAGGACCAATATCTTCTTGTGTAATACCACCATTTAATTTCTCAGTAAGCAAATCATGACATTTATTAATAATAATATCGGCAGTATGAATAGAACGATATAAATTTTCTAATGCTATACCAGCAGGGCCTACTGCTAATTTATAATATCGAGCTGCTATTTTAAGGACAAGACTATCTGGACTATAATCTTTGGGCAAATCAAAATTCTCAATAGCCTCTTTAAGACATTCTGCATCAGTAAGACCTTGTTGTCTTGCAGGACTTCGAGGATCAGCAAGATAATATATTACTCCGCACTCTTTCATATACTTAAGTTTATCTTTAGTATTATCACGTGCGTAAAGTAAACATATATCTTTATCTAATAATTGATGAACAGTAGGAGGTTTAGGCATCCCGCTATCATCAATACTAATTATGTTTTCTATTAGTAAGCTCATCGTATTTTTCTTGTAATTCAAAATTAAAAGGAACTTCTTCAAATATACTCATACAATAAAGAAAAGCATCAGCATAAGCTTTTCCTAAAGTCATACAGTATCTAATATAACGTTTATTGTTACGTTTTTTAATCTTATCTAAAACACGTTTACGAATTGTTTCAGCTTTGATTTTATTTTCTTCATAAAAATACAAGCCTCTGGCATATTCTTTATACTCATCTTTATCCATAACTTGTCGGGCAAGTTTAAGTTCTTTATAATGAGCAGTCATTGCCTTATCAATAGGATTATAACGAAGATTGCCAACAAAAGGCAAAGCCATACATTTGAAATCTTTGACTCCTTTAGAAATAGTTTTCTCAATAAAGTCAATAATCATTCTACATGTATCTTCTTCTTTTTTGTTATTGAACTTTAAATCATTAAATATATCATCTGCATCTTTACAGATTAATACATATTCGGCATCAAGTTCATCTAAGTTTTTAATATTAACTATATCACTCATGTAATACAATTAAAAATAATAAAGCTGATATGAATAATAAGCACTCGCTTCGCTCGTGCGCTCCCCCGTAAAGGAAGCACCACGTTCCATTATTCATACCAGCTCTAAAATCAATATATTGTTAATTAACACTTTCGTTATTCTTTTCAACAAAAGGATGGAGTTTATTTCCGCCTATTTCATAAGCTCCAATAACATTATTAATAGGTACAATCTTAAACTCAACAAAACAGCATTTAGGACTTGCATTTTTACTATCAATAATAGCTTTGCCTTCTTCTTTGAAATAATCTCCAGTTATAATATCATTTCGCAATTCTTTGTCATCATCAATAAAATTATTAACTGCGGTTAAAGTAATATCATTACCAGCAGAATTATAATGAGTACCCATTTCAAGAGAACTTCTATTGATAACTGCTCGATAACCAATTTTCAGTCTTTCTTTAATATCTTCATTAGGTGTACAAACCTTTGCAATAATAGGAACAACTTCAACCGTGGGAGGATTTTTAGCATTAACTACACTTGCAAGACTAAATAATTTAATCTTATGTACAAGAGCAATAACACAATAATGATCTTGGAGAATAAGACTATTTAGCATAGCTTCATAATGTTCGGGAGTAATTTCCTTAACACTTGTGGGAATCAAAAGTGAATAGTCTTTTAATTTACTTTCTAATTTAATCATTTCTTTGTCGTTTAATTGTTATACGTTTAATAGGAGGAACTTCTGCATCACCCTCTTTAAGTTTTGTTTGAGTAGCATTAATTAGTACCATATAAATATAAATATTAAAATGAAACAATGGAATAAATTTAATCAATATTTATATAAGTACCAAATAAAAACGCTTTTATTTTATAATATTATAAAGATGTCAAAGAGTAATAACTATACATTCAACATTACTTTCAATAACATTATCAGGAGTACGATTAGGATTAAGTATAGCACGGTCAGTATATAATTTCTTATTAGGTGTAGTTATTTGTCCAAGTATTTCTTTTTTAATAAGCATATTGATAGCATTTCTTGCATTACGTCTATTAATACCATGTTCCGCTTCACACTTTAAGAAAAACTTATCATCAAATTTAATAATACGAGTATTAATACCTTTAGTATAAAAGTTACGAAGAGTAGAAATAATATTACCATAAACAACAGTTTCGTTATGATTCAACTCATATAACGTACTTGCAATAATAACAAATTTCTTTGTAGTAGAAATAACACTTTTAGGAACAGCAAGATTAATAACTTGTTGTTTACCATAAACTTTATAATTGACTTCGTCTATAACTTGGCCATCAAAATTATTACCAATTAAATACATAGCAATATAAATTTAACAATTATTTATGTACAAATATACAAATAATTTTGTCAATACCAAATAAAAATGTTATATTGTGTAATATTCTAATACCTAAATAATATTATTATGAATGATTATGAAAATGAAGAAGTAGAAATCATCAATGGAGAAGATGTTGGTAGTGTTGATGATTTAATTGATGAAGCTCTTAAAGAGCGAGGTTCTTATTGTAATATTTGTAATAATGATTAATTTATAATTATTATGGATTTTATAAATAATAAGTTTAATCTTTCTATTCAAGATATTGATAAACTTTATCATATAATGAATAATCTTAAAAAGGATCGTGCTTATTCTTTATCTACTATTACACTTATGGTTATGGAACGTTTTGACCTTACAGGAAAAGATATGTATAATTTTCTTGTCGACGTTTATTATAATTGGGATACTTATTTAAAAACTATGAATGATGAAAAATAAAATAGTTTGGAGGATAGGATTAATAATGATGATATTGTTGTTATTAATTATTGTAGTTGTTATTGGAGCAGTTATTCATACTGGATGTACAATTCTTGGAATTGGATGATATGGATAAAGAAAATGAAATAGGAGGATTGACTATGTTGGTGATACCTGCCATAGTTATAGTAGTTATGATTATATTTTATATTATAGATTTGATAATCTGATAAAGAGTCGGGTTTAGGTCCGACTTTCTTTTTGTGGGTGTAGGATTGGAAAGGGGAAATGTAATGATAAAAAGAACTATTTTAATTATGGAGAAATGTATTGTAAAACAATAGTTAATTTTAATGAATAAAGAGATTATGAAATGAATTATTTTTATAAGGGTAGATAGAAAGAAGTTAATAATAAATTTTAAGTGGAAGATAATTTAGGAGATTAAAAGGAAATGATATAAATATTGTGCGACATATAAGATTAAGAGTTTAAGTTGAAGATATTATTTGAGTTTAAATGAAAATTGTTATTTTGGTTTAAGTTTGAGTTGTTATGTAAGATTAAGGTGGAGATGCTATTTGAGTTTAAGATGGAGATAGTAAATTGTAGTGTATATGTTTAAGAGAGGGGACCTATTGTATATGAACCCCGGGGTCTTGGATTGGACTTGAACTCCCCCCGTCTTGTTTCTACAAAATCAAATTAATTTGATAATGATTATATTATTATAAAAATAAATAAAGATGTTGATAGAACTACTGCCATCCCTCCCAATAATAACAATAAAGAATTTGGCATTGAACGTTTCATTGCTGTAACTAAAATCCACTATGAAAAAGTACATTGGAATCTTGAACTTCATCAACCACATCGTGTGCATGATTATATGCATTGTGGTTATCGTATTGGCCATTGAGAACAACAATGAGCTGTACTTCTGCGGTTGTATAATCGCAATGCCGTTGCTGATGTGGAACCTGAAAGTGTTTGCAGAGAAGATGGCAAACGTATTTGACAAGTAGATGATGATGCTGGGGCTGTATGTCCCAGCATTTTCACACACAATTCATCCTATTATTTAACTAAACAACTTACTATTATGTGGAACGTATTTATCGTAGATGACCAAACTATTAAAAGACGTGTAGACATTTGTCTTATAGACAAAATTGAAAATCTTGACATAGCTCGTAAAATCCTCAAAGAAGATCACGGTTTCGAATTTGCTGAAATGCCAGAGTATGATGAGGAGGACATTAAAGTGTATCCTTATCTTACCGAAGATAAACGTGTTGCGATGTATGCAGAGCTTATATAACATATTGCCAATAGTATGTCTAAATGACACGCTATTAGCAATATTTATATCTATCCCCTCATATAATAACAATAAAGAATTTGGCATCGTTAGTGATGCACCGGCTGTTCGTACTGGCAATACGACCGTCGTTAATTCTAATGCCCGTGCCAAAGGAGCACGTAACGTTGTTATGGCAACTCAAACCAAAGATGCGGTTACTACCGCTGTTACTATCGTGAAGACCAAACTGGTCCGCGTTAGTGTGTACGAAGGTGTTGACGGTATTCGCTACCGTTTCAACTTTGCAGATTCTTTTCCTGCGTATCGTCGTGGAGAAGATGGTCAGAATGTTTTGGCCACTGCTGACTACGTCGATTTCCTGCCTAACGTAGCTATCGCTCAACTCATCAACTGTCTGCCTGAACTTGCAGATCTCCACGTTGATGCTCGCGAGCGTGCTATTCGTCAAGGCGTGAGTGGTGGAATCAATGCTGCTCAATTGCAGATTCTCTGTCGTGGTGCAGAGTTCGTGATTGAGCGTGTTCAATTCGCTGCTGGTGATCCGTACAAAACGTATGACGGCGATGATGCTGTCCACGAGCATGAGGGCTTCTCGACCAACATCAAAGAGGTCAAACTGCTCGACAAGCAGGTGAAACTGCTGGAGAACATGCAGATGCAGCTGCTGATGAACCAGCTGTGATACAATGGGAGAGGCGGTGAATAACCGCTTCTCTCCTTTGTCTTCAAATCCCTCATTTTATAACAAGAAAGAATCCGAGCAATATAGGACATGATATTAAGAGTTCTATATAATGCTCGTAATTAGTGGTCGTAATGGACGAGACACAAAGGGTAACTGCCATGCTGTCGCTGGTAGTAAAATAACTGATGATTACACTAATGATTATGTTGCTCTAACGAAAAAAAACCAATATATGTATATATATTTTACGATAGTAAAATATACATATATTGAGGAAAAAATGACCGAAAAACGGATATTACACAATGAATAATTTTATTAATGATTACTATAATATTTGTTTTATTAACGGTTTTATAACTAATAAATATCAATGATATGAATGAAGTAAAAGATTATATTCTTAAAGTTACAATTGCCTTTGAAGGTGGTGTTGTTCAAAAGTTTACTTTTGACAACCCACAGGATTATTTAACGAACAATCAAATAGATAAACTTATAAATGCTCTCCCTTATGTTTATCATAATAAAATAAGATTAGGTGATTTTATTAATCAATCTTTTGTTAAAGATATTGAAAATAGATATGGTAAACATATTATTGAAATTCGAAAAGTGGTCTTTAAATATCGTAACTAAATTCTCCACTAATAAAATCAATAACAAAATCATATTTAAAATTAATAAAATCATTCATAAATAACAGGAGTAAGAAAACCAATAGTAAGATTTGTTATTATTTGACCTTATTTATTCCCCCGTAGAGGAATGCATTCACCTACAAACGCTCTTGCAAAATCAATAGTAACAAAATCATAAGAAATAACAACAGGAGAATTATATACAAAATCATTATTAACTTCTATATTTTCAGATTCAGAATCGGTATTAAATTCTCCTGTTTCTATAGGAATAGCATTATGGATAGCTAAATCATAGTTATCAGCACTGGGTTTAGTAACAAAACTATCCATAATCTATTCCTTTATAATTAAAACAAAGAATATAAGTAAGATTTTAAATAACAAAATCATATTTAATTTCATTAAATTGATTAACAAAATCATTTATATTTACTTTTTCAAAATGAATATTAACAAAAGGAATAGGAATATTAATGAAATTAGCATGTTGTTTAGTGGATTTTACAATAGCAAAATCATTAGTTCCTATTCCTTAACGATAAATAGGTGGAATAAGAATAAGATTAAGAGAAAGAGAAAGAGTAAGTTGGAGCATCTGATTCACCTCCATTAATTCTTCATTTCACTTCTCATTTCATCATCATCTCCACAATATTCTTATTCCTGTTAAACATTACTCTTTTTCGTCCCTTTATTATTCCAACCTTAAAACCCTTTTAAATAAATAATTGAACTTTCATTTAACTTTTCCTTTATCGTTCTTATTTTTATTAAGTTCATTCCTATTTTCATTACAAAGTTTATCCTAACCCAAAATCATATATAATTCCAACCTTTAAACAACTCAAAACAAGATAAACTATGGATACAATAACATTAGTAACTGCATTACTATTAGAAATCACTCTTTATACGATAGTAATAGCAATAATTATGTTACAATTAATAGCTGTAATATGGATTTTAACTATAATAATTAAGAAAGTATTTAAAATACTAACAAAATAAATCACAACTTATGTTATTATACGCAGGAGGAAAATTAGCAGATTATACATCATATTCACGAGGCTCTTCTTTATCAGAACAAGGAGCAGAAATTCTACCTTGGATTATATTAACTATTGTAATAATAGTAATAGTATTTTTAATATACAAAAATACAGACCCAGATAAACATGAAAAATCATCAGATGGGATGGCTATATTTATAGCATTCATGTTAGTATGGGGTTTACCATTATTATTAATGATATTAACATCATAGCTTATGGATTCAATAAAAATAATTGTAATATGTATATCTTTAGTAGTAACAATAGGATCGACTATTATAGCATCTTATGTAGCTATTAAAGAATATAAACAATACAAAAAATATAAGAAACTGAAAAAGCTATAATATCATATTTGTTAGTACTTATATTTTTGATATTATTTGCTCTCATTTGCACCCCCGTAGAGGAACTACACCGAGACACATCTGTACTTACCTTATTAACATCAACAATAGTATCAAATCGAGTTAAAAAGACTTTTCTTCTTTCAAACATTATTAAAAGTACTATTTATGTACTTAATAACAAAAATGTTTCAATTAATAGTAAAAATATTCGAAACACTACATTCAGCATAAGCGATAGATACGGCTTTAACAGTATCTAA
>OJQP01000301.1_pt1 | contig 35321 bp, 32 predicted proteins | sample 1598871 | NCBI WGS metagenome assembly OJQP01 (sample SAMN03922520, study PRJEB24848) | human gut metagenome | isolation source: stool sample | host: Homo sapiens | place: Germany | collected 2010-02
CGTTCTCAAAAATATCTCCTCCGCTCCAGACTCTCAAGCTATATATGCCGCTTACCGTTAAGAAATACGAGCGCAACGAATGGGGCGATTGGGAGGATTATCCCTCGGAGCTGGATCAAGATACTATCCTCTCCTATCACGATTCTATCCTTGCAGCCATTGTGAAAGAGCGAAGGCCGGAAGAAACGGAACGAGGACTCATGAAATACTATCCTAAAAATGACAGCGTCAATCAGAAGGTTCATTCCTTCTTTTTCACAGTGGAACAGATTGGCGCCAAGCTGATGGGTGTGGCCGAATGCCGCATACAAGGGAGCTTGAGTGAGGCAGAGCTTGAGCAGCTTAAGGATTATGTTTCCGGTCAGGCATCGGACGGCTTTGGTGAAGGCTTTGAGCAGCATCCCTTAAAAACAGGCAATGGCGAAATCTATGTCAGCCTATGGAGCAGTGATAAAGACTGGAGCATCATGACGCCGGATGAGTTGGCGCAAAGCCAGCAGATGGGAGGAATGCAGCTTGGATAATATCTTGACCGTTCTGACCGGAGATGAATAGCAGAATTTCTTTTGGTATTTGGTATAGCTTTCCTATGAAAAGTGTGGCATTGTGTTGTAATTGAAGGAGGTGGACAGAATGAAGTTATGGAAAGAGTCCTTACAAACTGCATTGGACGAACGTCTTGACGCAGCGTTTGCGGAATTGGCAGAATCCAACCCTGCTGTCAGGGAGGCTGTCAAACAGCAGCGGGATGCATCGGTGCTGGTAAAGGATCATCCGAAATACGATAACGAATTGAAACAGATATCGAAATTTTGGAAAACGTCAACCGTTAAAATTTCGGATGCCGACAGAAATAAGAATATCGAAACACAGTGTGCTCTATCAGGTAAGCGTCCAACTCAATGAATATCCGGTTGCCCCAAGGCCTTGTTGACCAGCACACGCAATTTTCCTTCAGGAGAAAGAATCTTACCGCGCAGGATATCATCTTCGGTAAAACGTGCCATAAGGATTTCCCGCTGCGTAACTCTTTCCCAGTCATAGGTGACGTAGATATAACCATTATCAGCTTCTTTAGCATCCGGGTAAGAAACTTCGTTGCGCTCATCAAGCAGCAGAGTATAAGGCCAGGTTTCGCCATCATCCTCGCTGAGCATAGCGGTTAAGTGGCTGCGGCCTTTCCAGCTTTTCACATTTCCCTGATTCATAATATCGTCTAGGTCAATGCGCTGGTCAAAATTGTAGTGGTTGATCATCAGCAGACGGCCGGATTTCAAACGCCGAATGAAAAAGCGCGAGCAGGGGCCGTCAATATGACTGTTGCGTCCGGGGGTCCAGGTGTAACCGCCATCCGTAGAAAAACTTTCGCCGATGCCCTTGAATGTACGCACCAGCATCCAAAGGGTTCCATCCTTTTTCTCTACCAACATGTGCTCGTCAAAGCTTCTGCCGGGAATATCGGCGTGTCCGCGTAACGTGATGGTTTTTCCGCAGTCGGTAGACGCATACACATTTGAAAACTGTTCGTTTTCCAAATCGTGGCGCTCGGAAGGAACACTTCCGCTTGTGTCGCACCAGATAGCGCAGGGGAAAAGCCAATCGCCTTTACTGGTGACAAGGGGCTTATTCATCATAATGCCATTTGCAATGCGTCTTGGCTTAGACCAGACCAATTCATCAGCATCGGCATTTTCGCAAATGCATGCCCAGACACCACTTCGCCCGTCATTGAAACCGCGCGCCTGCGCATAGGTCATCCACAGGCGTCCAAGCGGGTCAAACCACAAATTCGGGTCATAGATACGGCATTCCGGATCCGGGTGTTCCACGACTGTGGCGCAGGAACGGAAGGTTCGGCCATTATCATCGCTGACACACAGCATCATAATGTTGCCGCCTACCTCTGCGTCTTGACCGCTGTAAAAGTTGACAAAAATGCGTCCGGCCGGGCTGACTTCAATGGAGGGAATCCCCTGCCAGCGGCGGTATGTGTCCTGAAAGCGTTCTTGCGTTGCGTTTACATAAATATTAGCGGGCGTAAGCGAAGATTGATTCTCCATATGGTAAACCCCTTTTCAAATAATATATCACTCATCATGGATGAGCTATAAAGAATTATAGCATGGGCTCGCGAGCATTGTCAATTTGTTTGGCACCAACAATATCACCAATCTTTTTGTCAAAACCATGGCAAAGTGCTGTATTTTCTGCAATTTGGCAAAAATCAATTGACAAACCAGAAATACTATGGTACATTTCGATTACCGTAGTTGTTCACGTGTGATGAGCAGTCAAATGCAAAATGAGGTGACATTTATGAAAGAAAACCGCTTGCTCTTTACCAATGCGTTAATTGTATTACCTACGGAAACGATCAAGGGATCGTTAGCTGTTGAGGATGGTAAGATCACAGGAATTTTTGAATCTGGTACGGAGCTGCCGGGTTTCACGGAAGTGGATGTTCACGGGAAAGCACTGATGCCGGGCGCGATTGATACTCATGTACATATGTGGGATCCCTCTCCGCTCAATTACCGCGAGGATTGGGCCTGTGGATCCCAGTGTGCGGCATCCGGTGGCATTACAACAATTATTGATATGCCATTGAGCGTTCCCCCGGTGGTTGACAAAGAGGGTTTCCAGCTGAAACTTGATGTGGCGCAAAAGGAATCCTGTGTGGATTTTGCTTTCTGGGGTGGCCTGACACCAAACTGCGTTCAGAATATGGAAGAACTGAACCGTCTTGGTTGTGTAGCCTACAAAGGCTTTATGAGTTTTGCCAACCCGGATTACCCGCAGGTTACAGATGGGTATCTGGTGCAGGGGATGCGCAAGGCGGCAACATTTAACGGTTTGATCGGCGTGCATGCTGAAAATGCAGAAGTAGCAGATTTTGGCAGCAAAGAAATGTCTGCCATTCACTGTGAAGATTTTGCCATGCACGATGACGCACGTCCCTGGTGGGTAGAGCAGGAAGCGATTTCCCGTGCGGTACTGTTTGCCCGTGAAACAGGGGCAAGGCTGTATATTTGCCACATGACGATTGCTCAGGGAGCTGCCTTCTTGAAACAGGCAAAGTTCGAAGGTGTAAACGTCTCGGTTGAGACCTGCCCACATTATCTGCTGTTTGACAAAACGATTTTGCGGGAGAGAGGGGCCTATGCAAAATGCAATCCGCCGTTCCGCAGCCGTGAAAATGTAGAAAAGCTGTGGTCTTATATTCTGGACGGCACGATTGACACTCTGGGTTCTGATCATGGGCCGTATCGTGATGACGAAAAAGTGCAGGCAGGCGATTTCTGGAAGGAATACAGTGGCTTTGGCGGGTTTGATGCCATGCTGGCGGCAATGCTGACGGAAGGGTATCATCGCCGTGGTTTATCGCTGTCTCGTCTTTCCTGCCTCACGGCTACTAATGCAGCCAATATTATGCAGCTTGCACCGAGAAAAGGCAGTTTGCTCCCCGGCCGCGACGCAGATATCCTGGTGGTGGACCTGGATCGGGAGTGGATTTTTGATGGGACGAAGTCGCTGAGCAAAACCAAAACGGTACACAATTTGTACCACGGTATGAAAATGAAGGGAAAAGTGGAGCAGACCTATGTGCGCGGGCAGTTGGTGTACAACGATGGTGAAATAACCGCACAGAATGGTTTTGGCCAGTATATTCCCCGGCAGGCATAACGGAGGAAATACCAGATGAAACACGAAGATTTCATTGTTTCTATGAAAGGCATCCAAAAATCTTTCGGTGGTGTTCATGCTCTCACCGATGGGGAACTTACACTTCGCAAGGGTGAGGTCCTTGGCTTGATTGGTGAAAACGGTGCAGGCAAAAGCACGCTGATGAAAATTCTTTCCGGTGTTTATCAGGCAGATGCAGGCGTTATGATGGTAGATGGAAAAGAAGTCCACTATCATGAACCCCGGCAGGCACTGCATGATGGAATTTGTATGATCTATCAGGAGTTAAACCTGGTCCAGCATTTGTCTGTTGGCGATAATATATTCATTGGTCGGGAATCTAAAAAAGGTTGGAAACTTGACCGGACGAAGGATAATGGCCGTGCAGCGGAACTGCTGAAAGAGCTGGAGCTGGATGTCAGCCCCAACACCATCGTAAACACCCTGACCGTTGCCAAACAGCAAATGATTGAAATTGCAAAAGGCATTTCGTATGACAGCAAAGTGCTGATTATGGACGAACCAACAGCGGCACTTTCCATCAACGAAATCAGGGATTTGTTCCGTGTTATTCAGAAGCTGAAAGCCAAAGGAATCTCCATTATCTATATTTCCCATCGCTTGGAGGAACTGTTTGAAATCACGGATCGCATTACCGTTATGAGAGACGGCACTTATATCAATACTTTTATTACAAAAGAATCTTCCCTGCCGGAGCTGATCCGTTCAATGGTGGGAAGAGAAGTGAGCTGGGAAAAGAAAAAGCATTCCAATGTAGCAGCAGATGCTCCTGTGCTGCTGGAAGTGAAAGGGATGGAGTCCCACACGATTAAAAACGCTTCTTTTAAGTTGCGTAAAGGCGAGATCCTTGGCATCGGCGGACTGATGGGTGCCGGCCGCACAGAACTGGCCCGGTTGGTTTTTGGCGCTGACAGGCGAAAGCACGGAAAGATCATAAAAAACGGAGAAGAAATTCAAATCCATACGCCGCATGATGCTGTGAAAAACGGAATCGGTTATATATCAGAGGATCGCAAAGCGTTAGGTCTTGCCCTGAAATTGTCCGTAGCTGACAATATTGCTATGCCAAACTGGGAAAAATTCACATCCCACGGTGTAGTAAACGAAAAAGAAGAAATGCGTGTTGCCTCTGAAATGGCGGATCGCGTAATGGTAAAAACACCTTCTGTAAAACAGCTTGTGATGAATTTGTCCGGCGGAAACCAGCAAAAAGTAGCGATTGCCAAATGGCTTTTGCGTGATTGCGATATATTGATCTTTGACGAACCAACGCGCGGCATTGATATTGGTGCAAAAAGCGAAATCTACAACCTAATGAATGCGCTGATTGCCCAGGGAAAATCCATTATTATGATTTCTTCGGAAATGCAGGAGCTGCTTTCTATGAGCGACAGAATCATCGTCATGTGTGAGGGCTCTATCACAGGCGAACTGGATATTGCCGATGCGAGCCAAGAAAGTATTATGGCGCTTGCTGTGCAGCGCGCTGTCTGATTCAGGAGGCATACAAAATGAAAAAACAAAAGAGCATTAAATCACTGTTTATGTCCCAACGTATTATAGCCCTTTCTTGCCTGATCTTTCTCTTTCTATTTTTTTCTTGCTTCGGCAAGAATTTCCTGACACAGAATTCAATGGTAAGCCTGTTGGAGAGTGTGTACTACATCATTTGCCTGGCTTTTGGTATGACATTTGTCATTTCAACCGGCGGCATTGATCTGTCAATCGGCTGCGTGGCTATGTGTGGTGCGCTGATTGGCGGTGTAAGCTATAACCAATGGCATATGCCTATCTGGGCTGCACTGATTATCACTGTGCTTGTTACAACAGCCTTTGGCGTTCTTAACGGATTTTTGATTTCCTGCTGCAAAATTCCCGCCTTTGTGGCCACTATGGGTACGCAATATCTAGCACAGGGCATCGGTTATATCGTTTCCCGTGTGCAGACTATGCGCTATCCCGTTGTGACAAGCCCCGATGGCTGGTTCAAGCGAGTCTTCTATAAGTCACTGGATGGTTTCCCTATGGGCGTCATTTATATGGTGATCCTGTTTGTAATTGCCTCTTTTATGTTCCGTTACACAAAAATCGGAAAATACGCATGCGCGATCGGTTCCAACTGTGAAGCTACACGGCTTTCCGGCGTAGATACACGGCGCTGGACGATGCTTGTATATATTATCGCCGGCGTATTTGCGGGCTTGGCCGGCATCTTCTACAGTGCTACCTATACATCGGTTCTGCCCGGTTCCGGCAGCGGTATGGAAATGAATGCGATTGCTGCAGTTGTTATTGGCGGCACGTCGCTGAGCGGCGGCTCCGGCACAATGCTTGGCACGGTCATTGGTGTGTTTATTATGGCGGTTCTGAAAAACGGCCTGATGACCATTGGAATTCAGCAGCAGTGGCAGGTATTCTTTACCGGTCTGGCCGTCTTGCTGGCTGTAATGCTGGATATTTACCGCAGTGAAAAGCTGAAACGCAGCTGAGTATGGAAAAAGAAGGAATTTCTTCAATTCCTTCATAAAATATCCCGCAAAGATATTTGTAAGGGATAAACCGCTAACAACCTCTACACTACAAGGAGAAAAACTATGAAAAAGAATCTTTTATCCGGTCTGCTTGCAGGCGTTATGGCTGTAAGTCTGGCGGCCTGCGGCAATTCAGCAAGCACCCCTGCCGCAGATTCCACTACTGAAACAGCAAAACCAGCAACCGCAGAGAACAGCGACACATTCGATGTAGAAATGGTTGGAAATTCCTTCTCCATTGAATACTGCAACATCAATGTTGACGGTGCCCGCGATGCCGTTGATGATTTGGCAAAAAAAGGCGTTATCGTAAATTTGACCTACAATGCCTCTGCAGATTCCTCCCAGGTGGATGAGCAGATCAATATTCTCAACCAGGCTCTGGCCAAGCAGCCGGATGCTATTTTGATCGCCGCGTGTGACTCCGGCGCATTGGACGAGCAGATGATCACTGCCCGTGATGCCGGTATTCCCGTGATTGCCTATGATATCACCTTTGACAGCGCGCCGGAAGGTTCTCTGACTGCTACCTCTGCCAGCGACAGTATTTTGGCCGCTGGTCAGGCCGCAGATGAATTGCTCAAGAATGAAGACATTGTGGAAAAAATCAAGGCTGCCACGCCTGAAAACCCGGCTATTTTCAGTGTGATTGCTCCTGATGCTATTATGACGGTACACCGTGACAGAACCAGCGGCTTCGCCAACAGAATGTATGAACTGTGCCAGGAATGGCAGCCGGGCGCCGTTGCCATCACCGGCAACGATGCTTTTGCTAAAGACAGCGAAAAAGATCCTGCTGTGATTATCCGTACCGATATTGCCGCTTCCAGAGCAGACGAGGACATTCGCAACCTGGCCCAGTCTGTTGTTTCTGACAGCAGTGTGCTGGCAATCTTCTGTGTGAATGAGGCTTCCGCTACCGGTATTTTGAGTGCCACCAGCGATGGCTTAGACCTGGATCGCACCAACGGCAAGTACAAGGATTTGATTGTTATTGGGTTTGACTCCGGAAGCACTCTGAATAACGCAGTGCGCAGCGGCTACTTCTACGGTGCTGTGGCGCAGGATCCGTACACGATGGGCTACGAAGCCATGATGATGGCTGTAAACGTGCTGCAGGGCGGCGAAGCATCTGACATTGTCATTCCTGCCGTGTGGTTTGATGCCTCCAATATGGATGATCCCGAAATTTCCCGTATTCTGTATGACTAATCTCTGAAAATGGTATAAATGCGGCAGGGAACAGCTTGAAAAAGCGGCACCCTGCCGCTAAATAAGAAAGGAGCGTTTCTCTATGTCCACCTTACTGATTGGCGGAAACGGTTTGATTGGGACCCGCCTTTCTGCCTATTTGGCAGATCATGGCGAAGAAGTGTTTTCTTACAGCCTTCATTCTCCCAGCCAAAAGCATCCGGGTGTTCATTACATTCAGGGCGACGTAACAGATTACGGCACACTGAATATGTTGCTCAAGCAGAATCATATCGACAGGATCATTCACAACGCCGGTGTTTCTCACCCCAAAATGTTCCGGGATAACCCGTACAAGATTTACCGTACAAATGTAAACGGCGTGCTGACCAGCCTGGAAGCCGCCCGTAATTATGGCGTAGACCGCTATGTGTACATCAGCTCCGGTGCTGTATACGGAAATGTACACTATGATGTCGTGGATGAAACCATTCCGCTGCATGCGGAAAATCCATATGGGGCAACCAAAGTGGCCTGTGAGGAGCTGGTTCGCAATTACGGTCTGGACAGCGTTTCGCTGCGTGTAGGCTTTGTGTATGGTCCCGGTCGTGTAAATGAATGCCCGGTAAACATGATTCTCAGCACACTTCTGAAAGAAGGAAAAGTGGACTGGGATCACGGCAGTGAGCAGATGCTTGACTTTATCTATATTGAAGATTGCGTAGAGGCAATTGCGAAGATTTCCTTGGCAGATCATAACCCGCATGCCGAATATAATATTGGCGGCGGAGAGGTGATTCCCTACACACGTATTATTGATAAGGCTCGCAAACTGTTTCCCACTGCACCGATCCATGTTGGCCCCGGCGACTTGGGATATGACAATTTGGGCGCATTGAGCGTTCAGCGTGCGTTTGAGGACTTTGGATGGAAACCGCGGTTTTCTATTGAGCAGGGTATGGAGCAATACCTGAATTGGTTGAAAAATTTCTGAATGCGGAAGCAACAATAATTTTCTTGAATACAAAAAGAATTTTTGTTATAATTTTATTGTACTATCGATTATCGGTTCAGAAATAGACTTTCAAGTAACAGACGAACAATCCTTTCATTCTTGTTCCCATAAATTTCCACCAAATGAATACCGGGCATCTTATCCAGATATGATTGCAAAGACGCTGCATCTTCAGTAGAGTTCTTTGCGGAAAGGCCGTTTTTATAATGCAAAACTCTGTAACGCTCGACAATCACATTTCACCCGGTTTTTTTAAGTCACAGGAAGAAATGATGTTTTTCCTGCTGCTAAGTGAAATTCAAAAACAGAAGGAGCCTCTTGGTTCTTGGTCGTTGAACGCACTCTTGGCGAAGCAGGGAGTCTGTGTGAGCACCGCTACCATTGGTCGCTACCTGAAGGTGATGGACATCGATGGTCTTACCATTCGAAAAAGCAATCAGGGCCGCATTATAACCGAGAAGGGAGAAAATTGGCTTCAATCCATAACTGAACATCTGGCAAGAGCCGAAGTTCACGATGAAGCTTCCATCGGTTTGCGCGTAAACGAATATACCGATTTGCTGGATCTGATTCAGGCTCGCAAGACGATTGAAATGGAAACGGTTCGACTAGCCGCTGTAAATGCCACACAGGATGAGTTGTGGAAACTGCGTCAATCGGTCTCTCTGTATTATCGTGATGTTGCTGAAAACAAAAGCCATGACGACTCAGCTTACAACTTCCATACGATCATTGCTGAAATGAGCCGCAACAAATATTTCAAATATTTGTTGGATATCATGATTTTTGAAGAGCAAAAAATGGAAGAGCGCATGGACAAGCTGGTGACAAAAGAGCGCGGCAATGTTTATGTCGTTCAACACGATGATATTGTAGCAGCTTTGGAATTGCGCGATGCAGACTTGGCTCAACAGCGAATGGGCGCACATATCGACACGATGCTTAGCGATGTGAAACACCAAATCGAACAGATTCAAGCCTTAGCAAAAGAGGATTCTGTCCGGTAAACATAATGGAACAATCCTTCCGGAAATAAAATAATCCTGGTAGAGCAAACCGCCCCGCAAAGTTTTAAGGAACCTTTGCGGGGCGGTTTTGTATCTTTCGGTCATTCGCCGATATACATACAGTCAGACACTTTTCTTTTAAGACCTTTTTAATGAATCCGATACACTTAGAATAAAGCATCCCTGAATTTCTGATTTTTGAATAATCGGGAAACAAGTTGATGCTTCGTTTTTTGTTTACTTACTCCCCCCCGTATAGCTGCGCGGTGATGTGAAGTTAAATAAGAACGGATACCTTTTCCTTCAGCTTCTTTGTAAACTCGGCAAAGTCATCGTATTCCTTATCGCTTGCATGCTCCTCCAAGGCGGCAATCACCGCCTCGGTAAACTCTTTGCCTTTCAGATAGTTTTGGAACTTCTTTTCGTCGTCGCCCTCACGCGGGTCGGTCTCGAGTAACACCTCGTACTCCGCCTCGTTAAAGATGCGGGTGTTGGCGGTAAAAAATGCGCTTGACTTCAAAGCCGCGATGTTCGCAGCAGAGATGGAACCCCTCCGCTGAAGCGGCTGATAGACGGCATATTCCTTATACATGAACTCTTCGTTATCGAATATTTTGCAGAACTCGTCCTCTTCAAAATTGGAATAAATTTCGGTAATGCGGCGGATATCGTCGCGGGAGATTTCCTTGCGCTTTTTGCCGAGCGATTTGCGAAGCGGCTTGTACATATCCACAGCGTTTATAAGTTGCACCTTGCCGCGCCGTTCGGGACGCTTATTCTTCGAGAGAATAAAAGCGTAAATCCCGATGCTCGTGTTATAAAAGAGGTCGGTAGGCAGAGCGATAATCGCCTCAATAAGGTCGTTCTCAAGCATATAGCGGCGAATCTGGCTTTCACCGCTTGTGGTGTTGCCCGAAAACAACGGAGATCCATTCGTGATAATGGCAGCACGCCCGTCCTTGCTCATTTTATAAATGGCATGCTGCATAAACAGGAGCTGCATATCGCCGGAAGTTGGTAACCCCCACGGAAAACGGCTATGCTCCAGTTTCTCCGCACCCTCGTATTTTTCAGCTTTCTTATGTTCTTTCTTAACCGCCGATTCCACGCCATCGGCTGCGTCCTTACCGCCCCAAGCCGCACCGAATGGAGGATTGGCAATGACGATGCGCATATCCTGGCCCTCAAAGCAGTCTGCCTTCATCGTATCCTGCAAGCGGATGTTCTTAGCGTCCTCATTTTTAATAAGCATATCAGCAAGGCAGATGGCATAGGATTCGGGATTTATCTCCTGCCCAAACAAGCGCACTTCCGCATCAGGGTTCATTCGGGTAATCGCGTCCTGGGTTGTTGAAAGCATACCACCTGAACCGCAAGCCATATCCAGCACAGTAGCGACGCGGCGTTCCGTATAAAGGTCGTCGCAACCCTCTGCCAAGATAATGCTAACGAGCAGACGGATAACTTCACGCGGAGTGTAGTGGTCACCAGCCTCGGCATTTTCAGAAAACCTACGGATGATTTCCTCAAACATATAACCGGCTTTTATGCCGTCAATTGTATTAGGATTTAGGTCGATTTCGGAAAATTTACGAACCACACCCAGAAGCCTGTTGTTCTTATCCAACTTGTCGATTTCTTTCTCAAAATCGAGGTTGCGAAGGATGCTTTGGACATTTGCTGAAAAGCCCTCTATGTAACTCTTAAAATTCGAGACGATGTTGTCCGCGTCGTTCAAAAGTTCAGCAAGGGTGAAACGACTCGTATTGTAAAACTTATATCCGGATTTGGCTTCCAATATCTGCGGCGGTATGTCGCGATTGGCTTCAAACGCCTCCACTACCGCCTGCTTCGTCTTTGCAAGGGCGCACTCGAAACGACGTATGATTATCATAGGAATAATCACGTCTTTATATTTGTCGGACTTGTATGCACCCCGCAAGCTGTTTGCGATGGAAAAAACAAGGTCAACTTCTTTGCTGACGTTGATGCTGGTGTCATCCATCATAACCTCAGTAATTCGTGCTTTTGCCATTCTATAGGCCTCCATATTAGTAATCATTGATATCAATCCCGGCTTTAAGAAGCCTTTCATAGCGTTCGTTGGACATTACTACGACTATCGGTTTGCCGTTTTTTAGGACATACGCTGTCTTATCCGCGTCCGCAATGGCGGTGAGTATCTTCGAGGATTGCCCCTTAAGAAAGTCCCCTATGTTGTGATGCTCCATCGGTTTCCGAGCTTTGTTATCCGGCAACGCAATATCCTCCTTCGTATACACATTTTATATACTATTTTACCAAAAGTAATTACAATTGCAATAGTTTTTGCCTAACATTTTAGTACGCAAATTTAGATGCAGCCTTCAATTATTGTAATTACCTTATTTTAAAGTTTCAAAAATATTTATTCACATGGTGTGTGAGTTTTTTAGCGGCGTCAGTGCGGCAGCAATGCCTGCACCGACGCCGCTTATTGTGTTTTGAAGGTAAAAAGAGTAAGCATGGATGCCTTAAAAATGACTATATTACTGGTTTTTTACCTCACACGCCATAAGAGGGAAGATTGTCCATTTTTCTTTAGATTAGAGGCCGAGGTGAACGCAAACGAGCGTTCCCGCGGCCTTTTTTTATTTGAGAAATTTTCAGAAAACGGAGGACAAGCCATATGGCAGAAAAAAAGAAATATCAAATCAAGGTACAAGGTCAGCTTGTACCAGTCAGTCAAGAAGTCTACCTGACATATTATCGCATGAGGCGCCATGAGCGTCATCTGGAAGAAAAGGACATAGCTCATGGCGTTTTTTACTACAGTGCGTTGGACACCGAGGAAACCAACGGTGAGGATGCGATTCCGGATCTCGTTTCACTCCGCGTGGAGGATATGGTCATGGACAAGCTTATGGCAGAAAAGCTGCATCAGTGTCTCGCTCAGCTTGTCAAGGATGAGCGAAATTTGATCTACGCTCTGTATTTTCAGAGAAAAACGCAGATAGAACTGGAAAAAGAGACAGGCATTAAGCAACAGACCATCAGCTATCGGGAACGTCAGATTCGGATGAAACTCAAAAAAATGATGGAGAAGTAAAAATTCTTTTTGTAGACCCCCTCACGAAACCGGATTAGTAGTGAGGGGTTTCTTTGTTCCCTCAAGGGTACTTTGAAAATTTTATATCCGATGATCTGAATACGTTAGCTGACGGTTCCCAAAAAGGAGCAGCGACTCCGGAGGATGCGCCAAGACCACCTGTAGGATGGTGATGAGAACAAGATGAATCAGCTTTTTCTTTCTGTTCATTGCGTTCTTCTTCCCAAACTATCAAAGACGGCCCAATAAGGTGCAAAGCGGTACCCATCCGACCGGGAAACAGGCTGTGGCGGCCTGTTTCGCAATGACCCCGTCAGCCTATCATGATACTTCTGTCCAGTCACAGCCCCCACATATGGGGATTACGCAATGAGGGCAGCCGGCAGAGATCCTGGCGGGGGTGAAATTCCCATGATGCGGTGAAGCCAGCCGCAGATCAGACCATCGCCTTTTGTGCTTGGGGAGTAGTGTCGAATTAAGCACCGTTATTACAGAAAATGACTTAATGTCAGAAGCAATGGGATCGCCCTGTTTTCAGCTGCTATCACAGTGAAGCAACTACCCAAGGGCGATCCTATTTTTGTGCCATTAAGAATTTCAAAGGAGGATCGCAATTTTGAGAGATTATAAAAAGAACATACAACGTGGGGATATTTTCTATGCCGATTTAAGTCCCGTTGTGGGCTCGGAACAGGGCGGAGTCCGTCCGGTGCTCATTCTGCAGAACAATGTCGGAAATCGTCACAGCCCTACGGTCATTGTCTGCGCTATTACCGGCAGAACCGAGAAAAACAATATTCCTACACATGTTTCCATTGGTACTGCCTGCGGCGGCTCAAATCTTTTGCTCTCTTAGAGCAGATACGCACCATTGACCGCATACGCCTTAGAGAAAAGGTTGGCACTCTTTCCGGTCATGAAATGAAACAAATCAATCAGGCACTTTCCATCAGCGTTGGGCTTGACCCGGCGTTTTTTTAATGAAAGGGGATGTCAATATGAACGACAAAATCAAAATGTTTGAAAAGTACCCCGATGTAGTCGAGGTCGAACAATTAAGAGAAATGTTGGGCGGCATCAGCCGTAAACTGGCCTATAAACTGCTTGCGGAAAAGGATATACATAGCGTTCGTATCGGACGAACCTATAAGATTCCGAAAGCATGCGTTATTGAATATCTGCTGGGTGAAGAAATGTGCCACATCAAGCTTGGCTGATATGGATTTTTGTCTATCATTGACAATAAGGCGTAGAAAAATCATGTGGATGATTTCCGCATAAAGTAATAGCTATCTTAAGCTTTCTGTGGTATTGTGGTGCTGTCAATGGTAGGCAAATACGCTGTTATTTCGAAGGAGGATAGCAATGATAACAGGATGCCTACAGCAAAAAAATAATACTTATTACGCTGTCCTTTATACAAAAGTGGACGGCAAAAGAAAGACAAAGTGGATTCCCACCGGATTGCCGGTAGAGGGAACCAGTGAAAGAAAAGCAAAAAAAGCCTTTGACCAAATCCGTTTGGAATATGAACGGGAGCAGGAGGAAAAGGAGCGTCGAGCAGCGGAAGAACGGGCCAGGGAACTGATTGAAGGAAAAAGGAACCCTCAGGCGGATGTTCCCTTTATGGATTACCTTCAAAAATGGCTGATTCAAGCAAAACCCACCATATCCAAGACCACGTTTAAAGGCTACCGCACCATGCTGGACAGCCGAATCAGCCGGTACTTTAAAGAACTGAACATCACCTTAGCGGAAGTTACGCCGCAGCATATACAGGATTTTCATCAATCCATTTTCGATGAAGGGTATACGGCAAATACGGTGATTCACTATCATGCGGTGCTTCGCAGGGCGCTGCAGAACGCTGTGAAAAAGGGAATTATCAGCAGCAATCCTGCCGACAGGGTGGACAGGCCGAAAAAGAATGTGTATCAGGCACAGTTTTATTCGGCGGAAGAAATGATGGCGCTGTTCGATGCGGTATCGGATGATCCCTTGGAAGTCTGTGTAAAACTGGCCGCTTACTATGGGCTACGGAGAAGTGAAGTCCTTGGTTTGAAATGGGATGCGATCAACCTTGAACAAAAGACCATCTCTATCAAGCACAAGGTCATTGAGGACACGGTAGATGGCAAGGCGGTGGCTGTCGGCGAGGATGTGCTCAAAACCAAATCCAGCTTCCGAACCCTTCCGTTGCTGCCATCCGTTGAAAAAATTCTGTGGGCGGAAAAAGAGAAGCAGGAAATGTACCGCAGATTGTTCAAGCGTTCTTACTGCCGGGACTATCTGGATTATATCTGCGTCGACCAAACCGGAAAGCTGATGCGTCCCAACTATGTAACGGAGCATTTTAGCTGGATACTCGAAAAAAACAACCTGAAGAAAATCAGGTTCCACGATTTAAGGCATTCATGCGCCAGCTTACTGCTCGCAAACGGGATATCCATGAAGCAAATCCAGATATGGCTTGGACATAGCACGTTCTCGACCACGGCGGATATTTACTCGCATCTGGACTTCCATGCGCAGATCGAATCCGGACTGGTTATGGATGGCATGTTTGAAAAATCCAAGCGGGAAGAACCTATCGGACTTGAAATGGCTGAGTGATTTTCTACGGACTGCTAAGTCGAAACACGGCAAAGCCTTGTAAGATAAGGATTTTATAAGCATCCGTTTTCTACAAAAGCAGCAAAAACACCCTCAAAAGAGGGCGTAGAAAAGAGCGAAAAAAGAAAGAGCCTGCTGCAGACATTGACCGCAAACAGGCTCATGGCGGAGGCGGTGAGATTCGAACTCACGTGCCGATTGCTCGACAACCTGATTTCGAGTCAGGCTCGTTATGACCACTTCGATACGCCTCCATATTTTATTTTAATACACACAGCCTTTCGTAGAAGTCAAGGCAAAGTGTAGAAAAACCGTAGAAATCGGTAAAAAGCTAAATTTTCAAAATCCCGCAAACCTGCAGAAACTCAAGGGTTTTCCGCATTTTCAAGGCAACTGGCCGAGTGGATTTCGAGTCAGCCCCGTTATGACCACTTCGATACCGCTGCAAATGCTGCGCTGCAAATAAATCTGCTCACAGCCCAATTATTATACCAAAAAGGCCGATGGCAGTCAATGCTTACGCGCGGCTTTGCAACGGTTGTGTGTCAGGCATACGCCCGGGGCAGCACATACAGCAAAATACACAGATAATGCAGAACACTGCCCAGCAGCACGAACAGGTGCCATACGCCGTGCATGTAATGCACACGCCCTTTTTTATGCCAGGCGTAGAATACGATGCCGCCCGTATAGCTTACGCCTCCCAGCAGCAGAAGCCAGAATCCGGCGGACGGCAGTGCGCGTACCACATCCCCCACTGCAAATACAACGGCCCATCCCATGGCGATGTACAGCAGCATGGAGAACTTTTCAAACCGCTCCACACTGACGGCATTGAGCGTGACGCCCAGAAGGGCGGCGGCCCACACTACGCCGCAGATGACCGGGCCCTTCCAGGTGCCGTCCAAAAGGATAAGCGTGAACGGCGTATAACTGCCCGCAATGAGCAGGTAAATGGATGAGTGGTCGAACACGCGAAACAGGCGTTTCACGCCCTCGAACGGGAATGCATGGTACAGAGTGCTCATGGTATATAAAACCACCAGTGAAAGCCCGTATACAAGGCAGATGAGCACTGTCCGCCAATTGGCCAAAGCAGCGGCCAGCGCCACAAGCGCCCCGGTGCCCCCGATGGCCAGCACACTGCCCGCTCCGTGGCTGACCGCATTGAAGATCTCCTCGCCTTTTGTGTAGAACCCGGCTGGGTTTTGCTTTTGATGCATCGCGACAGCTCCCCTCTTGTGTGAATATTATTATACGCTGTTTTTTATATAAAATAAAGAGATTTTAGAAAATATGTAATATAGTTTTAAAAAACAGATTATTCCCAAAAAACCGCCGCCCGAAAATCGGGCGGCGGTATTTTTAGGCGGCAAAGCGGCGGCAAAAACAGCCGGCCGCCATGTCAGGGTACAAGATGATTGATGTCCCGGGGGAACAGACTGGCGTCGCGAATATTGGACAGCCCGCACAGCTTCATGGTCAGGCGCTCCAGCCCGATGCCCAGGCCGCCATGGGGCGGCAGGCCGCAGCGGTGTACGCCGATATAGCTTTCAAATTGAGCAGGGTCCAATCCGCGGGCCTGCATCTTGGCCACCTGCGCGTCATAATCGTGGATGCGCTGGCCGCCTGTCGTCACCTCCAGCCCGCGGAACAGCAGGTCGAAGCTGAGCGTTTCCCTGGGGTTGTGCGGGTCGTCCATCACATAGAACGGACGTTTGGCCGTGGGAAAATGCGTCACGAACACGAATTCGCCCAGCCCCTTTTCCCTGTAATACTCGCACAGCAGCACTTCGTCCTCGGGCGTGAGGTCGTTCCGGTTTTTGCCGCCGCCGAGCGTTTTCAACAAAGCCAGTGCGTCTGCGAACCGGATACAGGGAATTGCGCCGATCCGGGGCACATCAACGTCCAGCAGCGCGATCTCCGGCGCGCAGTGTTCTTTCACATAGGCCATGGTGTGCTGCAGCATGGCGGTCTCCATCTGCATCACGTCCTCCATGCCGTCGATGTATCCCATCTCAAAGTCCAGGCCTGTGTATTCGTTCAGATGGCGGCTGGTGTTGTGCAGCTCCGCCCGATAGACGGCTCCCACTTCAAACACGCGGTCGAAAAAAGCGACACAGGTCTGTTTGTACATCTGCGGGCTCTGCGCCAGCGTGGCGGGCATGCCGAAGTAGTCCAGCTCGAACACTTCTGCGCCGCCCTCGGCACCGATGCCCGTGATCTTCGGAGTATGGATCTCAGTAAAATCCTGGGAGAGCATGAACTCCCGGAAGCCGCAGGCGAGAGCCTGCTGGATGCGGAATACCGCGCGTTCCCTGGGATGACGCAGCGCCACGGTGCGGTACTCCATTTTGGTGCCCAGCGTGGCCTTCAGCTCTTTATCGGCCAGGTTCAGCGGCAGCGGCGAAGCCGGACGGGACAGAACGGTGAAGCCGTGGAGCAGCAGCTCCACGCCGTTTTCAGCGCGGGGCTCGGCGCGCAGCAGGCCCGTTGCGCGGACACAGTCGCCTGCGGAAAGCTGGCTCAGATTATTATCCGGACACACCTCCTTGTCGTACACGGACTGAATGAGATAACGCCCGGTGCGCAGCACCACGAATGCGATGCCGCCAAGCTCCCGGATGTTGTGAACGCACGCCTTGAGGGTGATTTCCTGCCCGGCGGCGGCCAGCAGCTCTGCGGGGGACGGACTGTGCCAGATTTGATCGCCTTTGATCTCCATGACTTACACCACCTTTTCTTTTCGTTTTGTAAAAGCCATAATTCTTCCGGCAGGCCGGAAAAATTATTTTAATATTTTAGCAAGATGAAGTGAAAATAGCAATATTTTTGATGGATTTTTTTTACAGAAAAACGCATTTTTTACCAATTGAACAAAAAAACGAAAAAACAACGCCGCAATCCCGCTCAATGCGGATTTCCGGGTATGCGCAAAATGTGCTATACTAATAAAAAACAGCAGCACAGCTGCTGGTTTTTACGCGCATCCGGACACTTTGTGCCCGGGCGCTTGAGATCTTAAGGCCGTGGGCCGGGACAGTCCACATGGCCGCTTTTTATAGCTTTGCATAGAAAAGCTATAAAAAGAGCTGCAGATCATTCCCGGCCATACGGGTTGTTCTCGGCTTATAGCCGTTAAGAAGGGCCTTTTATTGCGGAGCAAAAAGGGGCGGCATGCCGCGGGAGAGGGCGACCGCCGCGCCCGGAAGATAATGTAGAGAAGGAGTGGAAAGGAATGGAAAAACTGACGGAGCAGAACCGGGCCGAGGTAGAGGCATATATCTCTGCCGAACCGGAATACAATGTATTTGTGCAAGGCGACCTTGAAAATTACGGCTTTGAATCGAAAACGGTGGAGATCTTCGGCACACGTGCTGCGGACGGCGCGCTTTGTGCGCTGCTGCTGCGGTATTTCAACAATTACTGTCTGTGCATGAGCGGGACAGCGCCGGTGGAGGAGCTGGCGGCGTTTCTGCAAGCCCGCGGGGCGCAGTATCTTTCGGGCAAGGAAGCAGATGTGGCCGCTTTGGCCGCACGCATGCCCGGCTGGAAGCTGCGCGGAACGAATCTGGCGCGCATGGACCGCCTGGCCGGCGGCGCGGCACTGCCGGAGGGCTTTTCTCTGCGGATGCTCGGGCCGCAGGATGCGCAGGCAGTGATTGGGCTGGAAGTACAGATCGATGAATTTGCCGACAGCTTCCGCGGTGTGGACCGGGAAGAAAAGGTGGAGGAATGCCGGGAAAACCTTACGCGCGGCGGCCATGCCTTCGGTGTGTACGATGGGGACAGGCTGGTGGCGCTGGCAGAGACGACTGCGGAAAACAGCGTTTCGGCCATGGTCGTCGGTGTGGCGACGCTGCCGGGATGGCGCGGGAGAGGCTTTGCCCGTGCCTGTGTGCACGCGGCCGCGGCCCACAGTTTTGCCGCCGGGCGGCGGTACCTGTGCCTGTTCTACGACAACCCCGCGGCGGGGCGCATCTATCACGCGCTGGGCTTTGCGGATGTGGGACGTTTTGGTATGGCAATGCCCGAATAAAAAGAACAAAAACAGATTTTCAAGGCACGCGAACCATTGGAGCAGGAAGAGGACGGCGGCGGGGCGGCTTGTGGCCTCTGCCGCGAAACCGGGAGGTGCGCGGATTTGAAGTATATCACGGCAGTGCCGGCCTCGGCGGGGCTGGCGGTGGGGACGGTGCGGTATTTGCGCCATACGCAAAGCGGGCTGGGGCGCGCGGTGCGGTCCCCCAAGGAGGAACAGGAGGCGTTTGAAAACGCGGTGCGGGAGGCGCAGGACCAGCTCATCCGGCTGGAGCGGCGCGCTGCCGCACAGGACAGGGATATTTTTATGGTGCAGAGGGTGCTGCTGGAGGACGAGGGCCTTCGGCAGGAGGTGGCGTCCTATATCCGGGTGGGCGCGGGTGCGGCGGCATCGGTGGAGCGCGCGGCGGGCATTTTTGCGGGCCGCATTCGTGCACTGGAGGACCCGTACATGCGCGAGCGTGCCTGCGATATCCTGGACGCATGCCGCCGGGTCGTCAAGGTACTCGACGGCCAGCCCCACGAGACGCTGCGCCTGACGGGCCCGGCCATTTTGGTGGCTGAGGAGCTGTATCCCACGGATATCGTCACGCTGGACCGCAGTCTGGTGCTGGGGTTTATCACCAGCGCGGGTTCCCCCAATGCCCACGCGGCCATCATCGCCCGCACCATGGGCATCCCCGCCGCGGTGATGGCGGGGCCGGAGCTGCTGGAGGGCTGTGACGGCCGCACGCTGGCGCTGAACGGAGACACCGGCGAAGCGTATCTGGACCCGGATGAGGCGACGAAAACACGCTTTGCCCACAAACTGCGCTTGCAGCGGCGGCACACGCTCTCGCAGGAGCGGCTGCGGGCGGCACCGTGTACCACGAAGGACGGCACGCGCATCTCGCTGATGGCGGACTGCGCGTCGGTGGAGGATGTGCGCACGGCCGTGGAGGCGGGAGCGGATGGCGTGGGTCTGCTGCTGAGCGAATACCTGCTGCTGGCGGGGCGCGTGAACGGCGAGGAGGAGCAGTATGGCTTCTATGCTGCCTGTCTGGCGGCGGCGCAGGGCAGGCCCGTTACCATCTGTACCTTTGATGTGGCGCCGGATAAGACGGGGACGGAATTTCCACGGGAGGAAGAAGCAAATCCCGCGATGGGGCTGTGCGGCGTGCGCTACTGCCTGGCGCATCCGGATTTTTTTGAAACGCAGCTTCGGGCGCTGCTGCGCGCCGGGCTGGCGGGAAATCTGCGCATCCTGCTGCCCATGGTCTCTACGCGGGATGAGTTCGAGCATGCTCTGGACGCTGTTTACCGCGCCAAATGCGCGCTTCGGGAGCGGGGCGTGCCCTTTGCCGAAACGGTTCCAGTGGGTGCGTTTATCGAAACGCCCGCCGCGGCGCTGACAGCCGGGGACCTGGCGCGCCGCGCCGCGTTTTTCAATGTGGGCACCAACAATCTCATCCAGTATACATATGCGGCCGACCGTGTGAACCCCCAGGTGCGGGCCTATCTGCCCGTTGCCTCTCCCGCCGTATACCGGCTTGTACGGTTCGCCGTGGAGGCCGCGGCCGAAGCACGCATCCCGCTGTGCCTGTGCGGCGAGGGCGCGGCGCAGCCCGCGCTGGCCGAGGCCTATGCCCGCCTGGGCGTGCGCGCCTTTTCCCTGCCCGCGCGGGAGCTGCTGGAGGTAAAGGAGTACCTGATGGGCGTCACGCTGTAACAGAGCGTTCTGCCGGAGATAAGCGGCGGATGAACTTTGCGGGACACGGCGACACAGGCGTAAAACGAAGGCAGACAGCCGCTTTCATACAGCCCGGCGGCCCGGCAAACTGGAATCGGCCAGGCGGAACAGGAGATGCTTTCTGCATGACAGGGCAAGAAATGGGGCAATAAAACAATCAAAAGCTGAAGAGGAAGAACCGCAAATGGCAACAGGGAGCGGTATCAGGAAAAAGCTGGAAACAGAATATTTGGCGCAGAGTCTGCAAGGCCATATTCAGTATTACGCAACGTCGTATAGCAGAAGTCCTGACCATGAGGGGCGGGCGGCAATAAGATATGATGGCAACGAAATCATCAAGGGATATTATTGGAATAACTGAATGAAAGCAGATTTGTTTCCCGGAGATGAAAAATACAAAAAACGCATGGAAGTGGAAAATGCGCATATGGATGATACAGCTTTAAGACTAAGTGTTTTTGGTCAACGCTGTTTTTACAACGCCTTTGCAGAGTTTGATGATTAAGATATTGAAATGAGCCTTAACAGTGCTAATTTAATCGTAAGAATATTTGCTGTATTGGATAGGCGGGTTGGCAAACGGAGATTGACCTTGATGAAAAAGAAAATACAGGAAAAATCAGATACGTTTCAGGAGTTTTTTGCAATTCGTGCAAAAGCAGAAGGACTGTTATAATTTCCAATTTACCAATTTTATGTTATCCACATACAGGCATCCTTCGTAAAGCAGAGCGTTGGCATCTCGAAGGCCGGTTTAACCATATTTTTGAGTTGTGCGGCCTGCGGATTCGGCTGTTTGTCCGTTGACAGCCTTTGCCGAAGCGTGGTATCATGAATACATAACCGAGACGCGGCCGTAACTGACGGAACGAGTGGGCTTACCACAGGGGAACGGGCGCGGAGTTTTGATGCCGGCCGTCTGGGCAACACCGCTTTTGCGGTGCTGCCCTTTTTTGTTGCCCTGAAACAAAAAGATTTTCTCAATGGCCGCCGCCGGGACGGTACAGGAATGAAAAGGGGCCGCGCCTCCGCGGTGTGTGAGCGAACAGGAGGTACAGGAAATGTGCAAGGCATGGGAAGGGTTTACGACCGGGGCGTGGCAGAGCCGCATCGATGTGCGGGATTTTATCCAGAAAAACTATACACCCTACGGAGGAGATGAAGCGTTCCTGGCGCCGGCAACACCGCGCACGCAGGCACTGATGCATAAGCTGCAGGGCCTGATGAAGCTGGAGCAGGAGTTCGGCGGCGTGCTGGATGTGGACACCCAGACGGTGTCCTCCCTGCTCAATTACAAGCCGGGCTATCTGGACAAAGACAACGAGCTGATCGTCGGCCTGCAGACGGACAGGCCGCTGAAGCGCGGTGTGAATCCTTTCGGAGGCATCCGCATGGCACGGGAAGCCTGCCGGGCCTACGGCTATGAGCTTTCCGGGCAGGTGGAGCAGGAGTTCGCCTACCGCACCACCCACAACGACGGCGTATTCCGCGTGTACAACGAGCAGACCCGTGCGGCCCGGCACTGCGGCCTGATCACGGGCCTGCCCGACGCATATGGCCGGGGCCGGATCATCGGCGATTACCGCCGCGTGGCGCTCTACGGGACAGACCGACTGATCGAGGAAAAGAAAAAGGACAAGGTGGAGCTGGGCCGCGGCGCGATGACGGACGAGAACATCCGTCTCATCGAGGAAGTCTGGCGGCAGATCGACTTTCTGGGCAAGCTGCGGGATATGGCCGCGCTGTACGGCTGCGACATCAGCCGCCCGGCGCAAAGTGCCCGCGAGGCCGTGCAGTGGACCTACTTCGGCTACCTTGGGGCCATCAAGGAGCAGAACGGCGCGGCCATGAGCCTGGGCCGCGTGAGCACGTTTCTGGATATCTATTTCGAGCGGGACCTGGTCGCGGGCAGGCTGGACGAGGCGGGCGCGCAGGAGCTGATGGACGACTTTGTGATGAAGCTGCGTATGGCGCGCCACCTGCGTACGCCGGAGTACAACGCGCTGTTCGGCGGCGACCCCATGTGGATCACCGAAGCCGTGGGGGGCATGGGCTCGGATGGCCGCACGCTGGTGACGAAAACTTCCTTCCGCATGCTGCATACGCTTTACAATCTGGGGGCGTCGCCGGAACCGAACCTGACCATTTTGTGGAGCGGTGCGCTGCCCGCCGCGTTTAAGACATACTGCGCCCGCGTCTCCTGCGAGACAGACGCCATCCAATACGAAAACGACGACCTGATGCGCCCCATTTACGGCGACGATTACGCCATCGCATGCTGTGTCTCAGCCATGCGGCTGGGTAAAGACATGCAGTTTTTCGGCGCGCGGGTCAATTTGCCAAAGCTGCTGCTCCTGTCCCTCAACGGTGGCCGGGACGAGATGAAGAACATGCAGGTCGGCCCGGTGCATACGCCCTATGAGGACGAGTATCTGGAGTACGGCAGGGTGACGGCGCTGCTGGACGCATACCGCCCCTGGCTGGCGGAATTGTATGCCGATACCATGAACGTCATCCATTACATGCACGATAAATATGCTTATGAAAAAACGCAGATGGCTCTGCACGACACCCATGTGCACCGCTACATGGCTTTCGGTATGGCGGGCCTGTCCGTGCTGGCAGATTCACTCTCGGCCATTAAATACGCGAAGGTGCGCTGCATCCGCGACGCCGGAACGGGCCTCATCACGGATTTCGAGGTGGAGGGAGACTACCCCGCTTTCGGCAACGATGACGACCGCGTGGACGCCATTGCCTGCGAACAGGCCGAAGCGTTTTACAACGAGCTGGCAGGCCATGCGCTGTACCGCGGAGCCGAAGCCACGCTCTCGGTGCTGACGATCACCTCCAACGTGGTGTACGGTAAAAAAACAGGCTCCACTCCCGACGGCCGCAAAGCGGGGCAGCCCTTTGCCCCGGGCGCGAACCCCATGCACGGCCGGGAAAAAAGCGGCGCGCTGGCCTCGCTGAACTCTGTGGCAAAGCTTTCGTACCGGTACTGCAAGGACGGCATCTCCAATACGTTTTCCATCGTGCCGGGAGCGCTGGGCAGGACGGACGAACAGCGCCGGGCCAATCTCGTCAGCCTGCTGGACGGCTATTTTTCCCAGATGGCCCACCACATCAACGTCAACGTGCTCAGCCGTGAAACGCTGGTGGAGGCGTACAATGACCCGGAAAAATACCCCAATCTGACCATCCGCGTTTCAGGCTACGCGGTGAACTTCCACAAGCTAACGAAAGAACAGCAGCGCGAGGTCATCGCCCGCACGTTCCACGAGGCGATGTGAGCCGTGGACGCACAGATGCAGACGCCGGAAAACGGCGTGAAAGGGCGCATACACTCGTTTTTGTCCATGGGAGCGGTGGACGGACCGGGGCTGCGCTATGTGGTGTTTCTGCAGGGCTGCCCGCTGCGCTGTGCCTGCTGCCACAACCCGGACACCTGGAACGCGGCGGGCGGCACGGAATACACGGTGGAGGATGTGTTGCGGCGTGTGCGCCGCTGTAAGCCGTACATTTATGAGTCGGGGGGCGTTACGGTTACGGGCGGTGAGCCGCTGGCCCAGCCCGTGTTCACTGCGGCGCTGCTGAAGGCGCTGCGGGCGGAGGGCTACCACACGGCGCTGGATACCTCCGGCGCGGGTGCTCTTGCCGCCGCGCGGGAGGTGCTGGCGCATACGGACCTGGTGCTGGCGGACCTGAAGTTCAGCTCCGAAGAGGGATACCGCGCCCATACGGGCGGCAGCCTGGCCCATACGCTGGATTTTCTGGCGATGACACAAGAGCTGGACGTGCCGCTGTGGGTGCGGCACGTGGTGATCCCCGGCTTGACGGACGGCGAGGCACATATCCGCGCATTGGCGCGCATGGCCGGACAGTTCCATAATTTGCAGAAGGTGGAGCTGTTGGGCTTCCGAAAGCTGTGTCTGGAAAAATACGGGGCTATGGGCGTTCCGTTCCCTCTTGCGGACACACCGGAGATGGACGCCGCAGCGCTGTGCCGGCTGGAGGACGCGGTGCGGCGGGAGCTGCCGGACCTTGCGTGAAAAAGGCGCGCCGGACGAAAAAACACTTGCGCGCCGCAAAAGGGTATGGTAAGATATGCTTATACCTTTGAGGGAGTAGTTCGCGCCGGGCCTGTACGGCGTGTAAAGTCAACATGATGGCGCGCCGGCACGCGCCTGGCTTTGCTTAATGAACAAGACTCATGGGCGGCTTTGCGCCGTCCGTGGGTCTTTTTTTTGCGGCCCCGCCCCACAGGGCCGCAAAACGGACGCCTCCCTTTTCCGGCGCGCGCTGCGGGCGGAACAGATTATCCGGCCGCAGACACGCATATTCTTATGAAAGCAGATTTGGAGGAAAAAGCGTTATGGATTCGATCACCCTGTTCGTACTCGCGCTGGGGCTTTCGATGGACGCATTTGCGGTGTCCATCTCCAACAGCATGTGTTTTTCCGGCCTGCGGCGGAACGAGGCCGCCCTCACGTCGCTGTCCTTCGGCGTGTTTCAGGGCCTGATGCCCGTGGCCGGGTATTTTGCGGGCCGCGCCTTCGCCGATGTGGTGAGCGCGTTTGACCACTGGATCGCCTTTGCACTGCTGGGCTTCATCGGCGGCAAAATGATCTGGGACGCCGTCAAGGAGCTGCGCGCGCCGGAGGCGTGCCCTGTGGGCCGCGCGTTCAGCTATAAGCTGATGGTGGTGCAGGCCTTCGCCACCAGCATCGATGCGCTGGCTGTCGGCGTCAGCTTTGCCGCGCTGGATGTGAACATCGCCGCGGCGGCTTCCTTCATCGCCTGCGTCACGTTCGTCTGCTGCCTTGCGGGCCATCTGCTGGGCAAAAAATTCGGCAGCTGGCTGGGCGGTAAGGCCGAGATATTCGGCGGCGTCATTTTGGTGTGCATCGGCGCAAAGATCCTCGTTGAGCATCTTTCCGGCGGCTGAGGACCGGAAAAAACAGAGAAAATGCAAAAACGTGCGCGTGTTTCGTTGACACACGCACGTTTTGTTTGCTATGCTGGACAAAGACGGCGCTCTATGCGGATGCGCCGGGTATCGGAGAAGGAAAAAGAGGGATCAGGGTTATGGAAAAACGAGAAAAATTTGCCTCGCGGCTGGGCTTTCTGCTCATTTCGGCCGGGTGTGCCATCGGCATCGGCAACGTATGGCGCTTCCCCTATATTACCGGACAGTACGGCGGCGCGGCGTTCGTGCTTATTTACCTGTTTTTCCTGGTCGTGCTGGGCTTGCCCATCATGGCCATGGAGTTCGCCGTGGGCCGGGCGTCCCGCAAAAGCTGCGCGGTCAGCTTCCGCGTGCTGGAGCCTGCGGGCACCAAATGGCATTGGTACGCCTGGCTGGGCATGGCGGGCAACTATCTGCTGATGATGTTCTACACCACGGTGGCGGGCTGGATGCTGGCCTATGTGGTAAAAATGCTGCGCGGTGCGTTCACAGGCGCGTCCGCCGAGGCGGTGGGCGGCATTTTCAATGACATGCTGGCGCAGCCGGGGCCGCAGATATTCTGGATGATTGTGGCTGTGGTGCTGGGCTTCGGCGTGTGCAGCCTGGGCTTGCAGAACGGTGTGGAGAAAATCACAAAAGCCATGATGGTCTGCCTGCTGCTGCTGATGGTGGCGCTGGCCGTGCGCAGCGTCACACTGCCAGGCGCGGGCGAAGGCCTCAAATTTTATCTTGTACCGGATTTCGGGCGCCTTGTGGAGCAGGGCGTGGGCAATGTGGTGTACGCGGCCATGGGACAGGCCTTTTTCACGCTGTCTCTGGGCATCGGCGCCATGGCCATTTTCGGCAGCTACATCGGCAAGGAGCGCACGCTGCTCAGCGAGAGCGTCAACATCACGCTGCTGGATACCTTTGTGGCGCTGATGGCGGGCCTTATCATTTTTCCCGCCTGCTTTTCCTTCGGCGTCAACCCGGGGCAGGGCCCAGGCCTTGTATTCGTCACGCTGCCCAATATCTTCGGCGGCATGGCGGGCGGCCGGGTATGGGGCGCGCTGTTTTTTGTGTTCATGAGCTTTGCGGCGCTGTCCACCGTTATTGCCGTATTTGAAAACATCGTTGCCTTCGGTATGGACTTGTGGGGCTGGAGCCGCAAAAAAGCCGTGTTGGTAAATTTTTTCGCCATTCTTGTGCTGTCGCTGCCCTGTGTACTGGGATACAACGTGCTTTCGGGCTTTATGCCCTTCGGCGAGGGCAGCGCCGTGCTGGACCTGGAGGACTTCCTTGTTTCCAATACGATCCTCCCGCTGGGCAGTCTTGTATACCTGTTGTTCTGCACGTCCCGCTACGGCTGGGGATGGAAAAATTTTGTGGCCGAGGCAGACGAGGGCAAGGGCATACGGTTTCCAAAATGGGCGCGGGTATACGTCAGTTACATTCTGCCGCTCATCGTGCTGTTCATCTTTTTGATGGGCTATAAGGACAAATTCTTCACCTGAGGAGAAAAACAAAAAGAGGCGCCGCCGCGGGATATATCCGCGGCGGCGCTTTTTGTTTTGAAGCTTCAGTTGCTGCGGCTCTCGGCCAGCACCGCGTCCACGGTGACGACATTGCCGCTGCCGCGCTTTTGGATCTCCAGCCGCACGGTTTCGCCGGGCTTGTGCGTCTCCAGCACATCCAGCAGATCGGACGTGGTTTCCAGCGTTACGCCGTCCGCCGTCAATATCACGTCGCCCACGGTGATGTCGTGGTTGTTCAGGTCGCTGTAATCTTCCACAGATGAAATATATAAGCCCTGGCTGGGCAGGTCGTTGGCAGGGCCTGTGACGGGCGACAGCGCGATTACCATCACGCCCAGTGCCACGCGGTCCTTTACATAGCCGTAGGCAATCAGATCCTCCACCACGGGCTGCGCGTCCGCCGAGGGGATGGCAAAGCCAATGCCCTCAAACATGGAGCTGTTGAGCTTGGCAGAATTGATGCCGATCACCTGACCGAAGCGGTTCACCAGCGCGCCGCCGGAATTGCCGGGGTTGATGGCCGCGGAGGTCTGGATAAGGTTCATCGTGACGACGCTGTTGCCCGCCTGCATGCTGATCTCACGATTGAGGCCGGAGATGATGCCCTGGGTGACGGTGCCGGAGAGCTGTCCGGCCGCATTGCCGATCGCCACGGCCCGCTCGCCCACCTGCAGGATGTCCGAATCTCCGAAGGAGGCGGGCACCAGCCCGTCCGCCGTGATTTTGACCACGGCCAGGTCCGTACGGGTGTCGGAGCCGACGATCCATGCGTCCAGCTCACGGCCGTCGTCCAGCAGCACGGTAACTGCGGAGGAGCCCTCCACCACATGGGCGTTGGTGACGATGAAGCCGTCCTCGTTGAGAATGATGCCGCTGCCGCTGCCTGCAATGGAAATGCTGCCCGGCTCATATACATTGATGCATACCACGCTGGGGCCAACGGTCTTGGCAATCTCCACCGTGGAGAGCCCGCCGTCCGCGTCCTCGGGAAGATCCTCGATGGTAAAGCTGGGCACCTCTCCGGGCGCGGGACGCCGGCGCGCGGCGCCGCCGCTGCGCAGTGCGTCAAAAGCCTCTCCCGCCAGAAAAACGGTTGCGGCAAGCCCCAGGCAAAGCAGAACAGCCACCAGCGGCGCACGGTTCCTGCGCCGGCGGGGCGGTTTCCCGCCGGGGACGCCCGGCATCGAGCCGGGCGTCTGATATACATATTGGGGCGCCCGCGGCGGCACGGGGCCGCCGCCCTGCCCGTAAACGGGGCCGCCGTAGGGCGGGGCTGCGGAGCCCTGTCCGCCATAGGGCGGATAAGGCGGATACTCCATCCCGGGCTGTTGTACATAGGGCGGGCAGGGCCCGCCGGGCTGCTGCGGATATTGCGGATACTGGCGCTGATCCATGATTCCCTCTCTCCCTGCCGGGCCTCCCGGCAATGCGCAGCACTGCGGCCGCGAATATTTCTCTTCCATGCCTCATGCGGCGCGGTGGTCACTGATCCTTGAGCTTGCCGCCCTTAATGGGCGAAGAAGGCGGCGCGGGCAACGTGAACAGGAATTCGCAGTATTCGCCCTCCTTGCTGTCCACCCAGATCTTGCCGCCGGACAAATTGATGAGGACTTTGCAGATATGCAGACCCAGGCCGCTTCCGGTGGTGTTCAGCCCACGGCTTTTGTCTTCCTTGTAAAAGCGGTCGAACACATAAGGCAGCGCCTCGGGCGCAATACCCGCGCCTGTGTTGCGCACGCCTACGGTAACGGCGCCCTTGCTCTGTGTGACGGAAAAACGGATCTCCCCGCCCACATTGCAGAACTTGATAGCGTTGTCCACCAGATTGTAGATGACCTGGTACACCAGATCCTGATCCGCCAGAACCAAGGTCTTGGTTGGGGCGAAGCCGCTGATTTGGATGTTGTTGGCCTCCAGCCGCTGTTCCGCGCCGAACACCACGCTGGTGATGCTCTCCCAGATATCATAGGTAGTGGCGTTTACTTTATACTCCCCGGCCTCCAGCTTGGTGATGTCCAGCATGTTCTTGATGAGACGCGTCAGGCGGCCCACCTCCTGAGAGACAATGCCCAGGTAGTGGTTCTGGTTTTCGGGCGGGATGGTGCCGTCCAGCATGCCGTCGATAAAGCCCTTGATGGTGGTCATGGGCGTGCGCAGCTCGTGAGCGATATTGCCCATGAAGCTGCGGCGGGACTGGTCGATTTTTTCCAGGCTGCCGGCCATGGTGTTAAAGGTCTCGGCCAGCTGGGCCAGTTCATCGTCGCCCTCCACGGGCACGCGGGCGGAAAAATCTCCGCCGCCGAACTTTTTCGCGGCGTCCGAAATGCGGCGCAGCGGCGTGGTCATGCGGTTGGTCAGCACGATGGAAAGCACGCTGGATACCATCAGCATCAGCCCGGCGGAGAGGATGAACGTAGAGAACAGGTTTGCCAGGTATTCCGTGAGGCTGTCGGCGTTTGCCCCCGCGAATACAAAGCCCTGGAGCATGCCTTTCTCGTCGAGAATGGGCTTGCCCGCGATATAATATCGGCTGCTGAAGATACCGCCCAAAGTGCCCATTTCGTCGTAAATGCCCCGGCTGTATGTGGCATTGCACGTTTTTACAGACACTTCCATGCCCTGATATTCCGACGGGATGGAAAGCACCACGGAGCCGTAGGCGTCCGTCACAAGGATGCTCTTTCCGGCGGCGCGGGCCGTCAGCGTGATGCCCCTTTTGATATCCTCCACATCCAGCCCGGCGGCTTCGGCGGCTTCGGCCCTTTTTTCAACGATGCCGTCATCTGCGGCCTCCTGCATGGCGAGGATGGCGTTGTCGATGGTCTGGATCAGGGCGGTGCCGTTTTCTTCGCGGAAGTAGCCCATGGCCAGATACATCTGAATAAAGCCCATCACGGCGATGCTGCAGATGAGCAGGACTGCCGTGGAATAAAAATACCGCGTGGTGATGCTTTTGCGCACGGGGGCACCCCCTTTTCTTCCGGCATGCCGCGGACCCCGGCCCGCCGTCATTCTTTCACTTCAAATTTATAGCCCACGCCCCAGACGGTCTTTAAACTCCACTGGTCGCTGGTGTTTTCAAGCTTTTCGCGCAGACGCTTCACGTGTACGTCGATGGTGCGGGAATCGCCGTAGTATTCAAAACCCCATACCTCGTCCAGCAGCTGGTCGCGGGTGAATACCCGGTTGGGATGGCTGGCCAGATAATACAAAAGCTCCAGTTCCTTGGGCGGCGCGTCCACTACCTGGCCGTTCACCTTCAGCTCATAGCGCGTCAGGTCCACCGAGAGCTTATCATAGCTGATGACGCCGTCCGGCTGGGCCTCGGCGGGCGTGCAGCGGCGCAGCACGGCTTTGATGCGCGCCACCACTTCCTTGGAGTCGAACGGCTTTACTACATAGTCGTCCGCACCCAGCTCCAAGCCGAGCACCTTGTCGAAGGTCTCGCCTTTAGCCGTGAGCATGATAACGGGTGTGTTGTCCGCCGCGCGGATGCGGCGGCACACCTCCCAGCCGTCCATTTTGGGCATCATCACGTCCAGCAGCACCATGTTGGGCTTTTCCTTTTCAAACGCGGCCACGGCGGCCTCGCCATCGTTGGCGATCACCGTCTCATAGCCCTCCTTGGCCAGGTACAGGCGCAGCAGCTCACAGATATTTTTGTCGTCGTCCGCGATCAGAATTTTCTCGTTCGCCATGGGTCACACTCCTTTATTCCCCTGTACCGCGCCCGTTTTTGCGCGGCATGCCGTATGCGGTGTACCGCAGATGCTCTGCGGGGCGCAAAAAAACAGCAGTTTAACAATATTATACGATATAATTGTGTATAAAAAAAGTCCTGCGGGAGCTCCCGCGCAGTTTTTTGGGGTGCTCCGCGTCCGGCGCATTGCGCGCAGGGCTGCCTGTATGGTAGAATAATCAAAGATATACCCGGGGCTGCCGCCCCGCTTGAGAAGAGGAAGGTTTTATATGAAGCTTGGAATCGAAGTTCGAGCCTAATTTTCATAAATCTCCAATTCTCCATGAATGTCCATAAAACCGCATAGCTATGCGGTTTTCAAGGTGCTCAACAATTTAAATCTCCATGCCTCTCCATATATCTTCACGCCGAAATGGTGTAGAAATGGTGTCAGTGGATGATGAAGCAATCAACAAAAAGAGCCAATGCAACAGCACATCCACAGGCTAATATAGAATCATCAACGAAACGGTCCGATGCCTTGTTATAGGTGTCGGCTTTTTGTTTTTACAGAAAAACATTGAAATCGAAGGAGTACTTTTATGAATGAATGTAAAATAGTTGCCGTCTTAAATCGAAAAGGCGGTGTTTGTAAAACCACTACTACGCACAATTTAGGCGTAGCTCTTGTACAACGAGGATACCGTGTATTGCTGGTAGACTGCGATACTCAGAGAAATCTATCTATTAGCTTAGGCCTCAATCGGCCGGATGAAGAGTGTTATACACTCTGTGAACTTCTGCAGCCGTTGATTGATGTAGAAGTTGATGAAGTGGATATTCAAAACTGTATCCATCATCTTGAAAACGGAGTGGATTTTATTCCAAATAAGCAGGCTTTGTCTACTGTGGAAAAGCAAATCAGTACATTAGATTTCCGCCGTGAATGCATACTGTTTGACGCATTGGAAGATGTAAGGTTGGATTACGACTATATCCTTTTGGATTGTATGGCATCTTTGGGAATGCTGGCTGTCAATGTGATGATGGCATGCGATACCGTTCTTTTGGTGTCTACGCCTGAAGAGGACTCTATTGAGGGACTTGAATTAGCTTCTGACTTTATTCAGGAAGCTGCCCGAGCGTTGAGAAAAGAGATCCCTGTCTGTGGGGTGTTGATTTGTCGGGTAGATATGCGATACCGTAAGAGCCGGAGCGGCGTGGAAAGAATTCGCCAATTATTTGTGCCTCAATATCCTATTTACCAAGAAATGATCCCTGACCGCGTTTGTGTGGCAGATGCTCGTAATAAGCAAGTAAGTATCATTGAGTACGCTCCGGAAAGTGAAGCAGCGCGGGCCTATCAAGTGGTCTGCGATTCGTTTGTGAAGGAGGTTGAATATCATGGCATCCACACCGCTTAATCTATCCGGAATGTTTGAAAACTCCCCGGCGGCGGCACCGCGTTCACGGGAACGTGTAGAAAACATTCCAGTCGATCTGATTGACAGCCATCCGCGAAACACTACATATGTGACAGAAACCATGTTGGATCCGGCGTTCCGCGAAAGCGTTGCCGCATTTGGTGTACTGCAGCCGGTTCTCGTTATTCCTAATGATAATGCCGCTGGCCGCTATTATTTATTGGCTGGTCATAAGAGGTTGCTCGGGAGCCGGCTTTGTGGCAGGTCATATATTCCAGCGATTATTCGTAAAGGCTTGCCGCCTGGTTTGGAAGGAATCTATATTACGGATACGAACCTTCAATACGGGGTACAGAATATGCTTCCCAGCGAGAAGTGCCGCACTTTATGGGAACAACATCAAAGTCTTAAAGAGTTCGGCAATACTGTCGGACACATGCTGAAGAAAAACAGGAGATCGAATTAGGCGGTAAAGTGTTCAAATTTGGGCACCTTGAAAAAACGCGAGAGACATTGGCAACTGCGTATGGGCTAACGCCTACCGATGTGCAACGGTTTTTAGGACTTCATACTCTATCACCTGTTCTGTTTGAATGTGTCGACCGCCGTACATTGGCGATATCAGCTGCGACCTATTTGGCACAGTTGCCTAAAGAATGGCAGCTTGAAGCAGCCCGCTGGATACCAGATAAAAAAATAAGTGCTTATCAGGCACAACAGATTTTATTTTTGTATCAAAATGGCGGCAACGAGAAAGGGATTAAGGATATTGTCCAAAACACCCAAAACGATAGTCGCCACAAAATCACTGGAAGTTATAAAATATCCCGTCGGATGCTGAAGTCATATAGCCCATACTTAGCAACTATGAACGATGATGAAATCGCTTCGATCTTGAAAGCTGCTTTGACGCTTTATTTTGAAAGTCATCCTCTTGAAAACTCCGAGCAACGAGGGTATAATATAAGCGAGGAAGCTGTATGACAAGAGAATATATAATTATGCCGGAATTTGAGCGGCAATGGAAAGCGATGGGACAGAGCGATACGGAGCTGAAGTACCTGCAGGAACAGCTGCTTCTTAATCCTCAGCAGGGACCGGTGATGAAAGGTACGGGAGGGCTGCGAAAAATTCGTGTTGCTTTTGAGCATCAAGGGAAAAGCGGGAGTGGCCGTGTGGTTTACGTAGATTTTCCCGCTTACGAAACCATCTACTTAATCACAGCATATCCTAAAAATGAAAAGGATAATTTGTCTGCAGCTGAACGCAATGCCATCCGAAATTTGATTGAACAGTTGGAGCAGTTTTTGAAAACAAAATGCGAAAAGGGGCGATTACGATGAGTACAGGTGTATATAAAAGTATCCTGCAGGGGTTAAATGAAGCCATTTCCACAGAAAAAGGCCATCTGCGTGCAAAGCGTTGCAGGATGACTGTACAGCCTCCTGAAGAATTCGATGCTGAGGAGATCCGCACCATACGGTTGAGCGCTAATATGACACAGAAAGTCTTTGCAAGTTTTCTCGGGGTTTCGCCCAAAACTGTAGAGTCATGGGAGGCTGGTCGTTATAAGCCGGATGGCCCCGCACGCCGGGTCATGGGGCTTTTGCGTCAGGACCACATGTTGGCGCAAAAATACGGATTGATCTCACAGTAAAAAATTAAGGTGTCCAATTTTGGACACCTTAAAAATAAAAACGCCAGAGCGCTGATCCTCGCTTTGGCGTTTTGCTTTTATAGAGTTGGAACTCCTTGCTGAAAAAGTTCCGGATAATTACTTGAAGCCCAAACGATACGTTCAATGATTACTGTTTCCGTATCAACACGGTAAATCACGATATGATTGTCATGGGCCAGCTTGCAGAAGTTCAATACTTTCAAGTATTCGTCTGGATGTTCTTCTCCCATGCGGGGGAAGCGCATTAGTTTGTCAATGTTATTCTGCAGGGCGTCAACCGCGCGCAAAGCAGCGCTTTCTCCAACTTTATCGAAATAATAATCGGAAATCCCCAAAATATCCTGCATTGCCTCGGTGGTATAGACAATTTGAAGTTCATCCATTTTTCCGTCTCTGTCTGTTGCTGAGATTTGCGCGAACCAAATCGCGTACCTGTGTGGAGGTGTATGTCGCCGCTCCATTTAATCGCTTTAGTTCGGCTTCTAAAACCACAGCGCGATGCGCAAGAGCCGCTTCTTTTCGATCAAGTTCTTCTTTTCGTCGGGTGTAGGCAGCAAGATCCATCAAGACGGTGTCCCCTTTGCCGTTGCGCGTGATGTAAATTGGCTGTCCAGTCATACGGGAACGAGTGGCCAGCTCATTGTACTCTGTACGAAGCGCGGAAGCAGGGCGAATATCCATAGCCATATAACGGCCCCCTTTCTGCTTTTGTTATATCTTATATCGCGAAAACAAGTAACAATCATTTTTTGATTTAATTTGCTTTGCGGAAATTGAGGGTTTGTATTTTTGGCAAGCAACTCAATATGATACTAATCGGGAATGCTTCACGGGCATTCCCTTCTTTTTTGGATGCAAAACGGTGTATTCCAAAAAACATCAAGGAAAGGATACAGACTATGAAACAAAAATTAAAGTACTGGAGTATATGTTTTCTTTCACTTTTTCTTCTGATATCTGCGTGCGCATCTCCAGCGTTCGCTGCGGGCGGCGCGCTGGGCGCGGACCGAAACGGCACGCCATATACTTACGTGATCGGGTACATGTATTCCGGCAGCTCCCAGACCGTCAACACACGGGAGATCTTCACATCGCCCAACAACTATGACATCTGGCTCTGCCCGGTGTGCGGGCGGG
>OJQP01000325.1_pt1 | contig 32330 bp, 34 predicted proteins | sample 1598871 | NCBI WGS metagenome assembly OJQP01 (sample SAMN03922520, study PRJEB24848) | human gut metagenome | isolation source: stool sample | host: Homo sapiens | place: Germany | collected 2010-02
GCTCATGGAAGAGAAAAACATAGTCGAAGGCGGCCCGGAGCACGCCCGGGCGGGGGAGTGGAATGTGGACGTCGCGGAGATTATGGACGGCGTCCGCGACGAGGCGGAAGCGCCCGGCGAGGCCGTGACCGCGGCCGGGGAGGGCAATGAGGGCGGCGAGAGCTACACGCTCAAGCACCTCGACGAAGTGCGCACGGTGTCGCGGGACAAGGTCATAGAGCTGGCGCAGAAGGGCCTGGACTACGACCGTGTGCGAGCCAAGCTCGAGAGCGCGAGGGACCGACTCGCGGACTTCGAGAACTGGATGAGCGAGGTGTCGGGCGGGAAGCCGCCCGAAGAGTTCAGGGACGAGCTCTCGGCGCGCTCGCTGGCCGAGAGGGAGGGGATTGAGTTCGACGCCGCCCTTGAGCGCGTCCGAAGCGTGCGCTCCGCCCGGACCGGGGCGGAGGGCTCCGACGGCTCGAGGGCCAAGAGGGAGGTGCGCGAGTTTTTCGCCGCGCACCCGGACGCGGCGGCGCAGCTGGTGTCCGACCGCGGCGCCATACCGGACGAGGTGTGGCGGCGCGTAAGGGCCGGGGAGAGCCTGAGCGCCGCGTGGGAGGGCGTGAAGCTGCGCGAGGGCGCGAAGGCCCAGAGCGAGCGCGTGCGCACGCTCGAGCGCGAGCTGGCCGAGACCAGGCAGGCGAAGCGCAACCGGGTCAGGAGCACCGGCAGTACCACCGGCGACGGCGGGGAGGTCGAGCGCGACCTTGCCGCGCTGGGCTGGAACGAGGTGTGAGCGCGATAGCGGCGCGAGCACAGGAAAAATGATTTTGAGGAGGAAACAAAAATATGGCGATTAACCTTGCAAGCAAGTTCAGCAAATATGTAGACGACGCCTTCGAGCACGAGTGCCTGCTCGCGGGCGCTACGAGCAACCGCGTCGATTTCACCGGCGTAAATGAGGTCAGCGTCTACTCCGTCGACAAGATGGAGATGAACGACTACAACCCCTCCGGCACTTCCCGCTACGGCAGCGTGGAGGAGATAGGCGACCGCGTGCAGACCTTCAAGATAGACCGCGACCGCTCCTTTACAGGCTCCATAGACGAGGGCAACGCCCAGGACCAGTACAACGTCAAGGACGCCTCCGCCAGGCTGCATGTCCAGATACGCGACGTGGTCATCCCTGAGGTGGAGACCTACGTCTTTGGCAAGTGGGCCTACGGCGCAGGCAAGGTGGTCGGCGGCGACGCACCGACGGCCGAGACCCTGCTGGGGCTCATCCAGGCGGGTGCGAGCTACATGAACAACCACCATGTACCCCGCCGCGGGCGCAGTATGTTCATAGCCGAGACCTACGCGGCTATGCTGCCCAACCTCGCCAACCTGACCTACCTCGAACGCCTGGGCAGCGAGGCCCTGAGCGAGAACCGCCTGCCCCGCGTGGCCGGTTTCGACGTGCGCGTAGTACCGGACGGCGACATGCTCGAGGGCGTGTACTTCATCCTTCAGCACAAGGACGCCTGCCCCTTCGTCCAGAAGCTGGCCAAGTACAAGATTCAGAAGGACCCCATGGGCATAGACGGCAACGTCATTGAGGGGCGCGTGCGCTACTGGGCCGGTGTACTCGCAGAGAAGTGCGACGGCGTTTATGTCTACGCCGCCTCGGCTTCCGTCCAGGACGCGCCGGTTTTCGGCGGCACCGGCAATGCGGTCACCGTCACCGCTGCTGGCGCGACCATCTACTACACCGTGGACGGCACCGACCCCAGGTACAGCGCTACTCGGGAGCTCGTGGCCTCCGGCGGCACGGTTAACATAACTTCTGGGCAGGTGCTCAAAGCTTACGCCTTCACGGACGAAAAGTATCCCAGCGGAGTTGTAGAGAAGGCTGCCGTCTGACATGCGCACGGCGTTGGTGAAATCGTTTTGATTTAAAGAAGGGTGGGAGGGTATGGGCTTGCGTAAGGAGATGTGTCGATGGCATACGTTGAGGACGTTTTTAATGCGGCGATGGGGATAATGGACGAGCTCGGCGTGGACGGCGAGGCGAGGACGAGCGACACGGAGGAGTACGCGCTGCGGACGCCGTCCATTGTGAACATGCTCGTGAGCGAGCTGAAAATACTTACGGGAGAGCGCGGCGACTGGCTGCCTATAGAGTCGCTCGAGGACGTGGTGCCGGTGGGCGACACCAGTTACTCGCTGGGTGCGCTGCCCTACGGCCTGGCGGCCAACCTGCTTGTGGACGAAAACCCGTCGGCGGCCAGCTTCTATCAGCAGCGCTACGAGGAGATGCGAGCGTACTATCTGGCCAGGATGCAGGCGGTGACGGGGGATGTGGTCAACGTCTACGGCGGGATAGAGTACGGGGAGTTCGCCCACTGGTGAGAGCGTCCGGGGGATTTTCTCCCCGGATACCCGCGCAAGCGCCGGAATACCATCTTGCGCGTCGCCGCGGTCAGTGGGGAAACGGTTAATTAGTGGTGGGATATGGGTGGGAAAGCTTTTTGCGGGGAAGGAGGTCAATATGGCAAGAGTGCCGACTAACATTTCTGAATCCGTCTACCAGATAAAGCGCTGGAAAGGCGTCAACGAGGCTCAGGAGGGCGAGGCTTCGCTGGAGATGGGCGAGGCGGCGGTCATGCGGAATTTCAAGGTCACGGCGGGCGGGGCGCTGCAAAAACGGGGCGGCTCGGTCAACGTGGCGGGTCTGCTCAACAGCTACACCGTCGAGGTGGACGAGGACAACCCCGTGGGGCTGTACTCCGAGTTCGGCTCCAGCGTGCTGCAATTTACTATGTACCCGGGTGTGCAGGTCGACAGCATGGGCGCTCTCAGCCTCACGGGCGAGCCCGTGACTGTCACGGAGAGCAATGCCGACGACTACGAGGGGTACTATTTCCAGCACAACACGGGCGAGATATACCGCTTTGAGGGATTGACGAGGTCGAGAAGATGAGAGAGCTGCCGAAAATTACATCCGCCATGCTGGTGGTCACGCATGGCTGCAATCTCCGGTGCTGCTACTGCTTTGTGCAGAAGGAGCCGCAGCGTATGGCGCTCTCCACGGCGAAGGACGCGGCGAGGTTCCTCATGGCCAACGCCGTGGCTTCAGGCGGCGGGACGCCGGAGATAAACTTCTTCGGCGGCGAGCCGATGCTCGAGTTCGACACGGTAATAAAGCCGCTGGTCGAGTGGGTGCACGATGAGCTGGGCAAGCCGTTCAGGTTTTCCATTACGACAAACGGGACGCTGCTGACGGACGAGCGGATACGTTTCATGCAGCGGCACGGCTTCGGGCTGCTGCTCTCCATGGACGGGAACGCTCCTGTGCAGGACTACAACAGGCCATGCGCCGACGGGAAGGGGTCGTTCACTATACTGAAGCCCATTGTGCCGAAGGTGCTCGCGGCGTGGCCGGGTACGACGTTCCGCATGACGGCGATTCCCGAGACGTGTTCGCACCTGTTTGAGAGCATTATGTGGGCTTCGGCGCAGGGGTTTACGAACTTCTTTGTGACGCCGAATGTGTTTGAAGCCTGGGACGATGCGGCGCGGGACGTGCTGGCCGGTGAGCTGCGCAAGTATGCAGACTACTACGCCGACTGTAAGGCTCGGGGCGTGAGGCCTATCACGTTCTCAACCTTTGAGCAGGCGTTCCAGGACATGAAGCAGATAGAGCTGGCCGAAAAGCAGGGAGCATACAGGGCTATGCCCAAGTGCCGCAGCGAGGGCAAGTGTGGGCTGGGTACGTCGCGGTTTGCGTCCATCCATCCGAACGGGAACCTGTATGCCTGTCAGGAGATGACGAGCAACGAGGGCGAGGAAAGCGCCTTTTATATAGGCTCCATATATTCCGGCGTGGACAATAACCGGCGGCGTGCGCTGGCGGAGAGCTTTGACAGCGTACCCGTGCGGGGCGAATACTGCTCGGGTTCCCCGCAAAAGCGCAGCTTTTGTGGGGAGAGGAGGAGCGACGGAACGACTGAGCCTTCGCGCTCGCGCGGAGGGGAAGGATGTGCAGTCCGCGACGACGTGTGCGAATATGACAGGATATGTGATGGGGGATGCGTTGCAAACAACTACATGGTCACCGGCAGGCTGGGCAGGATGCCCGAAATGTATTGCTGGTGGCGGCGCACGGTGCTACATGAGGCTATGAGGGTAAAGGAGGCAGAGCAATGCCGAGCGGAAGCGTAAGCGGATTTAAGAGCTGGCACAACGGCTCGCCTATAAACAGCTCGTCTTGGGCGAACCCGAACACCATAGCCTGCGGCTCTTCGGGCTATGTCGGCGCGGTGAGGTTTTCAATAAGCCAGTCGGCGTCGAGCATCACCATCAGCTCCAGCGTGTACAGGCGGCTTTCAAGCGGCACGATGCGCGCGGAGATTCGCACAAGCGAGCTGAGCAATCCGACGCCCTCGGCGGTCGGCTCTGACACCACATTCAGCGCTCCGAGCGCGGGGAGTACGGCTAGCTTCACGTTCAGCGGCTCTTTCACGGCGGGGACGTACTATGTTTACATCACCAGCGACAGCGCGTACATAGACCTCTACGCCTCGGGCAACATGTCGGTGAGCTATGTTGCAGGCGGCGGGTGTACGCACATGTGTGAGCTGTTCTGCGAGGAGTGCGAGGGCTCGTGCGAGAGCGGCTGCCAGGCGGTGTGTCAGAACTGCGAGGGCTACTGTGAAAGCTCCTGCGAGGTGTACTGCCAGAACTGTGAGGGCGCGTCCTGCCAGAGCTGCGAGGGATGCGAGAGCTATTGCGAGGGGGTCTGCCAAAACTGCCAGGGGGCGGGCTGCCAGACCTGCCAGACCGGCTGCCAGGGCTCGTGCCAGGAGACGTGTGAGAGCGCGTGCCAGACCTCCTGCCAGCTGGGGTGTCAGGCCTCCTGCGAGCTTTCCGCGCAGAGCTCCAACTACTTCGTCTGGAACTTCTGCAAGGTCACGGCGGCGGCAAACACCACCGACACGGTGGTGCGCGGGCTCTGGTCGGGCTTTGTGGCCGGGCAGGAGGTGCTGTGCGCGGCCTGCAACGGCTACCTGTGGCAGCTCTCGCTCGGCGAGGACGGGACGTGGAGCAAGACGGCCTGCGGCACGATAGACACCGACGAGGACGTTTTCATGTTTGGCTTCTCGGACAGCCTCTATCTGCTCAACGGTTCCCAATACCGTGTTTGGAATGGCACGGCGCTCACGGATGTGGGCGGCTACAGGCCGCTGGTGGCGGTGAGTGTGCCGCCTGAGGGCGGTGGGACGGCGCTGGAGCAGGTGAACAAGCTCACAGGCGCGCGCCGTGTGCGGGTGTCGCCGGACGGCACGGCCACTGTGTTTCATCTGCCTGAGCAGAACCTTGCGAGCGTGGACTATGTGCAGTATGTGGCGTCGGGCGCGGATATAACCAGCTACGACGTAGATTTGACGGCAGGCACGGTGACTATCGCACCGGCTCCGGCGGAGGGTACGAACAGCGTAGAGATAGGCTATTCAGTCGCTGACGATACGGCGGACGAGATTCAGGCGATGCGCTACGCAGAGCTGTACAACGGCTCGCAGGACACGAGGGTGTTCGTCTACGGCGACGGGACGAACAGGTGCTTCTACTCAGGTATAGACTACGACGGTTTGCCGCGGGCGGACTACTTCCCGGACTTGAACGTGGCGCATGTGGGTGACGAGAACACGGCCATAACCGCCATGATACGCCATTATGACCGGCTGCTGTGCTTTAAGCTCGACAGCGCGTGGGCTATAGGCTACTCACAGGTGACGCTGGCCGACGGCACGGTGACGGCGGGGTTCTATGTCTCGCCCATCAACCGCAGCGTGGGCAACTGCGCGCCGGGGCAGGCGGTGCTGGTGGAGAACAGGCCGCGCACACTGGACGGGCGCAGCGTGGTTGAGTGGAAGTCCACTTCCTCCAGCGGCAACATAAACGGCGACGAGAGGAACGCAGAGCGCGTTTCTCAGCGCGTGGACGAGACGATACGCACCTTTGACCTGGAAACTGCCAAGACCTTCTACGACAAGTACGCGCACGAGTACTACGTCATCGGCGCGGACGGCACGGCGCTGGTGCACGGCATAGACGCGGACGCCTGGTATGTCTACACCAACTTCGCGGCCAGGTGCCTCATAAACTACAAGGACGAGCTCTACTTCGGCACGGCGGACGGGTATCTCAGGCACTTCTCGACGCAGTATTTCTCGGACGAGGGCGAGGCGATAGACGCCTACTGGGAGAGCGGCTCCATGCCCTTCGCGGCGGACTTCCAGCGCAAATACTCCGCGATGCTGTGGGTCGGCATCAGGCCGGACGACAACGGCTATCTCGAGGTCAGCGCCAAGACCGACCGCAAGACGGATTTCGCCGTGTACAGCTTTGAGACGGTGGACGCGGCCCAGGTGCCGGAGATGAACCGCATCAAGCTCAAGGCGAAGAAGTTTACTTACTACAACCTCATCCTGGCGAACAACACGGCGGACAAGACGGCAACGGTGGTCAGCGTGGACATCCGGGTGCGCGGGACGGGGTATGTGAGATAAGGAGGGAAAGATGGCTATACGGATAAAACAGGGCGACCAGTACAGCGTGCCTATTCTAATACGGCTCAACGGGGAGACGGTCGACATAGATGAGCTCGCCGAGGTGGAGTTCACCTTCGGCGACGGGACGCGCAAGCTCTGGCCCCAGGACGTGCAGTACAACAGTGCGGACAACTGCTTCTACCTGCCGCTCACGCAGGAGGAGACCTTCGCCTTCCCGGCGGGGGAGTCCGTGGCGCTGGACATACGAGTAAAGTTCGTGGGCGGGAACGTCATCGGCGTGCAGAGACCGGAGAGCTTCGCCGTGGCCGACGCAGCAAGTGAGGTGGTGCTTTGATGGACAGGCTCAGCGTGGAGCTCTTCGACGCGGGGCGCCTGGAGGCGGACGCGGGCTCCGCCAGGCTCGTACAGGGGCCTAAGGGCGACCCGGGCGCGGTGTATGTGCCGAGCGTGGCCGGAGGCGTCCTGTCCTGGACGAACGACGCCGGGCTTGAAAACCCCGTCCCGGCCGACATAAGCGGCCCCGCAGGCCCGCAGGGGCCTAAAGGGGATACAGGCGAGGCCGGGCCGCAGGGCCCGACAGGCCCGCAAGGAGCGACCGGCCCGCAGGGAGCCCAGGGCGTTCAGGGCGTAAAAGGCGACAAGGGCGACGTGGGATACGTCTTTACACCCAGCGTCAGCGACGAGGGCCTGCTCTCGTGGACAAACGACGGCGGCCTTACGAACCCGGAGCCCGTCAGCGTGCGCGGCCCGCAGGGCGTCAAAGGCGACACCGGAGACCAAGGCCCGCCGGGAGAGCAGGGGCCGCAGGGAGAAACAGGCCCGCAGGGGCCGAAAGGAGATAAAGGCGACACTGGTGACGCAGGCCCGCAAGGGCCGAAGGGAGACACGGGAGAGCAGGGACCGCAGGGAGAGACAGGCCCGCAGGGGCCCGTCGGACCCAAAGGGGACCCGGGCACGGGGCTGGACATACTCGGTCAGTACGACAGCCTTGAAGAGCTCCAGGCGGCCGTGACGAGCCCGGAGATAGGCGACAACTACTATGTAGGCGCTTCGGCCCCGTACAGCATTTACACTTGGACGAACGCCGGCGGGACGGCGCAGTGGGTAGACGGCGGTCAGCTCCAGGGCTCGAAGGGAGACAAGGGGGATTCGGGCGGCTACTACACGCCAAGTGTCGACGGCAATGGAGTGCTGTCCTGGGCGGGCTCCCAGAGCGGGATGCCGGATGTCGCGCCGGTGAGCATACGCGGCCCGCAGGGCTCCGCCGGTGCGGACGGAGCGGCCGGGGCCGACGGCGCTACCTTCACACCGTCCGTGAGCGAAGAAGGGGTGCTTAGCTGGACAAACGACGGTGGCAGGGCAAACCCGCAGCCGGTCAGCATAAAAGGGCCGCAGGGCGAGCGCGGGCCAAGCGGGCAGGACGGAGCGTCCGGTGACGACGGGGGCTACTACACGCCGTCTGTCGACGCCTCCGGAAACCTCTCCTGGTCGGCGAGCAAGGGCGGGATGCCCACGGCGCCTTCGGCCAATATATGCGGCCCGCAGGGGGTGAAAGGCGACACCGGAGAGCAGGGTCCGCAGGGTCCGCAGGGCCAGCAGGGCGTACAGGGAGAGCCCGGAGAGCCCGGAAACGATGGGGCGGACGGCGCGACTTTCACGCCCAGCGTGGACGCGGCGGGCAACCTGAGCTGGACGAACAACGGAAACCTGGAAAACCCGGCCACCGTAAATATAAAAGGTCCGAAGGGCGACAAGGGGGACACGGGCGACACCGGGGAGCAGGGGGCTCCCGGCGCACCAGGTGCGGCTGCGACCATCAACGGTGTGAACGCGCTTACGCTGGCAGCGGGCGAAAATGTGGAGCTAGAGCAGTCCGGCTCTACGCTGACAATCAGCGCGTCGGCGGGCGGGCCGCTGTACGTCCAGTTTACCGGAAGCGATCAGATGAATCTGAGCACCGACCACACGCTTGAAGAGGTCGTCGCTGCGTACCGGGGCGGGCGTGATGTGATAGCCGTATACGACAGCGTCAACTACACCCTGGTGTGCATAGACTCGGCGAACACCATGGCGCAGTTCACTTTCTTCGCTCAGAGCACCATGCACGAACTGTTTATGCTCAACAGCGGCGGGCTGCGCATAAATTATTGCACTGAGACGCAGATAAGCGCCTCATTGATAAAGTTCTCGCCCGGCTCCACCGGCATCGACGCCGACAACGTTCAGGACGCCATCGAGTATTTGGCCTCTTTACTGTGACGGGGCCGCAGCCGGACACATATTATGTAGAGCAAGGAGGGAGAAAAATGTATAAAAAAGGCATCGACGTGTCCAAGTGGCAGGGTACGGTGGACTGGGAAAAGGTGAAGGCCTCCGGCATAGAGTTCGCCATGCTGAGGGCCGGGTACGGCCAGGGCAATATGGACCCGCAGTTTGAGCGAAACGCGAGTGAGTGCACCAGGCTTGGTATACCGTTCGGCGTGTATTGGTTTTCCTACGCCTGCACGGCGGACATGGCCAGGCGAGAGGCGCAGTTCTGCATGGACGCTGCGGATAAGTATAAGCTTCAATACCCGATGGCCTTCGACTTTGAATACGATAGCGTAGACAACGCCGCCGACAAGGGCGTGTCCGTAACCAAAGCGCTGGCCAGCTCTATGGCGCGCGCGTTCTGCGATGAGGTGAAGGCCGGCGGATACTACCCGATGGTATACGCCAACCCTAATTACCTCGCGGCCTATTTCGACGCGGATATACCGAAGGAGTTCGACATCTGGCTGGCCAAGTGGCCTCGCGACCCGCAGCCGGAGAACGAGCCGGAGCAATCAGGCGGCATGTGGCAGTACACTTCGAGCGGCACGGTGAACGGCATAAACGGGCGCGTGGACATGGACGCGGCGTACAAGGACTATCCGGCGCTCATCGCCGGGGAGAACGGCGGAGGCGAGGACGAAAACGAGGGCGGATACGAGCAGGAGGCCGAAAGGGCCAGGGCCTGGGTGATGCGGCAGGGCATATCCGACGGCACCAGGCCGGACGACTTTGTCACCAGGCAGGAGCTCTGGGTGATGCTCTACAGATTGGAGGGGTACAAATGATAAATTGGTTGGTAAGGTTCAAAAACAAGGGATTTTGGCTGAGTTTTATCCCGGCTGTGCTGCTTTTTGTACAGACTGCGGTCGCGCTCTTCGGGCTCAATATTGAGCTCGAGGGCCTGGCGGCGAAACTGCTCGACGTGATGAACGCGCTTTTCGCCGTGCTGGCGCTGCTGGGTATAGTCAACGACCCCACCACCGAGGGCGTTGGCGACAGCGCGCAGGCGCTCGGTTACACCGAGCCGAAGAGGGCCGGGTGATATGACGGAGTGGGGTGTGGTGGGCGTACTCGCAGCCCTGGCCGGATTCGCGGCGACGCTGGTCGCGCCGGTGATTAAGCTCAACACGACGCTGACCAGGCTTACCGTGCTGGTCGAGGAGCTGTCGGACAAGCTCTCGGCGCTCGAGCGCAGCAATTCGGCCGTGCATACGGCGCTTGCAGACAGGATAGGCCGGATGCGCACGGACGTGGGTGCACATGAGACAAGGATAACGGTTTTGGAGAAGAACGGGGGTAAAAATGGCGACATATGACCCAAATGTGGACTATTCTGACCTCATAGCCCAAGAGGCGGCCAAGGGAGTAAACGCAAACCGGCAGCTGCTGGCGCAGTACGAGGCGCAGCGCAACGCCAAGATTACAGCCGAGCGGCTGCCGTATGCGCAGACCTCGGTGTACACCAACGAGCTGGGCAGGCCGCTGGGCTATTATCAGGCCGAGGACAGGTCCGACTACATAAACGAGCTCTACGACACGGCGAGGGAACAGGCGCTCAGCGCTCTTGAGAGCGCTTACGACAGGGAAGTGACGTCATACGACTATGCGGCGGCGCGCATACCGGCGCAGTATTACGATGCGCGCAACGCGGCTTCCGCCGAGGCTGCGCTCGCCAGGCAGAGCGTGAACGAGCAGTTTGCGGCCTCCGGCCTCAACACGGGCGCGGCGGGACAAGCCCGCCTGAGCCTGGCCGTGGCGGAGCAGGGCGCACTTGGCGCGTTGGGCAGGGAGCAGGCCGCCGCACTGGCGGAGCTTGAGATGCGCAGGGCCGAGGCCGAGAGCGAGTACAAGGCCGCGGTTGCCGAGGCGATAGCGTCCAGCGAGCTGGAGAGGGCTCAGGCGCTGTACGACGAGGCGGTGCGGGTCGAGTCCAGCTACCGGACGTACTCAGAGGATTTGCTCGCGGCATGGGGCCTGACCCTGGCCGGTACGCCGGCTGCGGCGGAGACGGCAGCGGCAGGAACGTCCGGGGGAGGGGGCCGGACAGCTGCCCGGAAAACCGACGATGAGCCGGCTCCGCCCTCTGCGCAGGAGCTGGCGGACAACGCCGCGGCGCTGCGCTCGCAGCTCTCGCGCATACCGGGCCTGACGCGCGAGAACAAGGCCGGTATGGTGCGGGACTACTTTGCCAACGGGCGCATAAGCTACGACGACATGCAGTCGCTGCTGGCAGGGATATGAAAACAGGCGGCCGCAAGGCCGCCTGAGACTTTTGTCGGGATGTGCGGGAAATGTGGTTTTGCTTGCGTTTTTTGAAATAGTTTATTATAATCAAGTGAAACCCAGCAGGAGGGAGTGCATCATATGGATAAGCTCACCGTACAGCAGGAGCTGGAGAAACGCAAGCTGCATCCGGTGTCGCCGCTTATATACAGGTTTCTGGGACGCGTGGTTGTAAACGGCGTCCTTGCCAAGAAGTACAACGCCCACTTTACATATGTAGACGATGTGTCCAAGTATCGCGGGCAGAGCTATGTGGTGGTGTCGAATCACGCCTCCCGCATGGACTACGTCTTTACCGCTCCGGCTTTCCTTCCGGACGCCTTTAACTTCGTTGTGGGCTACAACGAGTTCTTCCGCAGCCATCTGGCCATGATACTGCGCATGATGCAGGTCATACCTAAAAAGAACTTCGTGCATCAGCCCTATGCGATACGCCAGATAATCAAGGTTATACGCTCGGGCGGGCGCATCATTATCCTGCCCGAGGGCATGAGCAGCATCTCCGGCGCAAACCAGCCCTGCGCGCTGGGCAGCGGGCACCTGCTCAAGAGCCTGGGCGTGCCTGTGCTGTACACAAAGATTTCAGGCGGTTACCTCACCGCGCCCAAGTACAACCTCACCGACCGCGTCGGCCGTGTCGACATAGAGGCCGGGGTGCTCTTCACACCTGAGCAGCTTGAGGATATGACAGCCGAGGAAATCCAGAGCCAGCTCGACGAGAAGCTCTACCACGACGACTACGAGTGGAACAAGACGGCCCGCGTCAAGTTCGACGGCAAGGGACGGATGGCCGAGAACATGCATCAGCTGCTTTTCTGGTGCCCAAAATGCGGCTCCGACCTCACTATGGAGAGCAGCGGCGACAGCATCCGCTGCAAAAAGTGCGGCAACGGCGGACATCTTAACGAGTACTACGACCTCATCCCCGATGAGGGCAGCACCCTGCCCGAGACCCCGCGCGTCTGGTTCGACATGCAGCGTGAGCATGTGCGCAATATGGTGCGTGAGGACGGCTATACGCTCAGCGAGCACGTCAAAATAGGCGTGCTGCCCAAGTACAGCTACCTCAAAAACCAGGCCACGAGCGAGATAGTGGGCGAGGGCGAGCTGAAGCTCGACGCCGAGGGCCTGCACTTCGAGGGGACAAAATCCGGCGAGGCCTACAGCTTCTTCGTGCCTATAAAGCAGCTGCCGACCTACGGTATGTGCACAGACGTGTCGCGCTTCTACACCTTCGTGGACGGGGAGTTCACGGAGTTCTACCCCGACGGCGACACCGCCGAGCTGTGGATGATGGCGACCGAAGAGATGCATAGAGCGCAGGGCGGGCAGTGGCAGGATTTCCCCTGGAAGCGCCATGAGGACGCAGTAAGGCAATAAAGCTCTGCGCGGCAGCAGATAATAGACATGTTTACGACTAACCATTTTATTTGGCTGGCAGTATGCGCCGTATGCATTGCCGCAGGGCTGGGGTACCTCATAAACCGGCGGCCAAGGCTCAGCAGCGCACTCACGGCGTTCTGCCTTGTGTGTATTGCGAGCGAGTGCGTCAAGGTGCTCTCATGTATAGAGATGGTACCCGCCAAGGACGGGCAGACTATGTATCCATACCTGCCGCTGGCACATCTGCCCTTCCACCTCTGCTCGATACAGATAGCCTTCATTTTCTATACCAGGTTTTCGCACAATGAGCGGCTGCGCACTGCGCTGCTCGCCTTTATGTATCCCAGCTGCCTGGCCGGGGCGCTGCTGGCCCTGCTGATGCCCAGCATCGTACCCGGCTCCGTGGCCGTGGAGGACATGTTCCGCGCGCCTCTGGCCTATCAGTACTTCCTTTACCACAGCGCGCTGATTGTTCTGGGAGCCTACATACCGCTCTCGGGAGAGGTTGACATAAAACCAAAACACTATCTCTCCAGCCTCGGCATATTGCTGGGTTTGGGCTTCGCGTCCATTTACCTCAACAGCGCCTTTGCTTCGCCCAGGTACGAAAACGGGGAGCTGGTGGGCCTGGACTATGTTACGAACTTCTTTTTCACATATGAGCCGCCCTTCGACCTCGGGATAAGTGAAAAATGGCAGTGGATGCTCTATGCGGCGGCAATAGCGCTTCTGGCAGCGGCGGTGATAGCGCTGCTGTACGCGCCGTATTTCGTCAAGGCTAAGCGGGCAAAGTCCCGTGAGCGGGGCTGACGGCAGCAATTACGCGTGCGCTGCGTGATTGCAGGCGGTCCGATGTAAAGAAGAGACGGCGCGTTTGCGCGCGAAACAAGAGCCCCGCTCAACGAGCGGGGCTTTGCCGTTCAGTTCATGTATTCGTCACAGCTGTAGCTGTTGTACTGCTTTTTCAGACGCACGATAATGGAGCCGTCGGGCTGCTCGGACTCGTCGATTATCCTGTACTTCGTCCTGTTGCGGTCGAGCATGCTCTTGAAGTGGGCGAGCTCGTCGTGTACGCCGCGCACGGCTGCGTCATGGGGTACATCATCCTTGAGGGTGAAGTGTATCGTCTGGAACAGGCAGGCGGCTTTGATACGTTTCATGGTTAATTAACCTCCTTAATCTGATAAAATACGCGTTTATTGAACTTTACGAGGATATTATACCAGAATTGGAGCCAAGGCTTCAAAAGCCATTTTGGACGAAAACAGGCCCTGTGCGTTTTGTGCAAAACGCGCAGGGCTGTTTTTGCGTCGAATAAGGGGGAGTGAGGCGGGCGCTCAGGCCAGTACGCGCCTGGCCTGGGGCAGCAGGAATTCGTACATCCTGCGGTGGCCCTCCACGCTCGGGTGGATGCCGTCGGTGGAGAAGAGGCTGTCGAATACGCGGCGGTACAGGAAGGCGCTGCGCGCGTCGAGGACGGGGACGTTCCGCTCTGCCGCCACGCGCATGACGGCAAGGTTGTACATCTCGTTCCAGTGCTCGATGCTGTCCGTCGTACCCAAAAAGCGCATGAGCTGCTCCGGGTCCGCCCGCTTGGAGAACCATTTGAAGTAGCGGCGGCCGAACACCGGTATGAGGTTGAGCGCTATCGGGCGGCTGCCCAGGGAGATTATCTTGTCAAGCACCTTGGCGTAGCAGTCCATGAAGCGGTCTATGGGCGTGTTGCACTCGTGTTCCTCCTCGGGCGTGGCGGCGACAGCGGGCCAGTCGAAGTCGGAGTCGTTCCCGCCCAGCATGACCAGGGTGTAAGGGCACTCCGCCACGTCGGACTCGTAGCGCGGCATGCGCTCAAGCGCCGCCGTGCTGGTGCAGCCGAAGCGCGAGTGGTTGTGCAGGTCCAGCTCAAGAGAGTTTGCGAGCAGGTTCACAAACGAGTCCTTGCACTTGACGTATCTGCCGGCGTCATCCTTGTAAACGACCCCGCCGGTGATGGAATCGCCTATAACACAGAGTTTTCCGGCCACAATTTCCGACCTCCTTAAGCAAATAACGGTAGAAACTAAAGAAACGTTTTCCTTGTGAAACTATTATAGTTTCAGTCGTCGAATTTGTCAACATAAATTTCTGTTAACACAAAAGTATTTTTAGTTTCAACACTCCATGCTGTAGCTGAAGCTGCTGCCCTGTCCGGGCTCGCTTTCAACGCTGAGCTTTCCGCCGTGGGCGTCGGCAATCTGCTTGACCATGGCCAGGCCGAGGCCGCTGCCGCGGTCGACGCCCCGGGAAGAGTCGGCCTGCCAGAAGCGCTCCCAGATATGGCCGAGGTCACGTTTGGCGATGCCGATGCCGGTGTCGGACACGGTTAGCGTGGCCCTGCCGCCTGCCGCGTGCAGAGAGACGGTGATTTTCCCGCCGTCGGGGGTGTACTTGCAGGCGTTTTCAACGAGGTTCTGCACCAGGCGGCTCATCAGCCCCACGTCTATATTTGCCGTGACGCCGGGCTCTATGTGCTTTTCCACGGTGAAGTCCTTGCCGCTGGCGCGGACGGCCTCGTCCGTCACTACGTCCACCAGCTCGGAGAAGTCGGCCTCCTCACGGGATATGGCCTGGGTACCCTGGTCCATGCGCGTTATATTCAGCAGCTGGTTTATCAGCCTGGACATGCGGCGGCCCTGGCGCTCCACGACGTCGAGGCTCTCCTGATAGTCCTCAACGGTCTGGGCGTTGGCGCGGGCGTATTCGCACTCGGCGAGGATGATTGAAACGGGGGTGCGCAGCTCGTGCGAGGCGTCGGAGGCGAAGCGCTTCTCGGCGTTGAAGCTCAGCTCCAGGCGGTCGAACATGCTGTCGAAGGTGGCGGCGAGGCGGTGTATCTCGTCGCGGCCGCGGTGAAGGCCGATGCGCGCGGTGAGGTCGTCGCCGTCGTTTATGGCGTCGACGGTGTCGGTAATCTGCCGCACGGGCTTGAAGGCGTGGCGCGCGATGAGCCAGCCGATTACAGCCGTTATTGCTACGAGCACGGGCAGTATGATGAGCGCGAGTATGGTTATCACGCGCGCGGCGGAGAAGTTGTTGTCCGCGCTTGTGATGCCGCGCAGCCAGACGCCGCCGTTGTTGTCGGCCAGGTAGAGGTCATAGACCAGCCAGGGCTGGTTGTCCACGCTGACGGAGCGTATCTCGCCGTTGTGGAATTCGACCGCGCCGTCGAAGTCGCTCGGCCCTGCGCCGCCCAGCAGGAGGCCCGACGCATCGTAGGCCTGGACGTAGACGTTGTGCCGGTAGAAGTCGAGCTCGTCCAGGTCGAGATAGCCGTCGTCAAACTCCACGTCGTCTATCTCGTCGTGTACGACATCCAGAAGCGTACCCTCGGCCGTGTCGGATATGACACCTCGCCCGGCGATGAGTATGACGCCTATCACCAGGCCCACGATGAGCAGCATCATAAGTGTGAAATATATGGTCACCCGTGTTTTTATCGTCAGAAAGCGCATTATTCCTCCCGAAGTACCCAGCCCACGCCGCGCACGGTGTGGATGAGCTTCTTTTCAAAGCCCGAGTCCACCTTGCGGCGCAGATAGCTCATATAGACGTCGACGACGTTGGTGCCGCCCTCCCAGTCGTAGTTCCAGACGTTGTTCTCTATGGTCTCGCGCGAGAGCACGCTGCCCTTGTTTCGTATCAGGCAGTCGAGCACGCCGAACTCCTTGGCGGAGAGCTCTATCTTTTGACCGGCGCGGGTGACGGTGTGCGAGGCCTCGTCGAGAGTGAGGTCGCCGCAGGTGTAGACGCTGGTGGACGCGCCCGCGCTCTTGCGCGTCATGACGCGGATGCGCGCGAGCAGCTCGTCAAAGGAGAAGGGCTTGACGAGGTAGTCGTTCGCGCCCAAATCCAGTCCCGCAACGCGGTCGGATACGGCGTCGCGCGCGGTCAGGAACAGCACGGGCGTGGCGTCGCCTCGCTCGCGCATGCGCCTCACGGCCTCGAAGCCGTCCATGCGCGGCATCATCACGTCGAAGATGGCGGCGTCGTAGTCCGCTCCGGCGAGGTAGTCGAGCGCCTCCAGCCCGTCGTAGCAGGCGTCGACGCTGTAGCGCGCGGCGGTGAGCCGTTTTACGATTATGCGGTTGAGGTCGCGCTCGTCTTCTACGACCAGTATGCGCATGAAAAACACATCCCTTCGAGGAAATAATAGCGTATTTTCGTTAGAGCCGCATTAAAATGATAGCGCATTTCGGGCTGAAAAGAAATTTAAAAGTTTTTAATGAAGCTCTAATTTTCGTGTGGCATCATACAGCCAAGGGAAACACAAAACATTTCAGGAGGAAAAGAAGTTGAAAAAGAAAACTATAATTATAATCGTCGTCGCCGTGCTGCTTGCCGCCGCGATAGCCCTCGGCCTCGTGTGGTATTTTGTCTGGAACGACAGCGCGTACATCGGCAAGGACGCCGCGCTCACCGCAGCGCTGAACGACGCCGGTTTCACCGCGAGCGAAGTGCAGCGCGCCAGGAGTGAGTTCGAGCGGGACGACGGACTCGTCTACTACGATGTCAGCTTCGTGAACGGGGCGACGGAGTACGAGTACGTCATTGAACCCAACACGGGAGCAGTGCTGCACACGCAGACAGAGAGCGTATACGATTAAGCGGAACTTTTCCCCCTTGCCATCGTCATTGAAGGCAAGGGGGAATCTTTGTGAGCAAGAGAAAGAAAATAGCGCTTGCACTGTGTCCGGTTATAGTAGTCGCTGTAGTGCTGTTCCTTTTCGGCGGCGGAATTGGACGCCGCCCCTTCCGCTCGCTGGAGGGTGACGACATCGTCTCGGCGACAGTCCGGCTCAGGCCGCCGGACGTCACGCTCGTGGTAGAGGACACGGATGAGCTCGCACGGCTCATTAGCGAGGCGGTCGTATACCGCAGGTACGGGAGCTTTACGAACTACTCCGGACAGGGCGCCGAGTACACGCTCACGCTCTCCGACGGCACGGTGACGACGGTCATGTCGTACAGCCCTTACCTAATCATAGACGGCGTGAGTTATCGGGCCAAGTACGGTCCATGCGAAGAGATGCTGAGCTATGCAAACAAGCTGGCGGGGGACACGGACGCATACTTGCTTGATAACCCGCCCTGGCTGACGGTTGTATGCGGCGATGAGGGCACGGAGGCGACGCTGGGCTCATATTCCTGACATTGCGACAGCGGGGACGGCGCAATGACGGGCGTGGATTCGGACAGCGCCGACCCGCTTGACCTGGATGGGCGCGCCCCGCTCGTGACGAAAGAGGGCATGGCGCGCTTCAGGTATATGACCCGGCCCGCCGCGATAAGCTCTGCCGTCGTCTGGGACGAGGACGCGCGCACTTCCTCGCCCGCAGAGGTGAACGTCGGTGAGCTCGAGCTCCTGCCCGGCGATCACATCTACACCGTCCGCGTAGACTGGGACTTCCCGCTGTGCGGCGGGGAGGCATACTACAGCTTCAGAGCAATATACGAGGCGTGAAAAATCGCCCCCGCAGCCGCGGGGGCGATTTTGATTTGCTCAGAACAGGTGTACGTTCGCTATGACGGCGGAGAACACTATGGATACGGTAGAGCAGAGCTTGATGAGTATGTTCAGGCTCGGGCCGGAGGTGTCCTTGAAGGGGTCGCCGACCGTGTCGCCTATGACGCCGGCCTTGTGGCACTCGCTGCCCTTGCCGCCGTGGTGTCCGGCCTCTATGTACTTTTTCGCGTTGTCCCAGGCGCCGCCGGAGTTCGACATGAACACCGCCATGCCGAAGCCGCAGACCGTGGTGCCTGCCAGCAGGCCCACTACGCCCTCGACGCCGAGCACCAGGCCCGTGGCGATGGGGACGATGACGGCCAGCAGGGCGGGGAGCACCATGGCGCGCAACGCGCCCGTCGTGCAGAGGTCGACACAGCGCTCGTAATCGGGCTCGGTCTCACCCTCCATGATGCCCGCAATCTCGCGGAACTGGCGGCGGACCTCAACGACGATGTGCTGCGCCGCCTTCTGCACCGCGCTCATCGTCAGCGAGCCAAAGACAAACACCAGCATCGTACCGACAAAGAGGCCCACAAGCACGGCGGGGTTCGTGACCGACAAATCCATCGGCGAGCCCATGGCCTTTTCGCCGACGTCGACATAGGAGACCAGCAGCGCGAGGGCGGTCAGCGCGGCTGAGCCGATTGCAAAGCCCTTGCCGGTGGCGGCGGTGGTGTTGCCCAGGGAGTCGAGCGCGTCCGTGCGCTCACGCACTTCTTCACCCAGGCCGCTCATTTCGGCGATGCCGCCGGCGTTGTCCGCGACGGGGCCGTAGGCGTCGGTGGCAAGCGTGATGCCCAGCGTGGCGAGCATGCCGATGGCGGAAATGCCTATGCCGTAGAGGCCGTTGTTGAAGGAGAGCTCATAGAGCTCGCTGTTCGTAGTCAGTGTGCCGCCGCTGGCTAGGAAGCTCACTATGACGGCGATGCCTATTATGATTATGGGGGCGGCTGTGCTGACCATGCCGAGAGAGATTCCGCCGATTATCGTCGTCGCTGCGCCGGTTTCGGTGGCGTCGGCGAGGTTTTGCGTCGGCTTGTATGTGTCCGAGGTGTAATACTCGGTGACGTAACCGATAGCGCAGCCCGCAGCCAGGCCGCAGAAGATGGAGACGAGTATGCCTATCCAGCTCGCGCCCTCGACGTCCTTCATGACGAACCAGGTGAGCGGTATGCACAGCACCGCGCAGAGTGCGGCGGCGAAGTAAGTGCCGGTGCGCATGCTCTTGAGCAGCTCACGCTGGCTGGCCTTCTCGCCGGTCTTTATCATAAAGGAGCCGATAAGTGAGCAGATGACGCCCACGACGGCTATGGCGAGCGGCAGGAACATACCGCTCCAGCCGTAGCCCGCGCTCGCGCCTATTGCAAAGGTGGCCAGGATGGAGCCGACGTAGCTCTCGTACAGGTCCGCGCCCATGCCCGCTACGTCGCCGACGTTGTCGCCCACGTTGTCCGCGATGGTCGCCGGGTTGCGCGGGTCATCCTCGGGTATGCCCGCCTCGACCTTGCCGACCAAATCCGCGCCCACGTCGGCGGCCTTGGTGAAGATGCCTCCGCCCACGCGCGCGAAGAGCGCGGCGCAGGATGCGCCCATGCCGAACATGACCATCGTGTTGGCTATAGTGTCGGCATCACAGCCGAAGCCGTATTGAAGTATCAGGAACCAGACTGAGACGTCGAGTATGCCGAGACCCACGACCGTGAAGCCCATGACGGAGCCCGAGGATATGGCTACGCGCAGGCCCCGGTTCAGGCTCTCGCTCGCGGCGTTGGCCGTGCGCGCGTTGGCGCTGGTGGCGATGCGCATGCCGATGAAGCCCGCGAGGCTGGAGTAAAACCCGCCCGTCAGGAAGGCAAAGGGTACGAACTTGTTCACCAGCCCCTCGCCGTTTATCCAGGGCACATAGGCCAGCACGGCGAGTATTATTGCGATTATCAGGAATATAAGCGCCACGGTCTTGTATTGGCGCTTCAGATATGCGTTAGCGCCCTTGCGTATGGCGGCCGCTATCTTCTCCATCAGCGGCGTGCCCTCAGAGTACCTCTTGACCCTGCGGGTCTGTGTCCAGGCGAACAGCAGGGCTATAAATGCACCGACCAGTCCCAGCCAGAAGTAGTTCTCCATTCGTCCATCACTCCTTACTTTCTCGCAGAGTATTCTGCAACCTGATGTTATGATAGCGTAAAACTCTTGAGAAATCAAGCAACGAGTACAAAAAATGTTGTGAAATAAGCAAATTTTTTTAAACAAAATGCACAAAACATCTGTGACGTTTATAACGTCCATGACGGCTGTAGCGTCTGCCCAAACCGCCGGAGCGCGAAAAAATCCCGCCGCCCGAAGGGGCGGCGGGATGGGTTTTACGACCGCTGCAGGCCTATTTCAGGCCGAAGAAAGCGACGCCCAGAGCGCCGGGACCGGCGTGGGTGCCTATGACGCTGCCGATGGCCATGATGGGCAGGTCGTCGGTGTGGCCGACCCAGAGGCGGGCGCTGTCCTCCTTGTATTTGAGCAGCGTGGCGTCAGAGAGGCCGGTGTAGCCGAGGGCGTAGGGCATGGAGAAATCCACGCCGTACTTCTCTATCATCTGCGAGAGCAGGTTGCCGGCGTTTTTGGAACCGCGGGCCTTGCCTATGACGGCGACGGCCCCGTCGCGCAGGGTGATGACGGGCTTGATGGAGAGGATGCCTCCGGCCAGGGCGGCTGCGCCGGATATGCGTCCGCCGCGTTTGAGGTATTCGAGCGTGTCGAGAAGGGCGATGAGGTGGACTCGGCTCTTGACCTCTTCTACAAGCCCGGCGACCTCGTCCATACCCCTGCCCTCGTCGGCGAGACGGTGGGCGTACAGCGCGAGAATCTGCGCGCCCAGCGTGGCGCTCTGAGTGTCGACTACCCTGACACGGCCCGGATAATCTGCGGCGGCTATCATCGCGCTCTGGTAGGTGCCCGAGAGCGCGGAAGAGATGGTCAGGGCCACAACGTCGTGCCCCTGCGAGGTCAAACGCTCAAACTCCTGCTCAAATTCGGCCGGAGCGGCCTGGCTGGTGGTCGGAAGCGTGTCGCTCTCAATGAGGCGTTCGTAGAACTGACGAGGGGTCATCGAGAGCCCGTCGATAAATTCCTCGTCGTCGAAGTGCACGCGCAGGCGCACAACGGCCATATCCAGTTCGGCGAGCTGCTGCACCGTGAAGTCAAAGGTCGAGTCGACAAGTATTTTAACAGCCATACTGTCCTCCATATTTCAAATGTTGAGTGCTCAACAACTATACGCCAGAAAAGTTGACTTGTCAACATCTAAGTTGTATTATATTTGCTGACTGCGGGGCCGGGCGTGAAGCGGGCCGGCTCCGACTGAAGGAAGGAGGGCACTGAGCGGGTTCCGGCGCGAAGCTGCGCCGCAATCTGCGAAGTCTGTGACGACGTGAACGAAACCGAGAAATTCAACGAGTTTACGGGGCTGGTGTCGCGCGCATATAAGGCGCTCCACCGTGTACAGGAGAGGTATATGCGCGATTTTGGGCTCAGGAGCGTGCATGTCTCCTGCCTGCTCAGGCTGCTGGACGCGCCGGACGGCCTGAGCGCCACGGAGCTCAGCGCGCTCTGCGGCGTGGACAGGGCGCAGATTTCACGCGTCACCGCCGACCTGGCCTCCCGCGGGCTGGTCTGCGAGACTGCCCCCGGCATGAAGCGCCGCTACCGCGGCAGCCTGACGCTGACCGCCGCGGGCCGAGCGCAGGCGCTGGAGATGCGCGAGATAGTCGCCGAGAAGCTGAACGCCGTCAGCGGCGGCCTGGACCCGGACAAATTGTCAGTTTTTTATGAGGTGTTTCACCGGATAGACGACAAGCTGGACGGCATATGAGCCGCAGAGTGGGGAATAATAGGCCTGCTTGAGAAATAACGCAACGCCGGTGAGAAATCCCGGACACAAAACATGCCATTAACTTTGACTTGTCAAAAGCGTCTTTCTCGATTATAATATGATAAATGATATAGACATATCAGACGTTATAACAAGTCAGGTAAGAGGTTAAGCGATGGATACTAATCCTGTTTTGATGAACAAGCTGAGCATGGACAGCGACATACCGCTGTACAGCCAGCTGGTGAGCATTATCAAGCGTAATATCTCCGCAGGCACGCTGACGCCGGGCGCGCTGCTGCCCAGCGAGGCGGAGCTTTGCCGCACCTTCGACGTGTCGCGCTCCACGGTGCGTCAGGCGATAGGCGAGCTTGAGAGCGAGGGCCTCGTCGTGCGCAAGCAGGGCCGCGGCACCTTCGTGGCGGAGCCCAAGATGCGCCGCCGCACCGAGAACGTGTACTCCTTCACCAGTGAGATAAACTCCATGGGCATGACGCCGAGCTCAACGATACTCGAGTTCGAGGTCATGAGCCCTCCGCCGGATATCGTCTCCATGCTCGAGCTCGAGAGCAGCAGCGTGAAAATTTACCGTTTCTCCCGCATCAGGAACGTGAACGGGCAGCCGCTGATACTTGAGACCAGCTTCTACCCCACATATATCTACCCCAAGCTGACACGCGAGCTGCTGGAGACACACAGCTTCTACAGCCTGCTCTACGAAGAGGGCATAGTGCCCTACAGCGCGGTGGACAGTTACGAGGCCGTCATACTCGGCAGGCGCGAGGCCGAGCTGCTCGGCACACGCCCCGGAAGCTGCGCCTTCTCCGTGCAGCGCCGCACTCGCACAGAGTCGGGCTCCGTATACGAGTTTACGCAGAGCCTTATCAGGGCCGACCGGGTTACGCTCGACGTGCATCTGCACAAGGACGGCGTGAGCTTCGCGCGCAACGTGGACAAGTGATAAATAAAAGCGGTCCAACAAGTGAACGCTAATGTTTTATAAGAGAACACCCATGATTCCGTCATTGAGAATCATGGGCGTTTTTTATGCTTCTTTTGCAGCGTTTTTTAGGCGTCCGTTTTGATATAGCCAATAATAAAGCGTTTGCACATCACAGCAGTGGGTTACTTGCTATTTTCCAACCTGCCGAATATTTTCTTTGAATAAAGAGAAATCAAAAATGCAGCTATCGCAGCCCCAATTAAAACCACCCATGTATGCGCCGCAAAAATGTCAAACAGAACACCGTAAATCGCCTGTCCAATCGGTTGCCCACACATCGCAATAGAAATCAGCGCTGCCATGATCTTACCGACTAATTGAGGCGGGGTATGCGTCTGTACCAGTGTGTAAATCTGAACCATAAAGAGCGTAGAGGCACCCATAGCGGTGAAGCTCATTAAAGTGATTGCCCAATACGATACGATGGCGGGCATGTTCAGGAAAAGGGAAATCCCCATAACCGCCACGGCAACAGAGCAAGCCAAAAGCAGCACATACGAATTTTGAATCTTCAGTTTTTCCGATACGATTGCGGTTAAAACTCCGCCGCACAGACCGCCCAACGCCAGCGCCCCCTGTGTGAAGCCGTACATGGTATCAGACATCCCTAACACCTGTGTAATGAGAATGGGCGTTCCGACAATCATCACCGCGCTTAAAACCAAATTGAAGATGGATACCAGAAAGACCGCTGAAAAGAAAATGGGCTTTTCTGTCTTTACAAACTGATAGCTTTCTTTCAAGTCCATTCCGACTACCTGAAACACGCCGACTTCACGCGGGCGTTTTTCATGCGGGATGCGGATAAAGAATTCCATGATGGCGGAGAAAGTAAAGCACGCCGCACTCAAAAGCAAAATCGGATAAATGCCCCAAAGGGTGAACATCACACCGCCAATCACCGGCCCCAACAGACCGGAAAGGGTATTGACCTGATTGATTACCGCATTTCCGGCCATCAGTTTCTCTTTCGCCACCAGAAGTGGAACGCTTGCCTGTACTGCCGGCTGGTATGTGCCGGAAATACCATAAAGCAGCATCAAGACAATGATAAAAAGCGGAACTGTGGGGATCTTCCCCAGCGAAAAGTAAAACAGCATGATGATGGCTGCCGTAGAGAAGTCCAGCCCTACCATAATGTTGCGCTTGTTCACACGGTCAGCCAGCACGCCGCCAACCATCGAAAGAATAACCATCGGAGCAAAGGAGCAGGCGGTCACAACACCAAATAGCGTTGAAGAACCTGTTTCCCTCAATAGATACAGCGGTAAGGCAAATCGCAAGATGGCATTGCCGAAAAGGGAAATGATCTGGCCGATCACAACGAGAGTGAAATCCCGCCTGAAAAGTTTTGTTTGCATAAATACCTCCATTATCTCACTATTAAACCGACCGTCGGTTTGATATATGTCTAAAATAAACTGCTCATTGAGAGCAGCTCATTTTAGGGAGTCAGGCCGTGTGCTGGGACTTGCAGTAGCTGATATAGCCGTCTATCATTTCGTCGTCCAAAAGCTGGTTGATACCAACGCCTTGTAACAGGTCGTTGAATGTTTCGCAGCGATTACGCATCCCTGCTTCATCCGTCATACTAACCAGCGGATTGAGCCATACATTGGATAAGACCATGATGGCCTCTGCCAGCTCATGGGGATTTGTCGCCTGAATGGAACCATCGTCAATCCCCTGCTGCAAGATCGGCTGGATGAACTTTGGAGCAACAATCTGATAGAGCTGGGCAATTTGCACCGCCAAAAAGCGCGGATTATCCAATAGGCAGGGCGTAACGGTCAGCATTAGGCTCTGGTTAGAGTTAAACAAAGCGGCCTTAAAGATCTCCCTCAGCTTTTCCAGCCCGTTCAGGGATTTATCATCGCGTACTTTTGCCAAAGCGTTTGTGTTTTCTTCCCCTATACGGTGAAAGATCGCTTCAAAAATTTCTTCTTTGGACGAAAAGTGATGGTAAATTGCGCCTTTTGAAAGATTTGTTTCGTTGATGATGTCCTGCAAAGATGTTGCGTCATATCCTTTTTCAACAAACAGATGGGTGGCAGCATCCAAAATCAGCTTCACGGTTTCCTCCGGGTATTTGTTTCTTGCCATCCTGCACCTCCATACAAACCAACGGTCTGTATAAAGTATAGCAAGGGCCTCCGCCTTTGTCAAGCGGGTTGTATGCTGTTTGCGTCCCTGAAACCTGCCTTTCATATGCCGACAAATCCAGCGGCCGTGCAGGCGGTATATAGAAACGGGCCAGGGACGTCATCGGAGAAATATGCCTGCCGGCGTGGGACGGACTGCGGAGCAGGGGCAGCATGACCTTTCAGCCTCGCCGCCCTTGGGCAATACGCTGACATCATTATTGATGCGTCCCGACGGGCCGCTCTTTTATTTGCCCGCGCGGGCCGCCATTTTCGACATAAGAGAGCCCAGGCTGAGAGGCGTGAGATAGCACAGCAGCGTTTGCAGCTTCTGCGCGGCGCTGTGACAGATAATAAAGCGGCGCGAAAACAGCCGCCGTGCGAGTCCTCGTCCCACCACGTCCGGAGTTGACATAAATTCTTTGGGCACCGGCAGCGGGGAGCTTGAGCGGGTGCGCGTGAGGGGCGGGTGGAGTATGTGGAAGCTGTACTGCGGATACTCCAGGCGCAGGCACTTCGCCAGGGCCTCAATGGCGCCTTTCGTGGAGGCATAGGCGCTCAGCGAGGGGAAACCTGTCACTCCGACGCCGGAGCTGGTGAAGGCAATGCGTCCGCCCTCGTTCATATGCGGCAGCGCGGCTCGGGCGAGATGGACGGCGCCGAGAAAGTTTACATAATATACAGACAAATATGTTTCGTCCGTGCTGTCCGCGAAGCTTTAAAAGGGGCAGAGGCATGCGTTCTGCACCGCGGCGTCTATGCCGCCGAAACTGGAAGCGGTCGCGGCAACCGCGCGCTCGAGCGCCGCGAAGTCGCGCACGTCGGCTTCGATGCACAGGCAGGAGCCGGGATGCGTTTCGGCGAGAACGGATGCGCCGTCGAGCGCGATGTCGAGGACTGCAACGCGGTGACCCGCTTCCAGCAGGGCCTTGGCCATGTGAAAGCCGATGCCTTCGTTTGCCCCTGAAATTACGATGTTTGACATGACTTCCCCCTTGTTTTCAGAGCCGCGCGGTGAGCGAGGAGAAGAATTTGCGCACATGCCTGTATGCGTCGGCACGGAAGGCGGCCTTGTCGCCTTCGGAGAGCGTGCCGGTCAGCAGCCAGCGCTGTGCGTAGAGATATATAGGCGCGTAGAACTGTACGGCGAGATAGCTCGCGTCTGAGCGCCCGGTCAGCGCGGCGAAAACGCGGGTCTGGTAGCTGAGCGGTTCGTCGAAGAGCCAGCGGCGGTAGAGCGCCCTCGCCGGGCGGTCGGAGAGCTGCTCTATTGTCAGCAGGCGCAGCACCCGGTTGCAGAAGGCGTCGCACAAATAGCTGTCGAAGTATTTTGCGCAGACGTTCAGGAAGGAGCCGCGCTCGGCCTTCGCGCCGGACGCGAGCGCAGAGTCCAGTTCCTCCATGAGCTCCATGGCGCGGCGCTCGAAGCGGGCGTACAACTCGTCAATGATGGCCTGCTTGTTTTTAAAGTGGTAGTAGACGGAGCTCTCCTTGATGCCTACCTGCGCGCAGATGTCGCGTATGGACACGGACTTTGTACCCCCGACAGCGAAGAGCTCCAGCGAGCATGAGATTATTTTTTCCCGGGTGTCTGACATAAGCTCACCAACCTAACGATTGTTAGGCTAATTATACCTAACAATCGTTAGGCAGTCAAGCTTCAACATGAATTTCCGGGGGAATTACCGGATATTTGGCGGTTATGCGGCTTGACATACACATATAATAGTGATAATATAGCGCCGATAAAGGCTGAGACGGAGCCGCTTTTTCCAATGAGGCCGCACAGAGAGCCCGCCCGGATGCGCATTTAGCACGCCGAGGCTGCAAGGCGGGCCGGCCGATGGAGAAAGCCACCTCTCCCGAGCCTGCGCGCAGAAACTTGAGTAAGCGCGCACGTCAAGCCGCGTTAAGGCACTTGAGTTAAACTCAGGGTGGAACCGTGTGAGAAATCGCACCCCTGGCAATGCGTCAGGGGCGCTTTTCATTTTAAGCGCAATCGCTGCGGGGACGGGCACGGCGTCCGCCTTTGCAGCGGCTGCGGCAGGCATTTTGGAGGTAATTTTAATGGACGAGAAGAAAAGCCTTTACACGTTTGAAAACAAAGAGTACAGGGATACCTACCGTCACAGCACCAGCCACGTCCTCGCCCAGGCGGTGAAGCGCCTGTACCCCGAGGCCAAGCTGGCCATCGGCCCGGCTATAGACGACGGCTTCTACTACGATATCGACTCCGACGTCACCTTCACCCCCGAGGTCCTCGAGAAGCTCGAGGCAGAGATGCGCAAGATATGCAAGGAGAAGCTGGCCATAGAGCGCTTCGAGCTGCCCCGCGAAGAGGCCATAAAGCTCATGGAGGAGAAGGACGAGCCCTACAAGGTCGAGCTCATCCGGGATCTGCCCGAAGATGCGACCATAAGCTTCTACAAGCAGGGCGAGTTCACCGATTTGTGCGCCGGCCCGCACCTGGACAGCACCGGGCGCATCAAGGGCAACGCCATAAAGCTTATGAACTGCACCGGCGCATACTGGCGCGGCGACAGCAAGAACAAGATGCTCCAGCGAATTTACGGCACCTGTTTTATGAAAAAGGAGGAACTTGACGCCTATCTCGCTCGTCTAGAAGAGGCGAAGAAGCGCGACCACCGCAAGCTGGGCCGCGAGCTCGGCCTGTTCATGCTGGCCGACGAGGGCCCCGGCTTCCCCTTCTTCCTGCCCAACGGCATGGTGCTCAAGAACACGCTGCTCGACTACTGGCGCGAGGTACACAAGCGCTACGGCTATGTGGAGATTTCCACGCCTATAATCCTCAACCAGGAGCTCTGGCACCGCAGCGGCCACTGGGACCACTACAAGGACAACATGTACACCACGGTCATAGACGGCGAGGACTACGCGGTCAAGCCCATGAACTGCCCCGGCGGCATGCTGGTGTACAAGAACGAGCCGCACTCCTACCGCGACCTGCCTATGCGCATGGCGGAGCTGGGCATAGTCCACCGCCACGAGCTCTCCGGCGCCCTGCACGGGCTCTTCCGCGTCAGGTGCTTCACCCAGGACGACGCTCACATCTTTATGACCCCCGAGCAGATGAAGGACGAGATAAAGGGCGTCGTGCGTATTTTCGACGAGATTTACTCCACCTTCGCTCTGACGTACAAGATAGAGCTCTCCACCATGCCCGAGGACCACATGGGCGACGAGGAGACCTGGCGCAGCGCCGAGGCGACGCTCAAGTCCGCTATTGAAGAGCTGGGCAAGTCCTACGAGATAAACGAGGGCGACGGCGCTTTCTACGGCCCGAAGCTGGACTTCCACCTCTCCGACTCCCTCGGACGCACCTGGCAGTGCGGCACCATCCAGCTCGACTACCAGATGCCGGAGCGCTTCGAGCTGGAGTACGTCGGCGAGGACGGCCTCAAGCACAGGCCGATAATGATTCACCGCGCGCTGCTGGGCAGCATAGAGCGCTTTATCGGCGTCATCACCGAGCACTTTGCCGGAGCTTTCCCGACCTGGCTGGCCCCCGTGCAGGTGAAGGTCATGCCCATCACCGACCGCAGCCGCGAGTGGTCCGAGAAGGTGGCCGAGGAGCTCAACAAGCACGGTGTGCGCGTGGAGTGCGACTTCCGCAACGAGAAGATAGGCTACAAGATTCGCGAGGCGCAGAGCAAGAAGATCCCCTATATGCTTGTGATAGGGGACAAAGAGAGCGAGAACGGCACGGTTTCCGTCCGCACCCGCTCCGGCGGCGACAGGGGCGCGATGGCCCTCGACAAGTTCGTCGCAGATATCTGCGAGGAGATCCGCACCCGCAGTCTCGACCTCGCTGAGTAATTCAAAGGAGGACATTTGATGAAGAAAATCCTGGCGCTGGTATTGGCCCTCTGCATGGTGTTCGTCCTTGCCGCCTGCGGCTCCGATGACGGGAACGACACCGTAAACGACGGCTCCACCCCGTCCGATTTGATGCCCGTAGTCAGCCCGACACCCACTCCCGTGCCGGAGGACATCACCAGCCTCACCATTGGCGGGCTGCACATAATCCGCGACGGCCAGATTACCGGCCTCGGCTACAGGGGCTGCACATATGAGGACGGCACCCTGACCATAGATTCCGTCGCTCTTACCAACGACAAGGCCGATGAGCCCATCATCAGCTTTGAGGGCGGCGACCTCGAGATAATTGTAGTCGGCGACTGCAGCATGACCTCCACCGGCGGCGCGAGCATAATCAGCGGCGGCGACAGCAACCTCACTATCAGCGGTGACGGCACCCTGACCATGTCCGCCACCGGCGCGGCCGCCATCGACTTGAGCGGCAGCCTGTCTGTCGAGTGCGCCCTGAACGCCACCGGCGAACCCGCCTGCTCTTCTGAAAACGTCAGCGCCGGCGACGGCTACACCGTCGCTGCCAACGACGGAACCACCCTGACCGTCAGCGCGGCTGCCTGAGCAAAAATTTACAAGTATATCGGGACACGCCCCCTCGTATGCTAAGTGCGAGGGGGCGATTTCTATTATTTCAACCAAGCGAAAGCTCATACTTGCCATAGCGCTGCTGTTTGCGCTCAACATAGCCGCCATAGCCCTTATCCAGGCTGCGCGGGCCGAGACCTATGAACGCGGCGACTCGGGCTCCACGGTGCGCGAAATTCAGACGCTGCTGAAGGACTGGGGCTACTACGAGGGCAGCGTGGACGGCATATACGGCAGCGCCACGGAGGCTGCCGTGCGCCTGTTCCAGGAGAAAAACGGCCTTACTGTGGACGGCAGGACCGGGCCCGCCACACTGGAGGCGCTGGGGCTGCCTGTGAGCGGCTACACGCCCGGAGAGGACGCCTCGGGAGAGCTGGCGCTCCTGGCGCGGCTCATCTCGGCTGAGGCGCGCGGAGAGCCTTACGCGGGGCAGGTGGCTGTCGGAGCCGTAGTGCTCAACCGCGTGGAGCACCCGTCGTTTCCAAACACGATAGCTGAGGTCATTTTCCAGCCCGGAGCCTTCAGCTGCATGCTCGATGGACAGTGGGACGAGCCTGTGGCGGACAGTGCATACCAGGCCGCGCGTGACGCCCTGGCCGGCTCTGACCCGTCGGGCGGCGCAATTTACTATTTTAACCCGGTGACGGCGACAAACGCCTGGATTTGGTCGCGCGAGGAAATAGTCACCATAGGCAAGCACCGCTTCTGTGCGTGAGACGAGGGCGGCCCGAAACGGGCCGCCCTTTTGCGGCTTTGCGCATCTGCTTTAATGTGTTGCAAACCGCAACGGCGCGTTATATAATGTACCCATAACGCGAAAATGAGGGATACATATGAGCTATTGCACCTCCTGCGGAGCCTATATGCCGGACTGGGCGGACGAGTGCCCGGCCTGCGGCGCGCCGAAGGCGGATAAAAATAAAAAGACAACGCAGAAGAAGAAAACCACGGGACAGGCCTCGTCTGCCTCCGCCGGAGCGGCGCAGGAGAAGAGCGGGGAGTACCACTACTCGTACAAAAAGCCGGATAAAAAAGGCGGCGGCGCCTCCGGGGCCGGGGAGCGGCGGAGCGCCGCGGGTACTGGCGGCGCTTCGGACAGGGGCACGTTCAGATACGAGAGCTCCAGGCGCGCCGACGGCGGGACGTTCACATACGGAGGCTCTTCACGTAGCCGCGATCACTACGAGCCGAAGGGCAGGAGCGACTACGAGAGCGAGTACCGCAGCGACGCGAAAAAGAACAAATTCCTCGCGGCGCTCTGCTATTTCGGGCCGATGTTCATACTCTCGTGGCTGCTCAAGCCGAAGAGCTCCTTCGTTCGGTATCACGTCAATCAGGGCCTCGTGTTCTTCCTGATGTGCGTGATTATAAACATCTTTGACTTCATACCTTTCGTCGGCGTGCTGAACATATATGCCATCGTCTGCTTTGTGTGCGGACTGAGCAACGCGCTCAAGGGCAAGCGTAAGCCGCTGCCCGGAATTGGAGAGATAACGCTGATAAAATAGAGGACAGGAGGAAAATGCTATGAAACTGTTGACCTGCGAGTATCAGGGGCGAGCCTTTGCAGCCGCGAGCGACGGCAAGTACGTCTACGAGGCCGCGCCCGACATGCTCACACTGATAAAGTCGCTCAGCGGGTCCCTGCCGGACGGCTCGCTCCTCAAGGGCGAGGCGCTGCCGCTGGAGAGCGTCAGGCTGCTTGCGCCTATCCCGGAGCCCGCTCAGGACGTTGTATGCCTCGGCATGAACTACGCCGAGCACAGCGCAGAGGCCGAGAGGTGGGGCGGCGAGGCTGAGTTTAAGAAGAACGCGGGAAAGGCCGTGTACTTCTCCAAGCGCGCATCATATATAATAGGGCCTGGGGATTATATAGACGGGCACTTCGACATCGTGGACTCCCTCGACTACGAAGCGGAGCTCGCCGTGGTGCTGGGCCGCGACGCCTACAGGGTCAGCGAAGCGGAGGCGGAGGACTATGTCCTCGGCTACAGCGTACTCAACGACATATCCGCGCGCAATCTCCAGACCGCTCACAAGCAGTTCTACTTCGGCAAGAGCCTGGACACGCACACGGCAATGGGCCCGTGGATTGTGACGCGCGACGAGTTCGAGTGGGAGCCGCAGCGCGGTATACGCTGCTTCATCAACGGTGAAAAGCGCCAGGACAGCAACACCCGTTTTGAAATATACGGCGCTGCCCATGTCATAGCGGAGCTATCCGCCGGTATGACGCTCAAGGCCGGCACTATAATAGCCATGGGTACGCCTGCAGGTGTGGGTATGGGCTTTACCCCGCCAAAGTACCTCAAGAGCGGCGACGTAGTGCGCTGCGAAATAGACGGGATAGGCGTCCTGGAGAACACAGTAAGGTGAGAATATACAACATATAGTGGCTGGTTTCCCCTGGTAAACACCAGGGGAAATTTTTTTGAATTTATGCTTGACAAATGCCATCCCATCGGTTATTATATTGCCTCGCCGGGAGCGCCGATGAGCGGAGGACAGGGAGCGAGAGCATTTCCCCAACGCAGCTCAAAAGTAAGCGAACGGTTAACGGTTTGAAAAGACCGGACAAAAAATCTCGAAAAAAATTGAAAAAAGACTTGACATTCCGGACTCCAAGTGCTATATTAGTCAAGCACCTCACCGAGAGGCCGGAACGAAAGAAACCCGACAGACAGCTGCGAGGCTGGCCAAAAAGGTTGATTTTCAAGGCTTTTCGAGGTTGCGAGTGTACCTTGTAAATTAAACAATGTAAGTAAAAGCTTATGCGAAAAGCACC
>OJQP01000364.1_pt1 | contig 28050 bp, 27 predicted proteins | sample 1598871 | NCBI WGS metagenome assembly OJQP01 (sample SAMN03922520, study PRJEB24848) | human gut metagenome | isolation source: stool sample | host: Homo sapiens | place: Germany | collected 2010-02
CCGCTTCCCGGCGGAAGGCGGCCTTTGCCCTGCCGGAAAATGCCGGGCGCGGCAGGCGCTTTCCCGTGCGCCCCGCCGCCTAGCGCCCGGGGACGGGCTGCCCCTGCGGCCCCTGCGCGTTCAGGCACCGGGGCTGCGTGCACAGCCCCGTGGCGCGGCAGCCCCACACACAGCCGCGGCACACGGGCCGCACGGGCGGGCGCGCGCTGCACACAAGCGCAATCAGCCTGCGGCGGCGGCGCTCGTTCTCGCGCAAAAGCGTGCGGCTGGCCACCAGCCTGCGCGCCGCGGCCAGCGCAATGCCGTGGCGCGCCGCCACGGTGTACAGGCTGTCGCCCGTCCGGTATTCGTCCACGGCGTCCAGCTTTTCCTGCAGGGGCATGCGGCGCGTGCCGTGCGCCGGCTGCAATGGCGCCGGGCCGGGCGCGGCCTCTGGCCCGGCAAGGGGGCGGGCCTTTGCGCCGCACGCCCCCTTGCCGCCTGCGCCCGCTTGTGTTCGGGCAGGCGCGCCTTTTTGCGCGGCGCCTGCCTCTTTGTGCGCGGGGCGCAAAACGCCGGGCGCGCCCTGCGGCGCGGCGCTGGCCCCCAGGGCGGCGGCCAGCGGCGCCGTGTACGGCACCTGCAGGGTAACAAACATCTCCATCATTTGCCTCTCCTCCTGTTTCAAACGGCGGGCCGCTGTTTGGCAAACGGCCCGGCCGGAAAATGTGCCCGCGCCCGCCCTGCGCGCGGGGCATGCGGGCCAGGGCCCGCCGGGCAAAGCGCCCTGCCGGTGGGCGCGGGCCGCAGGGCAGCGCCCCTTAGCCCCCCACGGGCCAAAAGCGGTGAAACTGCGGCTGCCAGGCAAAGTGCAGCTCGCACACAACGCCCTCGCGCCATTTCAGCACGCTTACCCGCACGTCCCGGCGGCCTTGGCCCGAAACGGCGCCCTCGCCCTGCGGCTCCAGCGCCAGCACGCCGTCGGCGTCCTGCTCGATGGTGGCGCTGCCGAACATATCCCGCAGGCCCATGCGCCGCCCCTCGCTTTCGCGCGCGGCCTGCACCAGCTCCACCACCGCCACGCTGCGGCGCATGGCAAACTCTTTCAGCGCCCGCGTCAGCCCGGCCAGCTCTTCGCTGCGCTTGGGCCGCGCGCGCGTTTTCATCAGGCCAATGTGGTCTAAAAATATCACGTCCGGCCTGTGGCGGGCGGCGGCCTGTTCCAGCCGCTGCATGTCCACGGCGGCGGCATCGTCCACGGTGAGGCGCAGCTCGTCAAAGCGCGCCGCCACCTGCTGTGCGGCCCCGGCCTGGGCGGGCGAAAGCGTGCCGTCGCGCAGGGCGTCCGCCGGGATGCTGCACACCCGCGAAAGCGCGCGGCGCGCAAGCTGTGTGCCCGTCATCTCCATGCTGAAATAGCACACGCTCCACCTGGCCGCCAGCATCACGGCCATTTGCAGGGCAAAATCTGTTTTGCCCCGCCCGGGCCGCGCGGCAATTACATACACGCCCTTTTTTGCAAGGCCGCCCGTGGCGCGGTTGAAGGCGTGCCAGCCCGGCACCTGCATGGCCTGCCCGGCGCCGCCCTGCCCCGCCAGCGCCGCCGCGGCGCACTGGGCAAAGCTGGCTGCGGCGCCGGGGCCCGCCTCGCCCAAAAGCTCGTCCTGCCGGCGCACCAAAGCGCGCATGGCCTCGGTGATGCCGTCGGCGTCCTGCCCGCCTGTGGCAAGGCCCAGCGCGGCGGCCTTCAGCGTGCGCTCGCGCTAGGCCCGGCGCACAATGGCCACATAGCTGCCCAGCTGCTGCGCGCTGCCCGTGCACTCGGCGCACTGCATCACCAGCTCGTTATACCGCGGCCCCAGCGCCCCGGCCACGGCCGCGCCGTCCCACGCGCGCCCTTCGGCATGCATGCGCTGGATGCAGCGAAAAATATCCGCCAGCGGCTGCGCCTCAAACATCCCGGCCCGCAGCAGGCCCAGCGCCTCGCCCGCCTGCTGGGGGTACAGCAGCATCAGGCCAATGGCCGCCATCTCTGCCATGTTGTGCGGTGCGCTCATGCCGTTCCCTCCGTCTGTGTTTCCGGCCGCCGGGCGGCCTGCTGCCCGGCCGCGCCGCCAGCCGGGCGGGGTGCGGCCCTGCGTTCCGCCTGCGGGGCGGCTGTGCCACCCTGCCCGGCCGCCGGTTTTGCCCGGGCGCGGGGGGCTTTGGGCCATGGCGGGGCGGCTGCATGTTCCCGCGGCGGGCCGCTTGCCCCGGCCTGCGCCGGGGCCGGCTGTGCGGCCCCGCGTTCCGCCTGCGGGGCGGCTGTGCCGTCATGCGCCTGCCCGCACCGGGCGGCCTCGTGTTCCGCCTGCGGCGGGCGCTGGCCCGGCGCTTTGGGCCGCCAGCGCCGCCTTGCCCGGCGCCCCGCTGCCTGGGCGCCGGGCGGGGCCTGGGCGCAGAAAAGCTGTTCCAGGCTTAGGCCGTCATACCCCGCCGCGCTTTGCGGCGGCGGGCAGAAGGGTTGTTGTTCTTTGTTCCATTGTTGCCCTTTGTTTGCCCTCAGTTTGCCCTGCGCGCCCTGCGACATGGCCGGAAAATGGCCTGGCGCCGCCGTTTGCGGGCCCTCTTCCACCTTGCCCCACCAGCCCTGGTAAAGCCCGTAGTTGCACACGGTGTACACGGTGTAGCGCGTGTGCGGCTCGCACGCAATTTCGCCGCTTTCGGCCAGGCGCTGCAACGCCAGGCGCACGCACTTGGGCGTCATGTTCAGCTCTTCGGCCAGCTTTGCCACGCTGGCCACGCGCTGGCCGCGCCGTATCTTCAGGCCGCGCCAGTGCTGGGGGCGGTAGTTCACCGTCAGCAGCAAATGGATGAACAGCCGCGCGGTGTTGCCGTCGCCATACCATTCCCAGCGCAGCATGCTGCGGTGCAGCAATATAAAGCCCTCGTTCAGCATCCGCCCGCCTCCTCTTCCAGCTGCCCCGGCCAGCCGGCCTCGCGCACGGCCACACAGCGCCCACAGCCCAGCACAAAATCGCACCCGTGCGCCGTGTACAGCGGCACCTCGCCGGGCCCGCCCGCGCCCAGCGCGCCCATGCACACCGGGCACACGGGCAAAAAGGGGGTGTGCCTGTCCACATCCCGCGCGCAGCCCAGGCATGCGCCCGTGCCGCGGCGAACATACAGGGGGCTTCCGCCCGCCAGCGCGCGGCCGCATTCCGGGCACAGCACGGCCTCCTGCCCGGGCCATCCCTCGCGCATGCGCCGCGTGCGCGCCGCCCAAATGCGCATGGCCGCGCGCGCCGTGCGCCGGGCCGCCTGTCTGGCATCCTCTTTGCGCCCGAAATTCGCTGCGCTCGTTTCGGGGCCCGCGCTCGCAGCCCCGGCCCTTGCCGGGTTTGCACCCGTCATTTCGCTTTCGGCGAAACCGGGCTGGCCGGTCACACGCTGCGCGTGTGCTGCTTCGCGCCCGAAATTCGCTGCGCTCGTTTCGGGGCCCACGCTCGCAGCCCCGGCCCTTGTGCGGCTTACGCCGCCCATTTCGCCTTTGGCGAAACCGGGCAAGCCGGTCACACGCGTTGCGTGTGCTGCTTCGCGCCCGAAATTCGCTGCGCTCATTCCGGGGCCCACGCTCGCAGCCCCGGCCCTTGTGCGGCTCGCGCCGCCCATTTCGTTTGCCGCAAAAACGGCCTGCCGGGCTTCCCCTGTTCCCGCCATGGGGCCCTTTTCCCGGCCTGCGGCCAGGGCCGCCCCCGTTTCGCCTGCGGCCGGGCCAGGCTGCTGTGCCATGCGCCCCGCGCCGCCCGCCCCCTTGCCCTGAAGTAAGGGTTTGCCTGCCATGCCTTGCGTCATGTGCTTCCTCCTGTCTCTTGAAAAACATCCATTCGGTGACTAAAAAGGGAAGAAAAAAAGCGTATCCGCCCCAAGGGCCTCACAGCCGCCCTCTTGCGGGGCGGGCGGCCCCGGGCACGCCCATACAAAACCGCGCGGCGCCGCACGCACACCGGCGCGCCGCCGCGGGCGTCAAAATCCCATAAACCGGACAGAAAAGCTGTTATTCTATACGCATATGCACAGGCCTCACCGGCCCGGCGGCCTGCACGCCCCGGGCGCCTGCCCCTTGCCGCTGCCTGGCTGCATGTTTCTCACATCCTCTCTTTCGTCACCCACTTGGTGACAATTTCAGTTTACCATGATTTTCCTCCATGTCAATCATTTGGTGACTATTTTTTGAAAATTTTCTTTTTTGTGTTGCATTTGGTGACGAAATGTGTTTCAATGGAAGCCAAAGGGGCGGCCGCGCCCCAATGGGCTTTTCCCATGCCCCCCGCACACGCCCGTGCCCCATCTGCGGCGTACGGCCCGGCCTGCGCGCCCGCGGCCGCTTTCCCCCTGCGTGCAGCCTGGTACACCGCCCCCCGCACCGGCGGGCTTCCCCCCTTCGCGCGCGGCTTTGGCCGCCGCTGCCGCCCGCGGGCGGCGCCCGATTTGGAAAGGAGACATTGCAATGGAACGCACCTTTGGCCAAAACCTGCGTGCTTTGCGCACCGAGCGCGGCCTTTCGCAGGAAGAGCTTGCCGCCCAGCTGGGCACCACCAAGCAGGTGGTAAGCCGCTATGAAAACGGCCAGCGCACCCCCAAGGTGACGGTGGTGGAAGCGTTTGCCCGCCGCCTGGGCGTGCCGCTTGCGGCCCTGCTGGGCGAGGCGGCCGCGCAAAGCGGGGCGCTGCGCGTGCCCGTGCTGGGGTATGTGCGCGCGGGCATTCCCCTGACGGCCGTGGAGGACGTGCTGGACTATGAGGAAGTGCCCCCCTCGCTGGCGCACCTGGGCGAACTGTTTGCCCTGAAAATAAAGGGCGACAGCATGGAGCCGCGCATGCTGGAGGGCGACGTGGTTATCTGCCGCCAAACGCCGGATGTGGAAAGCGGCGCCACCGCGGTGGTGCTGGTGAACGGCGACGAGGCCACGGTGAAAAAGCTGATGAAGCACAAAAACGGCATTTCGCTGGTGGCAAACAACCCCGCCTACCCGCCCATGTTTTACACGTTTGAGGAATGTGAAAGCCTGCCCGTGCGCGTGGTGGGCCAGGTGATAGAGCTGCGCGCCAAAGCGTTCTAGCCGCCGGCCGCGCGCAAAAAAAGCGCCCCGCCGGGCGCACAGGAGGACGCATGAAACACACTTTGAACATTGCGCTGCTGCAGCTGGCCCCCTGCGGCACCCTGCAGGAAAACCTGCGCAAGGGCGCGGCCGCCTGCCGCAGGGCCAAGGACCTTGGGGCAGACCTTGCGCTGTTTCCGGAAATGTGGAGCAACGGCTACGCCATCACCGCGCGCCCCGCGGCCCGGTGGCTGGCGCAGGCCGTGCCCGCGGGCGGCCCGTTTGTGCAAAGCTTTGCCGCCCTGGCAGGGCAGCTTCAAATGGCCATTGCCGTCACCTTTCTGGAACAGTGCGCGCACGGCGCGCGCAACACGCTGGCCCTGTTTGACCGCTTTGGCGCGCAAAGGCTGCTGTATGCCAAGGTGCACACCTGCGATTTTGGCGCGGAAAGGGCCCTTGCGCGCGGCAGCGGGTTTTTCACCGCCGCGCTGGACACCGCCTGCGGCCCCGTGCAGGTGGGCGCCATGATTTGTTATGACCGGGAATTTCCCGAAAGTGCAAGGCTGCTGATGCTGCAGGGGGCCGAGCTGATTCTGGTGCCCAACGCCTGCCCCATGGGCGTCAACCGCCTGGCCCAGCTGCGCGCCCGCGCGTTTGAAAACATGCTGGCCGTGGCCACCTGCAACTACCCCGCCGGTGTGCCCGATTGCAACGGCTGCTCCACCGTGTTTGACGGCGTGGCCTATGCGCCGCCCGGCTTTGAGGCGCCCGGCGAAGAGGACGCCGCGGGCGAGCGGGATATGTGCATTCTGCGCGCGGGCGGCGAAGAGGGCGTTTACCTTGCCCGGCTGAACCTTGCGCGCCTGCGCGCCTACCGCGAAAGCGAGGTGCACGGCAACGCCTACCGCCGCCCGCAGCTTTATGCCCCGCTGGCCGAAACGGCCGTGCGCCCGCCCTTTGTGCGGCCGGGCAGGCGGCCCTAGGCGCGCCCTTTGCGGCCCTGCGCCCCGCCGCCTGCGCCGCGCGCTTTGCCCGCAAACAAAACCAGCCCCCGCGGCCGTGCGGCCGCGGGGGCTTTTGCATGGGGGCTTTCTTTTTTTGCACGTTTTTCATGCCGCGGCGTTTGCGCGCCGCCGGGCCGCGCGGCCGCGAGCCCATTTTCCGGGCTGCAGCGCCCCTTCCAGCCAGCGCGCGGCGGCAAAGGCCAGAAAAGCCATCATGGGCGCAGCGGCGGGCGACATGTACATCAGCGAGGCGGGCTCCAGCTTAATGGACACGGCAAACAGGTATGCCAGCGCCACCAGGCGCAAAAGCCCTGTGAGAAACAGCCCCAGCATCAGCACGCACCCGGCCATGTCTGCGGGCGGCGCCTTCTGGCGCACCCCGCGCACACACCGCGGCACATAGCGGCACAGCCACAGCACAGCCAGCACCAGCATGGGCCACACCAGCACCCGCATGCACCATGTTGCCGCATCCAATATTTTATAGGCAAGGTTTTGAGTGGGGGTGAAATAGGCGTCTGTGGTGCTGCCGTATTCCGCCATCCAGGAGCTGCGGCAGTGCAAAAATTCCTCCCACACGGCGTTCGTCTCCGGGGTGATGACAGAGAGGTTTGCCCGGGGCGATGTCTGGCGGAACAGCAGCAGCTCTGCGGCCTCGTCGCCAAACTTTTCCAGGCTGGGCAGAATGTATTCAGCCTTCACGGGCGAAAACACGCCGCTGTGCTTTCGCCCTGCAGGCACTTCGCCCGCGTCGCAGGCCGCGTTCACCTCGTCTGCCACGGCCTGCCAGAAGGCGCGCGCCGTCTCGGGCGTGGCGTACACGCCTGCGTTGGCCGCGGCCTCGCGCAGCATCCAGTGAATGCCGTTGGCCATAAACTCGCTGCGGTGGGCAAGGCCATACCGCTCATAGTTGTGTGTTGTCTCTATATACGGCTGCAGCAGCGCAAATGTGGGCGATATCTCGTACAGCATCTGGCGCGTCTGGTAGGGAATGGGGATATACCGCTGCTGTGCGCCGGGGGCCACGCGCGTCAGGGCGCCCATGGCGTCTGCAAATTCCCCCTGGGAAAAATCGCTGACAATGAACCGCCCGTAGTAACGGTAGTTCATGGCCTTCCACGCCGTAATGCCGCCCGCCCACAGCGCCAGCGGCAGCAAAAGCAGCGCCAGCTTGGCGCGCTTTTGCCCGGCCGTTTTGGAAGTGAACAGAAACACAAGGTACACCGCCGCCGCACACCCCACAAAGGGCAGCAGCAGGGCGTTGTCCTCGTGGCACAGCCACGCGGCGGCCAGCGCCGCGCCCGCAACAACATAGTATGGCACGGCCTTTTTGGCCGGCTGGGCAAAGCGGCAAAACGCCCCCACAAGCCCCCCCAGCGCCAGCAGCACCAGGGCGGGGTAGATGTTGTCGCGGTATACGCGCAGCGTGAACTGCGCCCAGCTGGCGGGCAGCCACAGCACCGCCAGAAACACAAGCCCGCGCGCGGCGTTGGTGCAAAAAAGCGGCTTCACGGCGGTCAGCAGCACCAGGCAGGCCGCGGCGTACAAAAGCTGGCCGCCCACAAGGAAGTTCACATGCAGCACGTTTAAAAAGGCCAGCCACAGGGCAAAAAAGCTGTGCTTGCCCAGCGTGAGGTAGCCATATTCCCCCAGCCAGTTCCCTTCGCGGATGTTGCGGGCCATCTCGAACATCAGGGTGTCGTCGATGGGGCTGAACGCCGGTGTGGCCTGCGCCAGCTGAAGGGCGCAAAGCGCCATCTTGGCCGCCGCGGCCGCCAGGGCCAGCCCCCACAAAAGCCGCCCGCTGAGGCCGCGCCCTTTGCACGGTGCCCACGCACATTTCCGCATGCCGCATCCCCCTTTGAAGGCTGCCCCCGGCAGCCGTGCCCCACGGGGCCTTCCCCGCCGGCCGGCCCGGCGGTGCGCCCCGCGCCCCCTGCCCGTTTCAGGGCACGCCGCCGCAAACCTGGCGTGCCCGTGCGCCGCAGGGGTCATTTTTCTTATTTTACCTGTTCTGGGCCCAATGCGTCAAGCGAATGCGCCCCAAAACCTGCGCCGCGCGCTTTGCCGCAAACAAAACCAGCCCCCGCGGCCGCACGGCCGCGGGGGCTTTTGCATGGGGGCTTTCTTTTTTTGCACGCTTTTCATGCCGCGGCGTTTGCGCGCCGCCGGGGCCCGGGCTTTGGCCCGCCCCCTTACGCCAGGGCCAGGGCCAGCGCCTCGGGCAAAGTTTGCGCCGCGCGCACCCCGCAGGGCGCGGGCTGCCCGCCGCGGCACAGCAGCACGGCCTCTATGCCCGCCGCGCGGGCGCCCTCGATGTCCGAGCGCGCCGAATCGCCAATGTGCACGGCGCCGTCCGCCGTGCAGCCGCTCAGCGCCAGGGCCTTTTCAAAAAACGCGCGGTGCGGCTTATAGGCGCGCGCCATGTCCCCCGTCACAATGCCCGCGGGCACAATGCCGTGCGCGGCCAGGTTTTCGCGCACACAGCCCTCGCTGTTGTTGGTAAGCACCCACACCGGCACCGGGCACGCCGCAAAAAAGGCGGGCGCGTCTTCAAACAGGGGCGCGCTTGCCCAAAAGCGGCGGATGCCCGCGTGCAGGGCGGCCTTGTCGGCCTGCAGGTGCAGCTGGCGTTCGCAATCGGCCAAAATGCGCTGCACAATTTCGTCCTGCGTCAAAAACGCGGGGCCAAAGCTGGCCGCCTCGTACTGTTTCAGCCGATGCCACCAAAAGGCCAGCGCGCGGCGCGGGTCTTTTTCATCGCTGTTCGCGCAGATGGCGCGCACCACGCCGTGTAAATCCGGCCCGTCCTCTTTCACCAGCGTGCCGGTGTAATCCACAAAAACTGCCTGTTTCATTTCATGCCTTCCCTCTCTTTGCCGGATGCGGCCGCCGCGCCCGGCGCGCCCCCGGGGGGCGGATGCGCCGCGCGGCGTTCCCCCAATAGTTTATCACATTTTCCCGCCGCGGTGCACGCTTTCACACAGGTTTCACCTTGGCGGGGCGGCCGGGCGCGCCGGAGGCGGGCAGCCGTGCCGCCCGCCTTGGCTTTTACGCGCAAAAGGTGTATGATAAGGCAAAACGCCGCCCTTTGGCGTGCCAGTGCAAAAAACGCGGCCGGGTTGGCGCACCGCGCAGCCCGCGCCGCCCTTTGCGCGGCCCTTTGGAAAGGAGGGCGCCCCATGGCGCAGCCACCCGTTGTCACAGCCGAAATGGCGCGCAGCCACCGCCTGCGCGCGCACCACCTGGCCGCCCCGCTGCCGCCGGGCGCCTACTGCGAGGCCGCCGCGGCCTGCGGGCTGCAGAATTCGCCCCCCGGCGCCTTCGAGACGGCGCTGTTCGCCCGCGTGCAGGGCGCCTCGCCGGCCGGCATCCGCCGCGCGCTGTATGAGGAAAAAAGCCTGCTTCAGGCCTGGAGCCTGCGCGGCGCGCCCGCCGTGTTTCCCACGCGGGACAGCGATGTGTTTCTGTGCGCGCTGCAGGGCGCGCACAGCGAGCAGCCCTGGGTGTATACGCGCGGCATTGGCCTTGCGCTGGGCCGCCTTTCCATGACGGTGCAGCAGCTGTGGCCGCTTGTGCGGGGCGCGGCGCAGCAGTGCCTGGGCCGCCAGGCCATTGTGGGCAAGCCCGCGCTGGACGCCGCCGTGGCCGCCCTGGTGCTGCCGCAGCTGCCCGTGGAAAAGCAGCCCGTGTGGAACAGCCCCTCGCCCTATGGCCGGCCGGACGTGCAGACGCTGGGCGGGGCCGTGGCCTCGTTTCTTCTGCGCCCGTGCGCCTTCGAGCGGCTGGTGGTGTTTGGCCGCCGCCAGGGCGCGCTGCCCGTGTTCACCTCGCCCGAAGCGTGGCTGGGCGCGCCGCTGCCCCCGCCCCGGCCAGACGCCGCGCTGCGCCTTGCGCGCCGCTTTGTGCACTGCTATGGCCCCACCACGCCCGCCGCGTTTCAAAGCTGGCTGGGCGCAAGCCCGGCGCAGGCCCGGCGCATGTGGGCCGCCGTGGCGCCCGAAACCCGGCCCGTAAGCCTGGCGGGCCGCACGGCCTATGTGCTGGCGCAGGATATGCCCGGCCTGCTGGCCGCCGCGCCTGCGCAGCCGCAGCTGTTGCTGCTGGGCCCGCACGACCCCTACCTGGACGTGCACGGCCCGCGCGAAAAGGCCCTGCTGCTGCCAGACGCCGCCCGGCACAAAGCCGTGTGGCAAACCGTTTCGAACCCGGGCGTGCTGCTGCAGGCCGGGGCCGTTGCGGGCGTGTGGCGCCAAAGCGCGCAGGGCAAAGGCCTTGCGCTTCGCTTTACGCTGTTTGCCCCGCTTTCTTCGGCCGGGCGCGCGCAGGTGCAGGCGTTGGCACAGCGCTATGCCGCCTTCCGCGGCCAGCCCCTTGCGGCCTGCACGCTGGAAGAGTAATATACAATTTGTATTTTTTATACTTTTTGTATTATCTTCTTGCCCGGCAGGCACACTGGGCAAAAGAACACAAAAAAATGCGCCTGCATTTTGGTTACCCTGCCGCCTTGCCGCCTTGCGCAAAACGGGGTATAATAGAGCAACAGGGCCGGCAGGCCATGCGGCACAAAAGAGGTGTGGGCGAATGAAAAATGAAGAGATGATTTTGCAGCTGCTGGCCGAACTGAAAGCCGGGCAGGACGAGCTGCGCGCCGGGCAGGACGAATTGCGCGCCGGGCAGGACGAGCTGCGCGCCGGGCAGGATGAACTGCGCGCCGGGCAGGACGCACTGAGCGCGCGGCTGGAAAAGGTGGAGGCGCGGCAGGAAGCGCTGGAGGCCGAGATGCGCCACACGCGCGTATTGGTGGAACAGCAGGACCACAAAATCAGCCTGGTGGCCGAGCAGTATGGCGATGTGGCCGCAAAGCTGGATACGCTTTTGCACAAAGCCGCGCAGGTGGACGAGCTGCGCAGCCGCACAAGCACGCTGGAAACCGTGGTGGCGCACCACACGGCAGAGCTTCAGGCCATGCGCCAGGCGCACTGAACAAACGCAGAAAGGCGCTCGCTTTCCCCTTTGGGAAAGCGCGCGCCTTTTTCTGTTTTGTGCCTCGCACGCGGGAACAGGGGCAGCGCTGGCGTTTCGCTTTGCGCCAGCGCTGCGGGCCATGCCCTGCCCACCGGCGCAAAAGCTGCGCCGCGGCCCGGCCATGGGCAAAGCCACGCGCGGCCGCCGCCAGCGCCGCGCCCGGCACGGGGCGCCAGGGCCGCAGGGCAATGGCTGCCGGCCGGGCCCGAAAGCGCCCGGGCGGCCCCGGCGGCCGTTTCCCGGTTTGCAGATGCTACACGGGCACAAGGCCCGCGGCGCCCAGCGCAAGGCTGGCCGCGCCGCACAGGCACATCACCAGAATGGGGTTCCACTTGCGCCAGCGCAGCAGCACCAGGGCCGCGCAGAACAGCGCCGCCGAAGCCCACTGCACGTTGCCCGGCGCCGGGGCTGCGCCGCCCAGCACGGCCGTGCCCAGCATGGCAAGGCCCGCCGCCGCAATCAGCGCCACCACCGCCGGGCGCAGGCAGCTCAGCACGCTGTCCAGCGCGGGGGCGCTTTGGTAGCGCCGGTACAGATACGCCAGCACCGACACCAGAATAAGCGCCGGGAAAATGCACCCCAGCGTGGCCACCACGGCGCCCGGCACGCCCGCAATGCGAATGCCCACAAAGGTGGCCGAGTTCACGGCAATGGGGCCGGGCGTCATTTCGGCAATGGTGACAAGGTTGGTGAACTCGGCCATGCTAAGCCAGCCGTGGGCCTCCACCACCTGCGCCTGAATGAGGGGAATGGCCGCATAGCCGCCGCCCACGCTGAACAGCCCCACCAGCAGAAAGCTGAAAAACAGCTGCACATAGGTCATGGCGCGCCCGCCCCCTTCCGCCGCAGCCACAGTGTCTTGCCCACGCCCGCCAGGGCCGCGGCCAGAATGATGAAAATGACGTTTACGTCAAACACAAAGTTTGCCAGAAAGGCCCCGGCCATCAGCGCCAGCGAAAGGGCGCTGCGCTCCTTCGCCACCTTGGCGCCAAGGCCGCAGGCCACGTCCAGTATCACGGCGGCCACGCCCGCCTGCATGCCCTTCAGCGCCAGCGCCACCCAGCGGTTGGCGGCAAAGGCCGCATAAAACAGCGAAATCACCGACAAAATCACCATCGGCGGCAGAATGGTGCCCAGCACGGCCACCGCCATGCCCGCAAAGCCGCACACGCGCCAGCCCACCAGAATGGCCGCGTTCACCGCAATGGCCCCCGGCGAGGCCTGGGCCAGGGCGGCAAAATCCAGCATTTCCTCTTCGCTCAGCCATTTCAGGCTGTCCACAAATTTGCGCTTCATAAAGGTGACAATTACAAACCCGCCGCCAAAGGTAAACGTGCTGATATACAGCGTGGCCAAAAACAGCGGCCACAGCTTGGCCCTGTCATAGCGCGGCGCGGCCGCCGCGCGGCCCGCGCTGTGCCCGGCTTGCGGCGCGGGCTGTGCCCCGGCCTGGCCGGGGCCCTTTTGTGTGTGCAATGTTTCCTCCCCCTTCTGCGGCCCGCCCGTGCGCCGGGCCGCGCCGCATGCTGTGTGCCCCTTTGGGGCCGCCTTCATCTTACCACTTGCACAGTCATAATAAAAATACTATAATTTTATATAGTTCTTAGCCTTTTTGCTATCATCTTGCCCCGGCGCGCGGCCCGCGCTTTGCCGGGGGAAAGGAGGCCTGCCCGTGACCATCCGCCATTTCCGCATCTTCATTGCCGTGGCCAACACCGGCAGCATCACCAGGGCCGCGCAGGCGCTGTATGTGTCGCAGCCCACCGTCAGCGTGGCCATCCGCGAGCTGGAGCAGCACTACGGCACCCGCCTGTTCGAGCGCATCAGCCAGCGCCTGAAAATCACCGAGGCAGGCCGCGCCCTGCTGGGCTATGCCACGCACCTCATCAGCCTGTACGACGAGGTGGAGGCCTCGTTTCAAAACCCGGATTCCCACGGCCTGCTGCGCGTGGGCGCCAGCGTCACCTTCGGCGTGTACGGCATGCCCGCCCTGGCGGCCAGGTTTGCCGCGCGCTTTCCGCACATCCGCCTGGAGGTGACGGTGGACACCACCGACGAGGTGGAAAAGCGCCTGCTGGAAAACGAGCTGGACGCCGCCATTGTGGCGGGCGTGGTGCGCTCGCGCTTCATTGCCCTCACCCCCCTGTTCACCGAGCAGCACGTTGCCCTGTGCGCGCCCGGCCACCCCATGGCAGGGCGCAGCGTCACGCTGGCGCAGTTCATGGCCCAGCCGCTGGTGCTGCGCCAGCGCGGCTCGGGCGCGTTTCAGCTGTTCAGCGCCGCCGTGGCCCAGGCGGGCTACACGCCCCGCCCCGCGTGGCAGTGCGCCTCGGTGCAGGCCATTCTGGCCGCCGTGGGCCTGGGCCTTGGCGTCACCGTGCTGCCCCGCCAGGTGGCCGCGGCCGCGCTGGACGCCGGGCAGCTGGCCGTCATCCGCGTGCAGGGGCTGGACGTGCACAGCACCGTGTGCCTGGCCGTGCACAAATCGAAATTTCTCTCGCCCGCGCTGGGCCATTTCATGGATATGGCCCGCGCCCTGGCACAGCCGCAAACGGGGGAATAACATGCCCCCGCGGCGGGCTTCCGCCCGGCCTGCCGCGCCCAAAACGCCCCTGCGGCCAGGGGCGGGCCGCAAAAACGCATCGCTTTTGCGCCCATTTTGCGTGAACCGCAGTGTAAAAAGCGCCCGGCAAAGGCGCGCCTGCGCAAGAAAGCATCGGTTTTGGGCAAACATTTTTGCCGCCCGGCGCACTCAAAAAGCCCGGTAATCCGTCAGGATTACCGGGCTTTTTTCACGCTGCGGTTCACCCAAAATTGCCGGGCCGGCCCCTGGCGGCAAACAGCATTGCCGCCATCGCTTCGCGAACGGGCAGTTTGCTCAAAAGTGCCAGCGGAACTTTTGCCGCCATGGGCAGCCGCAAAACCGCTTCAGGGGCAATGGTTTCTTGCGCCAGCGCACCCAAAGCCAGTGCGTTCTTGCTTTTGCACGCCCGTGCCGGCGCGTTCCTGCGCCACTGCGGCTTGCTTTGCGCTGCGGGGGCGCTTATTTTGCGCGCCGGGCAAGGGGCAGGGCGCGCTGCCTCAGGCGCCGAAATAGGCGCAAATTTCTTTCATGCGCTGCGCCTGCTTCACACGGAAGGGGCAGCGGGCGTCGCAGTGGCCGCAGCCCACGCACGCCGCGGCCGTTTTGCCCAGGTTGGCATAGTGGTTTTTCGCCAGGGCGTCCCCGGCGCGGGCCAGGTCGTAATATTTGTTGACAAGGCCAATGTCCAGCCCGGCCGGGCACGGCTGGCAGTGGTTGCAGTATACGCACACGCCCGCGGCGTCCTGCGGGGCAAAGGTGCCCAGCACAGAATAATCCCGTGCTTCGGGGCCCGCCGTCAAAAAGCCCAGCACGCGCCGCACGTCCTGCCGGTTGCGCACGCCGGGCAGCACCGTCAGCACGCCGGGTTTATCCAGCGCATACTGCATGCACTGGTATTCGCTGAGCGCCTGCCCAAACGGCGAGGTGGCCGCGCGCAGCAGCTGCCCGCCCGAAAACGCCTTCATCACCGAAATGCCCACGCCCTCGGCCTCGCACCGGCGGTACAGCGCCTGCCGCTCGTCCACTTCGCCAATGGCAAACTCGCCGTGGCGGTAATCGTAGGCGGGGTTGATGCTGAACATCAGCATGTCAATCAGCCCCATGTCCAGCACCTTGTGCACCACCTGCGGCGTGTGGGACGAAAGCCCAATGTGCCGCACAACGCCCTGGCGCTTCAGCGTTTTTAAATATTCCAGCGTGCCGTGCGCCCGGGCCGTTTCCAGGTCTGCCACTTCGTCTATACAGTGCAGAAAGCCGAAGTCGATATAGTCTGTTTTCAGCGCCTCCAGCTGCCAGGCCACCGAGCGCCGAATCGCCTCCAGCTCCAGCGTCCAGCCGTATTTGCCGGTGCGGTAATCGGCCCCGAAATGCACCTGGTAATACACCTTGCTGCGGCTGCCCGCCACCGCGCGGCCATACGCCGCAAACGGCCGCGCGTCGCCCGCCGCCATGTCAAAATAGTTCACGCCGTTTTCCAGCGCCAGCTCCACCGCGGCCTGCGCCTCTTTTTCGCCCGCCTCGCCCAGGCTGCTGTTGCCAAGGCCGATGATGCTGATGTTCTCTGTGCCTTTCGGCAGTTTCCGGTATTCCATTGCTGTGTCTCTTCCTCCTGTTTTTTCTCCATGCCGCGCAGCCTGCGCGCCGGGGCAGCCTTTGCGCCCGCCGCCCGCGGCATGGCCGTGCCCTTATGATGCGCCCGCTTTGCCCCTGCGCCGGGCGCCCTTTTCCGGCGGCGCAGGGCGGCGGCCTTCCGGCGCGGAGTGCAGGCCCGCCCGGCTGCACGGGGCCGGGGCCGCGCCGTTCCCGGCGTTTTTTGGCCATGTGCTTTTCGTCGCGCCGCGCGGCGTGCTACAGCCTTCCGGCGCGCTGCCCCGGTTTTCTTCCGGGCCGCCGCGCCGTCCCTGCCCCCGGCCACTCTGCGCGCCGTGCTGCAAAGCAGGGCGCCTCAGTGCGAGCGCAGGTACGCCTGCCTAATCTCGTCCGGCATTTCCTCCGGCCGCAGGCGGGAAAGCCGGGCTTCATCCCCGTCCCGCACGGCCTGCTCGTAATACCAGCATTTGAACTTCAGCATGTCAAGCACACGGCCCAGCCGCTGTATCTCGCTTTCCACCTGCCCGCGCTGTTTTTCAAACAGCTCCCTGCGCTGCGCATAGGTCTCGCTGCCCTGCGTGCACCACTGCATGAACTGCTTGATATCCCTTATTTCCAGGCCCGATTTTTTCAGGCATTCTATCACGCGCAGCGCCTCTATCTCCTTTTCGCTGAACTGGCGGATGCCCGACACCCGCCGCATTTCAGGGAACAGCCCCTCCTTGTCGTAATAGCGCAGGGTGGACACCGGCACACCGAACATTTCCGCCACCTGGCCGATTGTGTACATATCCGCACCTTCCTTTTCGTAAAACGTGTTCATCCGGCACTTTTTCTGAAGCCCGGTTTCGGCCCTTCGGTGCGCATGCCGCACAAAAGCCCGCGCCAGCCTTTGCTCACTGCCCTTCGCGTATGAAGTTCATATAGGTGAGGGGCTCTTTTTTGGGAAGGCCGTAGCGTTCTTTTGCCAATTGGATGCCCCGCATCAGGAACGCCATGTTTCTGGCCAGGGTTCGCATCTGCTGCAGGCCTTCTGTGTCCCCGGCCGCCTCGCCCGGTGCCGCCCCGTGCACGCCGTTCCAGTATTGCCCCGAGGCAATGGGCATGCCGGAGATGCCGAAAAACTTATTCAGTTCATCATAAGCGGCGGTGATACCGCCCCGCCTTGCCACGGCCACAGCCGCGCCCACCTTCATGCTCTTGTCAAAATGGGTGCTGTAAAACAGCCGGGTCAAATACGCAATCAGGGTGGCGTTGGCAGAGGCATAGTAGACGGGGGCGCCCACCACCAGCCCATCGGCCTGCTCAAGCTTGGGCGCCGTTTCGTTTACCACGTCGTCAAAGACGCATTTTCCTTTCTGCGCGCACTGGCGGCACGCGATGCAGCCGCGAATGTCCTTGTGCCCAATATGCAGAATTTCTGTTTCAATTTGCTCCTCTTTGAAAATCCTTTCCATCTCTTCCAATGCAAGGGCGGTGTTGCCCCTTGCCCTGGGGCTGCCGTTCAGCATCAAAACCTTCATTTTTCTGCCCTCCGTATGTCTTTTTTGTGCGTTTCAAAAGGCCGCGCTGCCGGCAGCATGGGGGGCAAAGCTCAAGCTAAAGCCAGCTTTATCCCTTCTGGAGAAAGTATACCAAACGGGCCCCGGCATGTCAATAAAAAACGGCCCGGCGGCGCGCCGCGGCGCGGCCAGGCCCGCCGCAGGAAAGCAGCGCAGCCGCCGTGGCCGCGCCCTTCATACGCCCGGGCGAACAAAGCCGGTGCACCACGCCGTAGGGCCCTGCGCGCAGCCATGCGCCGTCCAGGGCCTCGTACGCGGGCTCCGGCCCCATGTAAAATACGAACGCCGCGCAAAGCGCGCCGTTTTCCCCGCACAGGTACAGCCGCCTTTCGCGCATATCCGATTCCAGCACAGCACGCTGCGGGTAGCCGCCGCGCCACTGTGCGGCGTTGCCGTGCGCGGCCATAAAGCGCCTGCCCTCGGCATACAGCGCGCACAGGGCGGGCATATCCGCCTTTTCCGCGGGGCGTATGTTCATCTTGTTCTTCCCCTGCCTTTCAGGCCGCAATCAGTCAGGCCCCCGGCACAGCCGGGGGAGTGTCTTTATGCTTAAGCTAACACAAAAGCCCCGGAAAACCCTGCCTGAGGCTTTCCGGGGCCTGTGCCGCCCTTTTTAATTGCCTGCGCAATTTTATAAGCACCTCACCCGCCTGCGCCCATCGCCTGCTGTGTGCGTCCTCTCCGGCAATCAATGAAAAGTCAGGCCCCCCGGCAAAGTCTGGGGCTTGCGTAAGCCCTGAAAAGGCATACTGCCGGCAAGCCTCTCAAGAGGCGCTGAATACTCTGTCTTTTGCATCACCTGCCCCGCCTCCGTAAGCGGGGGTTCTTCCCGCTGCGTGCTGCATTTTTTTGTGTTGAATGTTATCCCGCTTCGCTCGAAGCCAGCAGCGAAAGCCCTTTTACTCCCCCCAACACAGCCGCGGGTTCTCATTTTGCTAAAGCAGGCCAAATCACACAGGGCCTGCCCAAAAGAATGGGCAGGCCCTGTATGATGATGGAAACGGCCGGTTTCGGGCGCGGCAGACGCATCCATACTGAAAAACCGGTTTAGAAAATCAGCTTCAGAAGCTGCTGGAACGGCCATGTGAACACAGAGTAATCGAAGTCGTTGGACCAGCGCGCAAAGTCGGCAATGGTGGTGGGCAGGCAGCCGACGGTAAGCGCCTGGCCGAAGCTGAGCATCAGGCCAGCCACCACACCGGCCAGCACGGCGCCGCGCCAGCCGCCGGTAGAGTTGCCGAACACGCCCGCAGGGCCGCCGCCGAAAAAGCAGGTGATCACGGGCGGCGTCAACGCATAGAAGCCCACCGCGCCGAACAGCACCACGCACACAATCACCGTGCCAAGGCAGCTCAAAAAGCCCAGCATCACGGCCGTGGGGGCAAAGTTGAACACTACGGGGCAGTCCAGCGCGGGCACCGCATCGGGCACCACCTTCTCCGAGATGCCCTTGAAGGCCTCGGTGATTTCCGCAATCATCATGCTGACGCCCGTCAGGACGATGGTGATGCCCACACCGAACATCACGCCCTGAGAGATGGCGTACATATATGCCGCCGTGCCGCCGCTGACGTTCTCCTGCACCCAGGCCGGGCCCGCGGCGGTCACGCCCACCAGGTACAGCAGCGTCATGATGATGGCGGTAGAAACTGTAATATCCTTCAGGAAGGAAAGCTTTGCAGGAATTTTCAGGCTCTCGGAGGATTCATTCTCGTGCTTTTTGAACAGCTTGCCCACCAATGCGCCCATGATAACGCCAAAGGAGGTGGTGTGGCCATAGGCCAGGTCATTGCTGCCCGTCACCTTGCGCATGAAGGGCTGCACAAGGGCCGGGCTCAGCGTGCAGTACACGCCCAGCAGAAGGCCGCCCACGATGACCACCATCGTTTTGCTCGGGCTTGCAAGCACCTCCACCGTCAGCGCCAGATAGACAAGGGCGATAAAGTACGTCTGGTGCGCGGTCAGGTACACATATTTGAATTTGGTAAAGCGCGCCAGCAGCAGGTTGACGATAAAGCCCACCACCATGATAAGCGCAATGGACGACGCCCAGTCCGCCTCAAACGCCACCTGGCCCATGCCGGTGGTGCTGGCCTCCACGTGGAATATTTTGTTGAGGATGGTTGCGATGGGCGTCACAATACCAGCCAGCAGAGAGGTGCCCTGCGACAAAATCAGGTAACCGATGCCCGTTTTAAGCGAGCCCACAATGATATCCTGCAGGGGCTTTTTCTGTAAAATCAGGCCCAGCATGGCCACCAGGCTCAGCAGGATGAACGGCTGGTTGAATATGTAGGTAGTAATAAAATTGACAATTCCAGATAAAACTTCCATGGTCCTTTACCCCCTTAAATGAGATTTTTACCGGTCAGATATTCCCCAATTTTTTCTTTCAGCTCTTTTTTGTCCATCAGGTTTTGAATGACAATCACGTCCGGGCAGCACTTGCGCGCTTCCCCGGCAAAGCTCTCGAACGTTACCATCAAATCGCATGCCACGCCCTTTGCCCTGGACAAGCTGGTATTCTCCACCTTCACACTGAAGGGCAGGTTAAAGGCTTTAAATGCATCGTTGATATTCATGCGCAGCAGCGTGCTGGTCCCTACGCCCGCGCCGCAAACGGTCAATACCTTCAGGTCTTTCATCGCTCTGGCATCTCCTTTTCCGGGGCGCCGCTGTGCGCCCCTTTTTCTTTCGTCACAGGTTTCTCATGCGCCGGTAATATTTGTCCACCAGGGCGTCGTTGTGCTCTTTCACATCGTCCCGCTCATAGGCCAGGTGGCCGTTGTAATAGACATCCGGCGTGATGCCCTGCTCCAGCAGGTTCTCACAGGTCTGCGCCAGCAGGCCCGCCAGCAGGTATACCACCGGAATGGTGGAGGTGGCGCCCACCTTCACCTCCAGGCCGTCCAGCTGAATGGCCGCATCGCCGATGACAGAGCAGTTGTCAATTACCACATCGGCAATATCCTTCAGCTTTTTCCCGCTGGAATGCTGCGTTGTCAGCTGGCTGGCGTACTCCACATTGGTAAAAGCTATCACCGGCAGGCCCATCTCGTGCGCGGCCAGCGCCATATCCACCGTAGCGGCGTTGTTGCCGGAGTTGGAAAAGCACACCAGCACGTCCGGCGGGGCCAGACGGTTATATTCGGCGATCACCCGCCCCAGCCCCTCCACCTTCTCCAGACGGCTGGTCTTGGTAATTTCGTTGATGCCCGACACGGCAGATTCGAAAATGGCATGCACATTGGCCAGCGTGGCGCTGCGCCAGAACACATCCTCTGTCACCAGGCCGGAGTGGCCGCAGCCGAACATATGGATGATGCCGTCGTTTTTCGTGCACTCTGTCAACAGGGCGGCCGCTTTCATAATGTTCTCGCCCTGGGTGTTGTAGGCTTTCTCCACCACCTCATTCATTGTTTGAAAATAGCGCTGCCATGCTTTCATTGTCTCATCCTTCTTTCCTGTATGTAAGGCCTGCTCACAGGCCGGCGTCCAGCAGAATGGTCTTCACAATCTTGCGCGGCTCTGTAATGGAAGTGCCTATCACCACGCTGTGCGCGCCGGCGTCCAGCGCCCTGCGCATCTTTTCCCCATTTGTAATGCGCCCTTCGGCCACGATATAAGGCACACCTGCGGCGCGCAGCTCGCGGATAATCTCGTAATCCGGCTCTGGGCTGGGCAGGGTGCCGAAGGGCAGCGGGTTTTTGGAATAGGGCGTGTACCCCGAAAGGGTAGTGCCCACCATATCAGCGCCGCAGCGCCAGGCCGCCACGCCCTCCTCCACGGTGGAAATATCCGCAATGACGAATGCGCCGAATTCCTTTTTCACCGCGCCGATAAACTGCTCCAGCGTTTTGCCGTCATATCTCTCGCGCACCGTTCCGTCCACGGCCACGCCGTCTGCGCCCGCCTTTATCAGCTCCTCCACCTCTTTCAGTGTGGGTGTGATGCGGAAATCGCCGCTGATCATGTCCCCGCTGCGGTATATCTTTTTCAGGCCGATCACCGGCACGTCCACCGCCGCCTTAACGGCGGCCACGTTCTCGCAGTTGGTGCGTATTGCTTTGGCGCCGCCGGCAATACAGCTTTTCGCCACGCACACCATCGTCTCCGGCACGGCCATCTCCGCATTGAAATCCGCCCCTGCATAGCAGGAGACAATCAGCCCGCCCTTCAGCCTTTCCAGCATGTTATCCATCGTTTTTCTCCTTTCAGTTTCTAAAATCCAATCTCCTCAAACGTTGCAGCCCCCTTCAGGCGCTCTACGTTTGCCTCCTCAGAAATAAATTTTGCCAGTGCCCGGAACAGCACCAGATGCTCTTCATCGGTGCGGGCCGCAATCGCGAACACCGCATACACCGGGTCGTTGGAACGGCTGCCGAAATTTACCCCCGCAGGGCAGGTGACCACAGCGATGCTGTTGCGCGCCACATTTCCCTCGGGCCGCGCATGGGCCAGCGCCACACCCGGCATAATGACGATATAAGGGCCCATTTCCCTCACCATGTCCACCATGGCCTGCGTGTACGCAGGCGCGATGGCGCCCGCCTTCTCCAGCAGCGCGCCCGCCTGGCGCACCGCGTCCTCCCAGCCGTCGGCCCGCCGGCCCAGAGCAGTGGTGTCGGGTGTCACATAATCACACAAAGGCATATTCATTCACAGCTTTCTTTTATATATTCGTACAGCTCCTGCGGGGTACTGGCCGCGCACAGCGCCCGCACCGGCACCTTGTTCAGCAGGCTCAGCAAGCCGCGCAGCGCCCTCAGGTGGGCCCAATTATCCGTGGGGGCCAGGCAAAGCACCAGCCTCACAGGGTCGTTGGCGGGATGATGGAAGCACACGCCGCTTTCAAAGGTGACAAGGCTCATGGCAAGGCGCTTTACGCCCTTGCCCAGCTCGCTGTGCACCAGCGCCACACCGGGCATAATGACGATATACGGCCCGGCGCTGCGCACGCTTTGAATGGCCGAAATGGTGAATTCCTCCGTCACGTCGCCCGCCTGTACCAGCACAGCGCACGCCTGGCGCACCGCGTCCTCCCAGCCGGCCGCGCGCCGGCGGCACAGCAGCTTCTGCGGGCTTAGCAGCTGGGCCAGGGCGGGCTGCACACGGTCTGCGCGCACCGGTATGCCGGCGGCCTCAAAGCTGGCGGCCAGGCTGGCCATCAGGCCGTCCACATCCCGTACCTCACAGTGGGCCTGAATGGTCTTCATCACGTCCTTGAAAAGCTCTGCCGCATCGCTGTGTGCCCGGCCCTTTGCACCGTATTTTAAGGTCATGCGGCTGATGGCCTCCCAATTTTCCGCTGTGGGGATCGTCTCCACCTTCACCCACGGCACCCTGCAGCCCGGCAGAAGAATGCTGGCGATAACGAAGTCTACATCCATTTCCTCCAGCGCATGCAGGTCTGTGTAAGTGGCCGTGGCCACCACGCGGATATTTTTGAACTTAGAGCACACCAGCTCCCGCAGCAGGCTCGCCGTGCCCGCGCCGTGCACGCATACAATGGCCACGCGGCTCACAGGCATCATGCGCTTGCTGCGTTCCATGGCCGCGCAGAAGTGCAGCACAAGATAGGCAACGTCATCCTCCGTGATGCCTGCCAGCAGCTCGCTGTCAAGCTTTTTCAGCACACGCTCCAGCGCCTCAAAACACACGGCATAATTTTTCCGTATCTCCTGCAGGTTGGGGTTCGTGATAGGGATGTCATGACGCAGCCGGAATACAGTGGGCCCCAGATGCGCCTGCAGCGCATTATAAATCTCCTCATCCTCGGTAAAGGCGATGTCCATCTCCTCGCTCATGCCGCGCACCAGACGGTCCAGCAGCACCTGCACTCCGGCCCAGTCCTCTTTCAGGTACGGCTCTGGCGTCACGTATTTTGCACCGGCCAGCAAAATGGCCAGCGCATATACCTCGCCCGCGGGCAGCCTCACCTCAAAGCGTTTTTCCAGCTCGCCTGCCAGCTGCACTGCATGCACATATTCCCCTGACGTCTTTACCAGCGCCATGCTGGCGGGCACAGCCTGTACGGCCTTGCCTGCCCTCACGCGCACCAAGGTCACCGCCAGGGTGAAGGTAAGCATGCGGAAGGAATCATAGCCCAGCCACTTGCCCAGCTCGGCCTGCTCCATGCTTCTCAGCAATTCAAATAAAGCGGACAGCTCTTCGCCGCAGAACAGCCTGCATGCCCAGCTTCCCACCATATCGCTGCCTTCCGCGTCTCCGCTGTAAAGGCCGGCAAAATCCACGTGCTGCTCCAGCAGCCGCACGCCGCAGTGGCGCAGGGCCTGCTCCTCCCCCTCCAGCGTGCTGCCCTTGCCCACTCTGCTCTCCAGGCGCACACCGCTGCCCAGCAGGTCTGTTTTCAGCAGCGCCATATCCTTGTCAATGCTGCTTTTACTCACGCCCAGCTGATCGGCAAAATACTGGCCGGTCAGCGCCTCGCCGCCGCTGGCTATCAGCATCAGCGTCATCACGCAGCGGCGTTCGGCCGAGGTCATGGCGTAATCATAGGTATCCAGGCTGGCCAGCTTTTTCGAAAGCGCCTTATGCTGTGCCTGCGTCAGCATAAGGCGCAGCCCCGCAGGGCGCTCATACTGCAAAGCGGGAAAGCCCTCGCGCCGCAAAAAGGCATCGACCTCCTGCATCTCGTAGCGCACCAGCCGAACCGATATTTCCAGGCGCTGTGCCAGGTCTCTCAGCTTATGCGGCCGTCCGTCCAGCAGGCGCTCCAAAATCAAAACCGTCTTTCCGTTCACAGCGCCCTCCTTACAGGCTGCGCACCCGTGCGCCAAAGCGCCGAAGCAGCCGCCCGTTGTACGCATCGCCTCCGTCGCAGTTCCCGCTGCGGAACACCTCGGGGTCTATCCCGCGCAGCCGCAGCTCCTGACAGGCTGCCAGCACCACGGCGTCCGCAATGGCCAGCGAGGCGATGCTGGATACCGGCCCCGCCCTGGTGCCGTCTTTGCACACAGCCACGCTGGCATCGCCCACCGGCACATGGTTGTCGATGCACAGGTCACACACATCCGGCAGGTGCAGCCCATCCTTGTGCCGCGAGGGCTTTTGCCGGTACCCAAAGGCCGAGATGCCCACAACCCTGGCGCCTTTGGCCCCCGCCAGCTGGGCCATTTCAATGATAAACGGGTTGATGCCGCTGCTTGACACCGCCAAAAAGATGTCCTTCGGCCCAATATCATACCGGGCTATCACCAATTCGGCATAGCCGCTCATGCGCTCTATCCTGCTGCTTTTGGCCGCCCCCTCGTGCAGCATGGTGCTGCTCTCGAACATGGGGCATACGGCCCCCAGCCCTCCGGCGCGGTAAAACAGCTCTTCCTCAATCATGTGAGAATGGCCGCAGCCAAATACGTACAGCAGGCCGCCGGCCTCAAGGCTGCGGGCCAGCATGCGGCCCGCTTCGTCAATGGCCGGGCGTTCCTCCTGCCAGATGGCCTTCAGCACCGCGTCCACATTGGCGGCGTATTCACCCACAAAATCCATGTCCATCCTCCTTTTCCCAGGCCCTTGTCCTTCTATTCGCCAAAGCCGGAATCAATCAACGCGGCCAGTGCTTCCACCGCCTCCTTCTCATCCTCGCCCTCAGCGGCCAGCTTTACCGGGGTGCCCCTGCCCAGGCCCAGGCTCAGCAGCAGAACCACAGATTTGGCGTTCACCGCCTCTTCCTCCGGCTCCTGTGTATTTTGGATGGTGATTTTGCTTTTATATTTCTTCGCCTCAGTCACAAACTCCGTGGCCGGGCGGGCATGCAGCCCCGTCGGGTTGCAAACAGTCGTCAATTTCGTATACATACGCCTTCTCCCTTCCGGTTTTCCGGCCGCACGTCATCGCACAGCCAATTCGTAGTATCTGTTCAGCAGCGCCTCCGCCTCGCTCTGTGTCTGCCTCTCCAGCAGGCTGCGCGCCAGCTTCTGCATATCCGCACAGCGGCCGGTACAGATAACCTGCTTGACATAGCCCATATGCACAGGCGGCATGCTCAGCTTTCTATATCCCAGCCCCACCAGCGCAGCGGTGGCAAGGGCGTCGCCGCCCAGCTCCCCACAAATGGACAAGGGCTTGCCCGCTGCGTCAAAAGCTGCGGCTATGCCCCCCAGCAGCTCCAGCAGCACCGGGGCGTACTTCTGCGCATAGGGGGCCACATCCCTGTTGGTGCGGTCTGCCGCAAACAGGTACTGGCACAGGTCGTTGGTGCCCACGCTGGCAAAATCCACCTCTGCGGCCAGCTGCCGCGCCAGCAGCGCTGCCGACGGCACTTCAATCATCACACCCAGGCGTATGCTGCCGGCCACCGGCACGCCGCTGGCCGTCAATTCTTCTTTCACATCCAGAAACGCTTCACGCGCCCGGCGCCAGTCGTCCAGGCTGCCCACCATGGGGAACATCAGCCAGAGCTGGCCATACACGGATGCCCGCAGCGCCGCCCGCAGCTGGGTGCGGAATATCTGGGGCCGGGCAAAGCACAGCCTCACCGCGCGCACTCCCAGAAAAGGGTTTTCCTCGCGCGGCAGGGGCAGATAGGGCAGCTGCTTGTCGCCGCCGATATCCAGTGTGCGCAGCGTCACCGGCTTGCCCCCGGCGCCTTCCAGCACCTGCCGGTAGGCTGTGAACTGTTCCTCTTCCGCAGGCAGATGCCCCTTCTGCATAAATAAAAATTCCGTGCGCAGCAGCCCTACCCCATCGCTCTGGGCCAGCTCCGGCGGCAGCACGCCGTCGCCAAGGTTCAGGCAGATATCCACGCGGCAGCCATCCAGTGTCACCGCAGGCCGTTCCATATAGGCTGCCGCCTGCTTTGCCAATCTGCGCGCACGCAGGGCCTGCCGTTCATAATGGGCCCAGGTTTCATCGTCCGGGGCCAGCACAAGCGTGCCCTCTTCACCGTCCAGCACGGCCCGCACGCCGTCCTGCGCCTGTTCCATCAGCCCTTCTATACCGAACACCGCGGGCAGGCCCAGGCTTTGGGCTACAATGGCAGCATGGCATGTGGCGCTGCCCTTCTGGGCAGCCAGCCCCTGCACGACCGCCGGGTTCATCTGGGCAATCTGCGAAGGTAGCAGCTCTTCGGCGGCCACAATGCACGGCTGCGTCAGGCCGGCCAGGTTTTTCTCCGGCACACCCTGCAGGTTGCGCAGTATTCGCCCGCGTACATCATCCAAATCGCGCGCACGCTCGCGAATTACAGGCTCTCTGGCACGGGCCACGGCTTTGGCATAGGCGCGGTACACCCTGTCCACCGCTTCACCGGCCGTGGCTCTCTCCTGTGTGATGGCATCCAGAATCTCTTCCTCCATCACCACATCATCCAAAATCTCCAGATGCGCTTGAAAAATTCCGCTCTGTGCGCTGCCGCGCGCCTGTAAGGCCTCCGCCAGGCCAAGCAGTTCTTTGGCCGAGGCCTCCTTCGCCCGCCGGTAAGCCTGGCGCTGTGCCTCTTCGCCGCCCGGCATACAGGGTCCCTGCTCCACCTGGGGCACGAAGGGTGCATACAGATACAGCCTGCCCAGCGCCACCCCGCGCGAAATCCGCACGCCCTTCAGCATACGACCTCACTCCCTATCTCCGCACACCTCTGCGCAGGCCTCCCTAAGCGGCCCGCCCTGAGCCTGCCTTCATTATACTCGCCCCCTCCCTCCCCTGAAAATAAGAGTTTTTTCCCTACCAAAAGGACAAATCATACAACATATTCATATATATCATAAAAATTTCTATCCATTTTTATCATATTTCACTAATAAAAGTCAGGCTCCTCAGCACAGCCGGGGGAGTGTCTTTATACTTACGCTAGTCAGAACCCCCGGCAAAGTCTGGGGCTTGCGTAAGCCCTGAAAAGGCATACTGCCGGCAAGCCTCTCAAGAGGCGCTGAACGCTCTGTCTTTTGCATCACCTGCCCCGCCCCCGTAAACGAGGCTCTTCCCGTTGCACACTGCATCTTTTTGGTGTTGAAGGCCATCCCGCTTCGCCCGGAACCGGCAGCGAAAGCCTTTTACTTCCCCCAGCACAGCCGGGGGAGTGTCTTTACTTAAGCTAATACAAAAGCCCCGGAAAACCCTGCCTGAGGCTTTCCGGGGCCTGATGCCGCCTTTTTTAATTGCCTGCGCAATTTTATAAGCACCTCTCCCGCCTGCGCCCAGCGCCTGCTGTGTGCGTCCCCTATGGCAAGTAATGCAAAAAGCAAAAAGGCATTACCGCTCTCATAAGTCAGCAATGCCTTTTTAGAATTTATTCAGATAATTGTACTCACAAACCGCAGGAAGCACACAGCAAATGCGTTTTGCAGTGTGCTATTGTTTTGCCTTCAGATTAAAAAAAGGTGCCACAGCCCCTGCTTTTTCAAATCAAGCGCCGGGAAAATGGACAAGGGAAAAGCTTTTCCCGAACGGCGCAGCCCCGCATAAACACCGGGCTTTTTCGGCGTTTCGTTTTATTCCCATTTGCTATAAGAACTTACATCTTAAACGATTTCATTTAGAGATTTTCTACTCCTGTTCTTCTGATTATTGTAATTATCCATATTGCCTTTGGCTATACGATGGATGTTTATCAAAATCTTATCAGCGGTGACAAACCGTGGAGAATAGTTTGGGGCAGGCGTTTCAGGCAAATACTACTGAGCATATATATTGTATGTCCCCTTTTAACTCAAAAATCAACTTTTAATAAAAGCAACAAGTAATATAGTTATTTTCTAAACACAAATAGATGCTCATGTGCAATTAACAAAAAGTTATACTTCACGCTGTTTGTTTTCCAATATCCCGTAGCTTTACAGTTATGCTGTTCTTTGATTATCAACTCTTTCAGCTTAAATCCTGCTTCTTCAAAAACACGCATAACCTCAAAAGACATTGGAATCATATGTCCTTTTTGACGAGTATCACCCATAAGGATAGCACAGAACTTGTCCTTCTTTAATACACGATAGCTTTCCTCAGCTACAGATTTCATTTCTTCAAGGAAATCCTTTACTTTTAACTGTGATAAATCTCCCTCTATGCCATCACTGTATTTAATAATATCAGCGTAAGGTGGGTGAGTGCAAATAAGATCAATACTATCATTTTCTAGGAAATCTAAGTTTCTTGCATCACCTTTACGAATATATACTTTACCGTTTGCACCATCGTGTTCAAAATCTATTTTTTCTCGGCATCGCGTAAGTGCTGCATCTGTCTCTTATACACATCTGACGCTGCCGA
>OJQP01000366.1_pt1 | contig 27989 bp, 27 predicted proteins | sample 1598871 | NCBI WGS metagenome assembly OJQP01 (sample SAMN03922520, study PRJEB24848) | human gut metagenome | isolation source: stool sample | host: Homo sapiens | place: Germany | collected 2010-02
GATCACGCAGATATTCGATTGGGCCCGTACGCATGTTACCTCCACGCTCTATATCTGCTGGGCGGCGCAAGCGGGGCTATACCATTTCTATGGGGTGCCTAAATATGATTTGCCGGCCAAGATGTTCGGTGTCTTCCGTCATTCGCTCCGTGAACCGTTTGTCCCGATCTTCCGGGGGTTCGATGACGAGTTCTTCGTGCCTCATAGCCGTCATACCGAGATTCGCCGGGAGGATATCATGAAGGTGCCCGAGCTCACCTTATTGTCCGAGAGCGAGGAATCCGGCGTCTATATGGCGATGGCTCGTGGCGGGCGGGAATTCTTCATCACCGGCCATTCCGAGTATTCGCCCTATACGCTGAATGATGAGTATATGCGTGATTTGGGGAAGGGATTGCCCATCAACAAGCCTCGTAATTATTACCGGAATAACGATCCGGCGCAAGGCCCGGTGGTACGTTGGCGGGGGCACGCGAACCTGCTATTCACCAATTGGCTGAACTATTACGTATACCAAGAGACCCCGTTCCGCCGGGAAGATATTAAAAAACTAGGAAGCTTGTAAATGAGAAAAGAACCCCGTTCGATAGAACTGTTATCTCCCGCTAAGGATCTGATTTGCGGTAGGGAGGCGATTAACCATGGCGCCGATGCCGTGTATATCGGTGCCCCGAAGTTCGGAGCCCGTGCCGCCGCCGGTAATACGCTGGACGATATACGGCAGCTTTGCGATTACGCCCATCTCTATTCGGCTCGTATTTACGTGGCCTTGAACACTATCTTGAAAGAAGAGGAGCTGGCAGAGGCCGAGCAAATGATCTGGCAGCTTTACGAGGCCGGGGCGGATGCCTTGATCGTTCAAGACATGGGTATCACCCAGTTGAACCTTCCGCCTATCCCCTTGCACGCCAGTACGCAAACGGATAACCGTACGCCGGAGAAGGTGAGATTCCTGCAAGAGGTAGGTTTCACGCAAGTCGTATTGGCGAGGGAGCTATCGCTGAACCAGATACGGGAGATCGCCGAGCGAACGACCGTGCCTCTGGAGGTCTTCGTACACGGGGCGCTGTGCGTAAGCTATAGCGGCCAGTGTTACCTGAGTGCCGCCTTGAGCGGACGAAGCGCCAACCGGGGGGAATGCGCCCAGTATTGCCGCCTGCCTTATAGCTTGATCGACGCGGACGGGAAGGAGATCGTATCGGGTAAGCATCTCTTATCCTTGAAGGACATGAACCGGGGCGAATACTTGGAGGAGTTGTTGGATGCCGGTGTCTCTTCCTTGAAGATCGAGGGTCGTTTGAAGGATGTATCTTACGTGAAAAACGTAACGGCTTGGTACCGGAAGAAACTGGACGCTATCTTGGCCCGTCGGCCGGAATACCGTCGTGCCTCGGCCGGGCATAGCACTTACACGTTCGAACCTGTGGCGGAGAAAAGCTTCAACCGGGGTTTCACGCCTTTCTTATGGAAGGAGCGCACGAAGGATATCACCAGCTTTGATACGCCTAAGTCCTTGGGGGAGCCGGTGGGTACGGTGAAGGAACTGAAAGGAAACTCTTTCACGATCGCCGGACTGAAACAATTGAATAACGGAGACGGGCTTACCTTCTTCAACGAGAAAGGGGAGTTGGAGGGCTTCCGGGTAAACCGTGTGGAGGCGAACCGGATCTTTACGTTGGATCGCCCGGCGATCCGTCCGAAGATGCCTTTGTACCGGAATTTCGATCAAGAGTTTGATAAACTGCTATCCAAGCCATCCGCCGAGCGGAAGCTCTCTGTCCGGATGGAATTTCAAGATAACGCCTTTGGCTTCACGTTAAGTATGACAGACGAGACAGGAGCCCGTATCATGCTTACCCAGCCGTTCGAGAAAGAACCGGCCCGGCGGGATCAAGCGGAGAATATCCGTACCCAGCTCTCTAAGTTGGGAAATACGCCTTTTGAGGCGGTGGAGGTCACCGTGGCGATGTCCGATAACTGGTTTGTCCCTTCTTCTTTATTGGCCGAGATGCGTAGGCAAGGGGTGGAGAGGCTTATCTCTACCCGGCGGATTCGTTACCGCAGGGAAGAGGCTCGTCCGGTAAAGCCGTGTGTAGGCGAGACTTTGGAAATCCCTTTCCCAGAGAAGCGTCTGACTTATTTAGGGAATGTCTCCAATAGCAAGGCTGGTGCCTTTTATAAGGCGCATGGCGTGACTGCCGTGGAAGACGCTTTCGAGTTGTCTCCCCGGAAGGATGTCCCTTTGATGTTCACGAAACATTGCCTGCGGTACAGTATGGGATGGTGCCCTACCTACCAGAAGCAGAAGTCTCCCTATAAGGAGCCTTACTTGCTGCGCTATAAGGAAACGCTCTTGCGTTTGCGCTTCGACTGCAAGAATTGCCAGATGTTGATCTATGCGGAGGAATAACCGGCTTTGTAACTACTTAATCCGATAAATAAAACAGGTATGAAACGACAAATTTTCTCGCTGTTCCTGCTCTTGCTCACGTTGGTAGCTTGTGGGGATAAGCCTTTGGACCCGAATAAACCCGTATATGTGAAAATCAAGACGACGATGGGAGACGTCACCGTCCTGCTATACGACGATACGCCTCTTCACCGGGATAACTTCATAAAGCTCTGCCAGTCGAACGAGTATGAGGGTATGCTTTTCCACCGTGTTATCAAGGAGTTTGTCGTGCAAGGTGGTGATCCGGAGAGTAAGGCGCATGAGCCGGGTGCCTTGTATGGGGATGGCGATGGTGGTTATACCGTTCCCGCCGAGATATTACCCAATCATTTTAATAAGAAAGGCGCTTTGATCGACGCGAAAGAGATCGATGCCGTGAATCCGGAACGTGCCTCCGCCGGTACGCAGTTCTGTTTTGTGCAAGGGAAAGTCTTGGACGACAAGGAGCTTGCGGAGAAAGAGGCTCGTATCAATGAGATCCGCCGCAACTGGTTGTACTATAAATTCCGGGATGAGCTGAAAAAGCAAGATCCTTCCTTGGCCGCCGATTCCTTGGAGAATGAGTTACATGCCCGTGCGTCCATCTTGGTAGAAGATACGTTGGCGGTATTAGGCCCGGTAGTGATCCCGGCCGAACGGCGTGAGATTTATAAGACGATCGGTGGCGTTCCGCATCTGGATGGCTCGGTAACGATCTTTGGCGAGGTAGTGGAAGGCTTCGATATCGTAGAGAAGATCTCCGTGGTAAAGACGGATAAGAACGATCGTCCTTTACACGACGTGATGATTAAATCGACGAAGGTTTTCCAGAAATAATAACAATGCCCATTGTAAGCTCCTTATAATGGGCATCGTAAGGTCTTTACAATGGGCATCGTAAACACTTTAGAATGGGCATTGTTAAAACCATCGGATAGCTCTTGTTATACGAGGCTGATCGCTAGCTTGTTATACTAAAAGTTTCATCGATCATATTTGGCTCTCGAGCCATTCCAGATACTTCTTTACTCCCTCCGTATCTTCCGCCTCGGGGCTCCAAGGCGCTAGGTTCTCCGGTGCTAGCGGTGCGAACGGCCCTTGCTTTATCTCATAAATAACCGATCCGGATTCCAGTACCAGAAGCCCGTGCCATGTTCCGGCCTTGATCTCCGCTCCATAAGCGCCTTCCTTTGGATTCAGTATCGTTTTCTCCGTGATATTCCCTTCCTCGTCAAACAAGAATACCGCTACCTTCCCACGTAGCAACAAGAAGATCTCGTCTTTCGCCGGATTTAAATGCCGGTGCGGACGCAAATACGTACCGGGCTCCATGGCATTCAGTAACCGATTGATCGGATCATCCAATCTCTCATGGAAATTATAGTTCATTCGCAGGCGGGGAGACTGCAAGGCTTTGGCCTGGGTCTCGTCGAGTAATTGTTCGTTGATTATCTTCATCTCTGTATCTTATTGTATTTCTGAGCCACGAATATACGAAATATTTATTGGTCAATGCTTGATATTGCGTATCTTTGCGCCTTGATCATACATATTCTTGAGTCTGAAAATTAAATATTTATGTTATTTAATTCCATAGAGTTCCTTATATTCCTGCCATTGGTTTTCTTTGGTTACTGGTTTGCTTTCAAGTCTTTGCGGTGGCAAAATCTATTTGTGGTAGCTGTTAGTTACCTGTTCTACGGATGGTGGGACTGGCGCTTTTTGCTGCTGATCCTGTTTACGTCGTTATGCAGTTACTTGAGTGGAGTCTATTTGGAGAAATGCGCTGGCAACCGGTCGGTCCAAAAGTGGATAAGTGCCGGTAATATTTTACTGAACCTTTCGATCTTGGGTGTATTTAAGTACTTTGATTTTTTTACCGAGAATTTGGTAAATGTCCTTCACCTATTGGGCTGGGATGCCGATTACGTGACGTTGAATATCTTGCTCCCTGTCGGGATCAGCTTTTATACGTTTCAGGCTTTGAGCTATACGATTGATGTTTACCAAGGTAAAATCAAGGCGACTCATGATATCGTGGCATTCTTCGCTTATATCAGTTTCTTCCCCCAATTAGTGGCGGGCCCGATAGAACGGGCTACCCATTTGTTGCCTCAGTTTCTCCGGCCTCGTAATTTCGATTGTGATCTGGCGTTGGATGGTATACGCCAGATGCTTTGGGGATTTTTCAAGAAAGTGGTGGTTGCCGATAATTGCGCTTTGTTCGTGAACGGTGTGTTTGAGAATTACCAGACGTTGGATGGGAGTACCTTGTTTCTGGGGGCTTTCTTCTTTACGATACAGATTTACGGGGATTTTTCCGGATACTCGGATATAGCGATCGGCTGTGCCCGGTTATTTGGCATAGACCTTATGCAGAACTTTAAGTATCCTTATTTCTCTCGGGATATAGCGGAGTTTTGGCGGCGTTGGCATATATCGTTGACGACTTGGTTCCGGGATTATATCTATATACCGCTAGGGGGGAGCCGGGTCGGAAAATGGAAGAGCTTCCGGAATACCCTTGTTATTTTCTTGGTAAGTGGATTCTGGCATGGCGCTAACTGGACGTTTGTGGCATGGGGAGCGTATCATGCGTTGTTGTTTCTGCCATTGCTATTGTTGGGTCAAAATAGGAGGTATAGAGATTCCGTGGCGGAAAACAGTTTCCTTCCCTCTGTGAAGGAATTGACACAGATGGGAGTTACGTTTCTACTGGTCTTATTGGGATGGATTCTGTTCCGGTCGGAAGATATATCTCAAGCGGCTGTGTACCTCGAGCGGATGTTCAATGCCTCATTATTCTCGGCTCCTCAACTTGTGGGCTTGGGATTCGGGCAACTCCTGCTGAAGAAATGTTTCTTTTTCACGGCTCTTATGTTCGTCGTGGAATGGATCGGCCGAAAACAGGCGCATGGGTTGATGATAGAGGACCTGAGCCTTCCGGTTCGGTATGTTATCTATACGGTATTGCTGATCATCATCTATGGTTTCGACGCCAGTAATCCACAAGGTTTCATTTATTTTCAATTCTGATAAGTATGAGAAGGTTCTTTATAGCTATATTCCGGTATTTAGGGGTGGTAGGATGTTTAGGGTTGCTTAGTTGTCTGTTGATCCGCTCCTATTTTCATATAAGCGTACCCAGCCTCAAGAGTGATCCGGAAGTAGAGGTATTGATTTTGGGAGATTCCCATCCTTTACATTCGATATCCGCCGATATGCTGGGGAAATCGAGGAATGACGCTAAATCCAGTGAGAATTATTTCAATACCTATATCGATTTATGCTTGAAAGCGCCTTACCTTCCCCATTTGAAAACCGTGATATTGGGGTTTGGTTATCACACGTTTACCGTGGCCGATGATTCCTATCAGGATGAGTTTCCTGCCTATATGTCTATTTATCCCCATCTGAAGGAGCGGGAGGATTTGCGACCCTTGGTACAGGAGGCTGTTTCGCCGGTAACCCGTAAGGAGGTCATGTATTCATATGAGTTTGGCGTTCCGTTCAAGAATTGCGTAGCTGAGATTAAAAGGAATGTGATCGAGCGTATTTTCACAGGGGCGACTGGGGGAACACTAGACGTTATTATCGATCGTCATTACTATGATGATAAGGGTGCTTATTTATTGCCATCCTCATTTCAACAAGAGATGTTGGGGCGAATCGTAGAGGAATGTAAGAAGCGGGATCTGTCTCTTATTTTGTACAATGCCCCTGTTTCCACGGAATATATGGAACGGGTTCCTTCGAGTTATCGAGAATTGACGGATTCTTTGGCTCGGGAATATGTGGATGATAAAACGGTCTTTTATTTAAATTATACGGCTGTATCGCTACCTGATTCTTGCTATAGGGACGCTGATCATTTGAATGAAATCGGTATCCATAGATTTACCCCGTTGTTAAAAGATACCTTGACTTGTTTGGGGGTAATTTCGGAATAGTTTTCGTATATTTGTAGAATAAACGATCGAATTAAATATACCACATGAAAGGAAACCCGCTTTATATCCTGCTTTGGCTATTCCTTATTCTTTGCTTTGCCTGTTCGCCCGGTAAAAAAGAAAAGAAATATGTCATCGGTGTATCTCAATGCTCGATGACGGATATTTGGCGTCAATCCATGATACGTGATATGGAAGTAGAGGCTTTAAATCATCCGGAGATCGAGTTGGTCGTAATGGATGCTAGTCAGGATAATGATACTCAGATCAGCCAGATAAAAGGTTTTATCAAGAAAAAGGTGGATTTGCTGATTATATCGTCGAATGAGACCGAGCCTGTTACGCCTGTCGCTGTTGAGGCGTACAGGGCTGGTATTCCCACTATCATATTGGACCGGAAAATTAATAGCGATGAATATACGACGTATATTGGAGCGGATAATTACGAGATCGGTCGCTCGATCGGAATGTACATCAGCTCCTTGATCAAGGGGGAGACAACGATTTTAGAGATATGGGGACGGAGAGGCTCTTCCTCCGCTACAGAAAGACATCAAGGTTTTGTCGATGCGATGTCTATTGATCCGAATGTGAAAATCCGGGAGTTGGATGGGTATTGGTACAGGAAGAATGCCTATGAGGAAGTCTTGAAGCTGGATTCCATAGAGGATGTCGATATCGTTTTCGCTCATAATGATATGATGGCCTTAGGGGCCCGTGAGGCGATTGAGGAGCGAGATTCGTCGCTGGTGGGACACGTGGAATTTATAGGCGTGGATGGACTCTTGGGAGGAGGCTTGGGCGTGGAGGCGGTTGCGCAGGGTAAGTTGGATGCCTCTTTTTATTATCCGACAGGTGGTGGGGTGGCTATTAAGGTAGCATGGCAGATCTTAAGCGGACAAGCTTATACGAAAAAGTATGCGTTAAGCACCGCTATGATCGATAAGACCAACGCCGGTACCCTTTATTTACAATCAGACCGGTTGGTAGAATATCAACGCCAGATCGAGAAACAGCGTGCGAATTTGTCGCAATTGCTCTCGAAATATAACTTTCTTTATAGTTCCTTGATTATTATCTTGATATTGGCGCTTTTGTTGGGTGGTTCCGCTATTTACACGGTTTATATTAATCGTAAAGTGCGCCAGAAGAATCATTTGTTGAATGAGAGAAATCGTTTGGTACAACAACAGAAAGAGGAACTCTCGGTAGCAAGCCAGCGTATCGAGCAAGTCACGACACAGAAATTGCAGTTCTTTACGAATGTATCTCACGAGATAAAGACTCCTTTAACCTTGATTCTAGGGCCTCTGAACAAGATGGCGCAAGATGCCCCGGCAGGCGCTTTCGCGGATGATATCCGCATCGTTAAGAAGAATGCGGAACGCTTGAAACGTGTGATCGACCAATTGCTGGATTTCCGGAAGATAGAGAATAATAAGATGGGATTGCGAGTTATTAAGATGGATTTGGTCTTTTTAATCCAAGAGGTGAAATCTTATTTTAATAATCTGGCCCAGAGTAAGCGAATTGATTATACCTTCCTGCATGAAATGGATTCTCTTTTTGTTTGGGTGGATACGGACAAGATGGAGAAGATATTAACGAACTTGCTCTCGAATGCCTTTAAGTTTACCCCGGAGCAGGGGAAGATTACGATTCGTTTGCGGGAGGAGGAGACGGAGGTTGTCTTATCGGTGGAAGATAATGGAGAGGGTATTCCCCCGGAAAACCTAGCCTCCGTATTCGAGCGCTTTTTTACAAGCGGGCAAAGCTATGCTCCGGGAACGGGTATCGGACTGCATCTGACACGGGAATTTGTCCTTATGCATAAAGGCTCGATCCACGTGGAAAGCGAGCAAGGCGAACGGACAGTGTTTACCGTTCAGATCCCGAAAGGTAAATCTCATTTTGATGAATCTTGTGTCTTTCTGTCGAATGCGACGGAATCGTCCTCTGGTGTAGCGCATTTGGATATATCCCAAGTTCAAGAAACGTTGAATAAGAAATATGATTATACGATCTTGATCGTTGAGGATGATTGGGATATTCGCGCTTATTTACAGCATGAGTTGTCCGGGAATTTTAATGTACTTGTAGCGGAGAATGGTGCCAAGGCCTTGGATATTCTATTGAAGGAAAATGTATCACTGGTCGTCAGTGACGTGATGATGCCGGAGATGAATGGCTTCGAGCTTTGCCGCCGGGTTAAGTCGGATATGGCCCTCAGTCATATCCCGGTAATCTTGCTTACGGCTCTTTCGGATGACAGTCAACGCTTGTATGGATTTGAGGGGGGAGCGGATGAGTATATCCAGAAACCGTTCAATATCGAGATCGTGAAATTACGTATCATTAAGTTGTTGGAAGAACGTAATCGTTTGCGGGAGGTTTTCTTGAAAGAGTCTCAATCGCCTGCGGGACTTTCCATCGAGACAAAAGGGAAGGTGGAGAGTCTGGATGATTTGTTTATGCGTAAGTTTATCGCTTTAATAGAGGAGAATTATAGCGATCCCGATTTCAGTATAGAGAAAGGCAGTGAGAAACTGGGCCTGTCTCGTGTGCATTTATATCGAAAGGTGAAGGAGTTGTCCGGGATTACCCCTACGGACTTTTTGCGTAACTATCGTTTGAAAAAGGCATCCGCCCTATTGAAGCAGCGATCCGGAACGATTAGCGAGGTTGCTTATGCCACGGGATTCGGCTCGCCGGCCTATTTCTCCAAATGCTTTAAGGCGGTTTATAATATAACGCCAACCGAGTTTATAGAGTCTTTGTAAGGATGCTGCTTGTACAGATGTTACATACGGGTAACGTCTGTTATTGTCCCTTGGAAATAAATCTTTTATGTAACTTGTGTGATTTATCTTGTAGCTATAGTTATCGTTGTATTTATAACGATGATATACTTTTGCGGTGTCGATAAGTACGAAAGTTGTTTTTAATAGAAAGACCATGGAACAGGTGACTGAATCAAGACGTAAACCAATTGTCGTTGGGATTGGAGAATTATTATGGGATATGCTTCCTTCCGGGAAAAAGGCTGGGGGTGCCCCGATTAATTTTGTCTATCATGCGTCTTGCCTAGGTGCTGAGGGATATGCTATCAGCGCTGTCGGAGATGATGAGTTGGGTAAAGAGATCGTTGATGAGTTGGATAAGAATCATATCCAGCATTTGATCGAGAAAGTGCCTTACCCGACGGGAACCGTTCAGGTAGAGTTACGAGAAGGTATCCCTACTTATACGATTCATGAGCGAGTGGCTTGGGATCATATATCGCCTACATCCGACGCGATTGATTTGGCGGAGAAAGCGGACGCTATTTGTTTCGGTACATTAGCCCAGCGTTCCCGTCAGTCCCGGGAGACGATACAAGCGATCTCGTCGTTTGCGCCGAAAGACGCTTATCGTTTGCTGGATATCAATCTTCGCCAGCGATACTATGATAAGGAGTTGATCGAGGAGTCTTTGTACTTAGCGAATGTGCTGAAGGTGAATGATGAGGAGTTTAACGTTCTTCGGGACTTATTCGGCTTGAATGGAACTGAGAGGGAAGTGGCTTTATGGTTTATTGAGAAATATGACCTTCGGATATTTGCCTTGACTGCGGGGAGTTCCCATAGTACTATTTATACGAGGGAGGAGACTTCTACTTTGCCAACGCCGGAGGTTACGGTGGCGGATACGGTCGGGGCGGGGGATGCTTTTTCGGGAGGTCTAATCATCTCGCTCTTAAAAGGGAAGTCCTTAAGCGAGGCACATCATTTCGCTGTAAAGACAGCGGCTTTTGTTTGTACGAAAGAAGGTGCGTGGCCTGTTTATGAAGAGTAATTCGTTTATATCATATGTGTTTAGATGTTTTGAGTTTATACAATTTCGAATAGGTATTACGTTTTTAAGGTAAAAAGGTTGTTAGGATATAAGAAGAGAAAGGCAAAAAGAAAAAGATGGTTTTTGTTTTAGGTTAAGTTAGATTAGATTGGTGAAAAGTGGCTCGGCTGTTGAAGTCGGGCTATTTTTATGTCCTTATGTTTCCTTCAAATAGAATGGTCTCGATAACCTGCAAGATTCTTCTTACAGGCTAACGAGACCTTCCGCTTTTATCTTTTCTGATAGCTTACAATTAATAAGCTCTCTCCAATAACCAAGCGTCTTGGAAGTTAGGAGCGTATTTCGCCTTGATGGCATCACGGCTATCGGCGGCGTCCGCTTTATTGTCGAAACTAGCGACGATCACACGCAACATACCTTGCTCGTTCTCGCCCAACACTGCGTTATAGCCATCATTCTGCATACGTTCTTTTAATGCGTAAGCGTTTGTCTTATTCTTGAAACTACCGACAACAACGCTATAACGTTTCAGACGGCTAGCGTCCTCGCCTTGAGCGGCGTTGATTTTTTCCGTACGAGTGGTAGCCGTAGAGGTTCTGGGTTTTGAGACAGGAGCGACCTCAACAACTTCTTCCTCTTGTTCTACAACCTCAACAGGAGCCGTCGACTCTTTTTCTTTGGCCTGTTCGTAAGCAGCCTTGTACGCGCTCTGTTTAGGTTTACATGAGCCGAGTGCTAATACCATACATACAGCGGCTCCAAATAACCAAATCTTATTCATACTGTTCAGTTCTTATAATTAGTAACGCGAAGATATAAATTATATTTAGTACTTTCGCACTCAAATTGTAATATATTATAACGGCATGAATAAATCTATCGGAACAATGATTATGGCAACATCTCTACTGTTAGGTGCTTGCAATCCGGCTACGGATGTGAACGTGAAGGAGACCGGTGATAAGAACCTTATCGGGAAGTCGGACATCCGGATCAAAGACGGTCGCATGACCCCGGAAGCTTTGTGGGCCATGGGACGTATCGGCGGTATGAACGTATCTCCGGACGGGAAAAAAGTGGTGTATACGGTGGCGTATTATAGCGTACCGGAAAACAAGAGCAACCGTGAGGTCTTCGTGATGAACGCTGACGGATCGGATAATAAGCAAATCACGAAAACCGGATTCGCTGAGAACGAGGCCGTATGGATCAAAGGAGGAACCAAGATCGCTTTCTTATGTAACGAGAGTGGTAGCAGCCAGCTTTGGGAAATGAATCCGGATGGGACGGACCGTAAGCGACTTTCCGATTATGACAAGGATATCGAGGGTTTCGCTTTCTCTCCCGATGAGAAAAAGGTCTTGTTTATCTCGCAAGTGAAAACCGTGAATAGTACCGCTGATAAATATCCGGATTTGGATAAGGCGACAGGTGTTATCATTACGGATTTAATGTACAAGCATTGGGATGAGTGGGTGACTACCGTTCCGCATCCTTTTGTCGCCGATTTCGATGGCAAATCGATCAGCAATCCTGTGGATGTAATGGAGGGCGAGTTGTTTGAGAGCCCGATGAAGCCGTTTGGCGGTATCGAGCAATTGGCTTGGAACACTACCTCGGACAAGATTGCCTATACCAGCCGCAAAAAGACGGGTAAAGAATATGCGATCTCTACGAATTCGGATATTTATGTATATGATCTGAATACGAAGCAAACGACCAATATAACGGAAGAGAACAAGGGATATGATACGAATCCCACCTATTCTCCGGACGGAAAGAGTATCGCTTGGCTAAGTATGGAACGTGATGGTTACGAGGCGGATCAAAATCGCTTGATGGTAATGAATCTGGAGACGGGTGAGAAAACATTCGTAAGCAAGGATTTTGACTCCAACGTGGATTCTTATTGCTGGAGCGCTGATTGCAAGCGTATCTATTTCACGGGCGTTTGGCATGGCGAGTCGCAGGTTTATCAGATAGACTTGGCGAATGGCAATAAGATTACCCCGCTGACCGAAGGTATGTACGATTACGCCTCTGTCGCTCTTCTGGGCGATAAGCTGATCGCTCAACGTCATTCCATGAGCATGGGAGACGAGATCTATTCGATCGATTTGACAGGGGATCATACGGTAACTCAACTTACGTTCGAAAACAAACATATTTACGACCAGCTTACGATGGGTAAGGTAGAGGAACGTTGGATGAAGACGACGGATGGCAAGCAGATGCTAACGTGGGTTATCTATCCGCCTCAGTTCGATCCGAATAAGAAGTATCCTACCTTGTTGTTCTGTGAGGGTGGCCCGCAAAGCCCTGTGAGCCAGTTCTGGTCTTACCGCTGGAATTTCCAGATCATGGCGGCTAATGACTATATTATCGTGGCACCGAACCGTCGGGGTCTTCCCGGATTTGGCTTGGAATGGAATGAGGCTGTCAGCGGCGATTATGGCGGACAATGCATGAAAGACTATTTCACTGCTATTGACGAGGTAGCCAAGGAACCGTATGTAAATAAGGATCGCTTGGGTTGTGTAGGCGCCAGCTTCGGTGGATTCTCCGTATATTGGTTGGCAGGTCATCATGATAAACGTTTCAAGGCGTTTATCGCCCACGATGGTATCTTTAATATGGAAATGCAGTATCTGGAAACGGAAGAGATGTGGTTCGCCAATTGGGATATGGGTGGAGCGTACTGGGAAAAGCAGAACGCTACGGCTCAACGTACTTTCGCGAACTCTCCGCATAAGTTCGTGGACAAATGGGATACGCCTATCCTTTGTATCCATGGAGAGAAGGATTACCGGATCTTGGCTAATCAAGGAATGGCAGCGTTTAACGCTGCGGTTCTTCGGGGTGTACCGGCCGAGTTGCTGATTTATCCGGATGAGAACCATTGGGTATTGAAGCCCCAGAATGGCGTTCTATGGCAACGCACATTCTTTGAGTGGTTGGATATGTGGTTGAAGAAATAAAATTTGAAGGCCGTCCCCAAAGTATATAGCTTTGATGGACGGCCTTCTTTTCTCAACGCAATAACAAACTAAGCGATAGTAATATCCTTATCTAAATAAATATCTTGAATTGAATGAAGTAACTCCACGCCGTCTTTCATCGGACGTTGGAACGCCTTTCTTCCGCTAATCAGCCCCATGCCACCCGCACGTTTGTTTATGACAGCGGTGACGACAGCGTCTTTAATATCTGAGGCGCCATGAGATTCCCCACCGGAGTTGATAAGCCCGACACGTCCCATATAATTATTGGCTACTTGGTAACGGCAGAGGTCGATCGGATGTTCTGTCGTTAACTCTGTGTACATCTTTTGATCGATCTTCCCGAAATTGATAGCGGTGAAACCTCCGTTGTTCTCCGGTAGCTTCTGCTTGATGATATCGGCCTTGATCGTGACACCAAGGTGATTAGCCTGTCCGGTCAAATCGGCTGCTGCGGAATAGTCGATGCCATCCTTTTTAAAAGAGCTGTTTCGTAAATAGCACCATAATACGGTCGCCATACCTAGTTCATGGGCATACTCGAATGCGTCGGCAATCTCGACTAGCTGACGTCGGCTTTGCTCTGATCCGAAATAGATCGTGGCCCCTACAGCTACGGCGCCCATATTCCATGCTTCCTTCACCGTGCCGAATACGATTTGATTGTAAGAATTCGGATAAGTAAGAAGCTCATTATGATTTAGTTTTACCAAGAATGGAATCTTATGAGCATATTTTCGTGCGACTGACCCTAGTATGCCGAACGTAGAAGCGACTGCGTTGCAACCACCCTCGATCGCTAATTTTACGATATTCTCCGGATCGAAATAAATGGGGTTTGGAGCGAAGGAAGACCCTGCGGTATGCTCGATATCTTGATCTACCGGGAGGATAGAAACATATCCGGTGTTAGCTAATCTTCCGTGCCCCAACAAGGTTTGCAGACTATTGAGAGTCTGTATGTTTCTATCTGAATTGCCCCACACATCGTCCACGCAAGTGGGTGATGGAAGATGAAGCAGCGATTTATCAATAGTCTTACATACGTGATTTAAATAATAATCACTTTTGTCTCCTAATAAACTAATAATCTTTGATGTATCCATATAAATAAATATTTACTTAGTAAACAATCGCTGTCAAAAATAAGTTCCATAGTTTTTATCGATTAACACATAGAATTAATCTATCGATGAATTATGGTAGTATCGGATAGTTTAGTTAATTTTGTGCCATACAACCAATAAAAATTTTGCGATATATGAAAAAGAAATGGATTTGCACAGTATGTGGTTATGTACACGAAGGTGATGAGGCTCCTGAGTTCTGCCCTCAATGTAAACAACCGAAAAGCAAATTTAAGGAATTAGTAGAGACAGAAGGTGCGTTGCAGTTCGTTGACGAACATGTACTAGGTGTTGCTAAAGGTGTAGACCCAGTGATTTTGGAAGGTCTGAACGCTCACTTTATGGGAGAATGTACCGAAGTTGGTATGTATTTGGCCATGAGCCGTCAAGCAGACCGTGAGGGTTATCCTGAGGTAGCTGAGGCATTCAAGCGTTACGCTTGGGAAGAGGCTGAGCACGCTGCTAAGTTTGCGGAGCTTCTTGGTGACGTTGTTTGGGATACGAAGACTAACTTGAAAAAGCGTATGGAAGCTGAGGCTGGCGCATGCGAGGACAAGAAACGTATCGCTACATTGGCTAAACAACAGAATTTGGATGCGATCCATGATACCGTACATGAGATGTGCAAAGACGAGGCACGTCATGGCAAAGGATTTGAAGGTTTATATAATCGTTATTTCAAGTAATTTAGAGGTATTAGTTATATGTTTTAAAGAGGGGCGTTCTGTGAAGAATGCCCTTTTTTGTATTTGATAAAGTAATTTTAGCCTTTCAAGAGAATAACGATACTATATTTTATGTACTTTTGTACACGTCAACCACAAGGAAAGATGCCGGAGTGGTCGAACGGGCCGCACTCGAAATGCGGTGAGCGGGTAACCGCTCCCTGGGTTCGAATCCCAGTCTTTCCGCTTGATTATTAGCTCTTTGTCGTAATGATACTGTAGGGGATTTGTTCATTTTAGCCTCCTTACATCCCTATTCATACAAGCTTTTTTTGCATGAATAGCATAAATGATTTACAAATAGTTTACAGTAAAAGTTATGGCATATTTCAAAATTTGCGTACGAGCTAAGAGAAAAGACAATACGTATCCTGTTTATATTCGTGTAACCCATCACGGACAGGTAGGATATATAAAAACAGATAAAGTCTGCAAGGCTAAGTCTGTTCGGAAGGGTGAGGTAATAGATAATTACATCATCAAGGATATTTCTATTCTTATTGACGGGTATATGTCCCGGCTTAATCGTGAAGATATACAATGTTGGGATATCAGAAAGATACTGGACTTCTTGAGGAGGGATTCTAGCGCACCTTCTTTTTCTGAATTTTGTGAGGAGTTTACCTCTAAGATGGATAACGAGGGAAGAGAGTCCACGTCGATAAATTATAAGCTTGCGTTAAGGCGCTTGGAGGAATATATGGGGAAAGACGACATTCTCTTCTCTGATCTTACATCGTCTATATTCAAGGAGTGGATAGATTCGATGAAAGATAGCTTGTACAAGAAACACGGCTATCCGAAGCGGATCAAGACAATGTTTATGGCTGGATGCGAGCGGTATAATAATTATGATACCGGCGAGATGCTTATACGGAATAACCCGTTTAGGGGAGTGAGGGTACCTAGACCTACAGTCCCAGAGAAAAGGGCATTGGACATTAGAACCGTTCGAGATTTTTTTGCGGTATCCGCGGAGTATGGATCAAGAGCTGATCGTGCTAGGGATGTGTGCGAGATCGTTTTTTGTCTTGCCGGAATTAACACCGCTGACCTGTATTATATGGAAAAAGAGAACCTTAGAGACGGAAAGATGTGTTACTGCAGACGTAAGACTACTAATAGGAGGGATGACAAGGCGTATATAGAGATAGCCGTACCAGATAGGCTATCTCATTTGCTTGAGAAATATGCTGGAGAAAAAAGGCTGTTTAACTTCTGTGAGACTTATGGATCAAGTAAGAATTTCAATAAATGTATAAATGAGGGAATAAGTGATATAACAAGAAAAAACGACCTTCCTCATATTTCTGTCTATTCGTTTCGGCATAGTTGGGCTACATTCGCTCAAAACGATTTCGATGCAAGTTTGGATTTAGTAGGCTTTTGCCTTAACCATGCTTCTTCCCATAGGGTGACATCTGGGTATGTTAAGACCGATTTTAGCGTTATCGACCGCTTGAATGCCAAGATTCTTGATTATGTATTTGAAGAAAAAAACGAAAAAAAAATGGAAATAATTTGCGGATTAAAAAAATGACTCTATCTTTGTCGTTGAAATAGCGAGTTGGATTTTAGACGAAAGTTTGAGATCCAACTTTTTGTGTTTATATGTGTTTGGTCTCTTATTTCTGTAAACTTCCATAAAACAAAGACTTACCGGGTGCCTTCAAAAAAACAGGCACTATGACGATTTCTATTTCTAAAACAGCGCTGCTATCAAGATTGCAGCTTTTGGCGAAGATCATACCCGCCAAATCATCCACGCCGATCCTTTGTCATTTCTTGTTTAAGACGAGGGAAGGCCGGTTATTCATCACCGGATCGAATAGCGAGGGCCGGATAACCACCAGCCTTGAGTGCATCTTCGACGAGGAGATATCTATTTGTGTCCCGACTTCCTTATTAGAAGGACTGAGGAACCTGCCCGAGCAACCAATTGATATAATCATCAACAAGGATACCCGTGAGATAAGGATCAAGTACCATGGTGGAAAGTTCGAGGTGGTGGGTTATGACCCATCTACCTATCCGGGAAAAAGATCGATCGAGGTCTTGGACTCTGTGTCATTGAGCGCGGAGGATTTATTCAATGGGATATCCAAGGTCATAAATTTGGCCGGGAATGATGATATCCGTCCGGTCCTAAGCTCTGTCTTTATTGAGACGGAACCGGAGACCGTATGCTTTGTCGGTGCGGACGGGCATGGCATGGGATTCTTGAGAAAGGGCAATGATAGACAGGTTGGCAAGATCTCAGTTATAATCAGCCGTCCTATAGCCTCGGTATTGAAGGCGATACTTCCGGCTTCCTCCGATAACATGGAAATGAGGGTCGGTGCGGATTGGTCCGATGTCATACTCAATGACTATGAGATATCGTTCCGGAATGTGGAGGGGAGATATCCTAATTGGAAAGCTGTGGTACCCAAGGCGAATAAGCTGGAACTGCTTGTTGACACCGGACAACTGATCGGGGCTATTAAAAGGACATCGGTGTTCTCCAATAAGGCCTCATGCCTTATTGTCTTGAGGATCATTCGTGATAAGTTGACCGTATTCGCCCAAGACATAGATTTCTCGACTTCCGCGGAGGAAACGTTGGAGGTCGATTTTAACGGGAATGAGTTCTCGATCGGGATTAAGGGATCGTTGCTTCTTGAGATACTCTCATGTATCGATGACGGGCGTACGAGGCTTTCCTTTAGCGAGCCTAACCGTGCTATCTTGATAACTCCGGAGAACCAATCCGGGAACGAGGAACTTACCTATTTATTAATGCCCATGACAATCCAGTAAGTTATGAAAGAGTTCAAAGATACAATCCAGAAATATTTACAGGAGAGGGCGGCGGAAGATCTTCTGTTTGCCCCGAGACTTGCCAATCCTAAAAAGAGTATAGACGAGTGTTGTCGTTATATCTTGGGAGAGGCCCGTAAGCGTGGAACCTCTGTCGTGATGAGTGATACGGAGGTTTTTGGTATGGCCGTACATTATTATGATGAAGAGAATATCGAGGTCGGAAAAGTTCCTGTCAGTAGCTCCGTTTCTTCTTCCCATAAAGTAGAACTTACGGAGGAAGAAAAGAACGCTGCCCGTCAGGCGGCCATCAAAAGGTTGACCGAAGAGCAATATCGATCGCTCAAAAAGAGGCCGGCCAAGAAGAAGGTTGATGAGAGTGTCCAACAAATGAGCCTGTTTTGATATGAAGCCGAGAACGAGATTGGAAAAGTTGGTGGCGGGATTGAGCGAAAAGCTTCCCGCCATCACAAAGGCGCAGGAGGAATGGGCCAAGGAACACGTGTTCGACCATGTAGCTTACAAATGTAAGAATGAGTTGTGGTGCTCTGAATGTGGCGAGATTTGGGTTAATACGGGTAATAGTAAATTGGGTGACAATATCGAATGCCCTTATTGCCACTATCAATTAGATGTAAAGGTCAGCAGAAAGCAGAAGAACCATGAGGAGGCGTATATGTCCATCCTGCAAGTGAGAGGCGGGTTTCAGGTAATCCGGCATATACTATGTTGGAAAAACGCCCGTAAGGGAACTTCCCCGGTGTATTATGATTTTACTGAAGTTGTTCAAGAATGGATTCGTGAAGACGGAAAGCGTACGATCATAGCCCGTCCAATAAATATGGGACGTAACGGATTTGTGTATAGTTCCCCTCTTAGTATCAAGGGTGAATATGGAAGTAACCCATATAATTATTATGGTGATTTATATGCGATATTTGGAGAGCTTTATCCAAGGAAAGAATTACTTCCGGAATTGAAAAAACGGGGACTGAATCGACTGTTCCCGGATGTAACCCCGTCTAAGTTGATACGTGACCTTTTGAAAGGAGGTAATGACGCGGAACTATGCCTCAAGACCGGGCAAATATCCATGCTGAAGCACATGTATAGAAACGGCTTTTCCCAGCTTCGTTATAAGCCATCATTCAATATCTGCAACCGTAACCATTATATTATCAAGGATGCGTCCCTCTGGGAAGACTATATGTCTTTATTGGCTTATTTCGGTAAAGACTTGCGTAATGCCCATTATGTATGTCCTAAGAACTTGAAGGTTGCGCACGATAGGCTCTTGGCAAAGAAAGATGCCCGTGAAGCCAAGTTGAGACAGGATAGGGATCGTATGGAAGCTATCCGTAGGCGTGAAAAGCTCATGAAGGATATAGCCGGCTTCTACGAGCGGATGGAAAAGTTTTTCGGGATGAAAATCACGGATGGCAACATAGTCATTTGCCCGTTGGAGAGTATTACCCAGTTTTATCAAGAAGGAAAGGCTATGCATCACTGCGTATATAAACTCGGATATTACAATCGGCCGGATCGCTTGATACTGTCAGCAAAGGACACCGGTGGCAAACGTATCGAGACGATAGAGGTGAATTTGAAGACGCTGAATATCGTCCAGTCTCGGGCCGTTTGCAATGGCGTAAGTGAGTTTCACGACCAGATAGTAAAACTGGTGAAGAAGAATATGAACCTGATTCGTCAGAAAATGATAGCGTAAAAATGCCAAGAATTAGAACTATAGTACCGGAATTTTGGGAAGATGAAAGGTTTTCGAACGTATCTCTTCCGGCTTGTCTGCTTTATATAGGCATGAAAAACTTTGCTGATGATAGCGGTGTCATTTTAGCTAATGAGACTATCATTAAGTCGAAAGTCTTTCCTGCCCGCGAAGATATTCGTAAGCAGCAGGTTTCTGGATGGCTGCAAGAGCTGATTGAAAACTCTATCCTTGTACCTTTTACATTCGAGAACAAAAGCTACTACGTGATGGACTTTTCCAGTGAGCGCATCGACAAACCGCAAAAGTCGAAAATTCCGGCAGAAGTGATAGAAAACGTTCTTTCGGGCAAAAATAGAAGCAATCCGGGAACATTCGAGAATATTCCCGAACAATCGGGAACAATCGAGAATCCTCCTGCTGGAAAGGAGAGTAAAGGAGAGGATTGGAAAGGAGAGGAGGGTTATACGCGCGTAGGCACGCGCAACCCTGACCCCGAACCGGAGAAACCCAAGAATGAGAATTTTGAAAAGTTCAAGCAATGGATTGCTGCGAATGCTCCTAGTGTGGCTAAACTGAAAGAGCCGTTTACGGAAGAACAATTCGAACGGATAAAGCGAGATTTCCCGCTTCAGTTAATCCAGGACACTCTTGTCTCGATGCACAATTATCGAGAGCTGCTCAAAAAATACGTTAGTGCGAACCTCACGTTCCGTAAATGGGCGAAGCGTGACTTAGAAAAATATCAAAATGGACAAGCAACAAGCAATACAGCTTCCGGCCAGCATAGACCCGACAACAGGAGTCTTGCCGGCAGAACTAATGCCGAAAACAACAGAGCAAGCCTTGAGCATCTTAGGAGCCTTGCCGATGCCATATTACAAAGCCCTACACCCGAAAACGGTAAATGATGTATTTCAATCTCCGAGTTGTTCCATTGCTGTAATGAACAAAAATTTCGGAGAAATGAAACTTCGGGCTTTTATGGTAAACATAATCATTGATTTAGTTATGTTTTTCAATGTCGGAAAGACGATGAAAGATACTCAAGCTGCTCAGACGGCTGATTTGATTATCGAGGAATTTTATTTCTTTAAGCCTGATGATTTCAAGCTATGTTTTAATCGGGCGAAAAAGGGATTGTATGGGAAGGTTTATGATCGGATAGACGGGGCTGTTATTTTAGAATGGCTTGGCCGGTATGAGAAAGAAAGGGGTTCCATAGCCATGGATGATAGTATCAATAATTCCAAAAGCTGGGATATACCGGAAGGTGATAGGACTTCTAAAACATTGGAACAAGCGTACCATGAGTTTAGGAAGTATGATTTTGAACGGAAATATAAGGTGTAAATATTTAAAAACAAGGAACTATAATGCAAGAAAATAAAATACAGACCGGTAATACCAAACAAGTTTTACTATCAAAAAAGAACTGTCACCGTGCATTAAAAGTGGTGAATATAGCGAACCCAGAACAGGGTGAATGGCTTTTTAACTGGAGAGGTAAAAAGTTGAGTGATAATTTAATGCGTTGCGACTATACGCATACTGCAGTCCGTATTTCCGATAATGAGGCGGTTGTTATTAATGACAAAGACTTAGGTCTTTGGTCGGTTGTAGAGTGGAAATATGAGGTAAACCTTGAGGAGTTTTGGAAATGCGCTTGCGATGCTTTTTATGCTACAAGTTTCAGTCCGGAGGAACGTGGATCGTATCACATACGCATGTACGAAGAAGAGCTCAATGATGATATAAAAACAATGCCGGAAGAAGAAAGAGAGCGATATATAGCCAAGTACAAAGAATGGGTTCAAATATTGTTCAATAAGCATTCTCGTATAATGAGCGCCATGATAACAGGGCCAGCCCGTTTTCCGTCAAGACGAAATGAGAAGATGAATAATTACTATGACAATGCTGTCAATGAATTTAGAGCGTGGAGAGAAAAAGCGCTCAAGTCGATAGCTCGAAGGATAGAGGAGGCAAAGCCGAAAGAACAAAAAGTAGAGGAAGAATGGACGAGGCTCAAACGCTCAATTTATTCCTCTGCTTCTACAATTAAGGGTATCAATGACGGTACGGAAAGAGGATACAATAAAGCCTTGTTTGTTTCCAGTATTTACGGTAAAGTTGAAACATACGCAAAGCGCGGTGATGTGATAATTGTAGAAAAGGCAATTGCCTATGTTAGAGAGCTAAATAAACAATCCTCTATCATTACTGAACGTCATAAATTCTTTAAACTTGCTGAGATGGCGAAAGCTGTATGCGAAGCTCAGGAAGTAAGGTTAAATAAAGAAGATACTGAAATACTTTTTGATGGTGGCCGGGTAATCAAAAACTATTCCGAGAACAGGGTGCAGATAGTTTTTGACACAAAGCCGCAACCGGACGTTATTTCAAATCTCAAACATAACGGTTTTCGTTGGTCACCCCGTTTTTCGGCATGGCAACGCCAATTGACGAATAATGCTTATTATGCTGTTTCTCGTGTAATTCCTATTACTATTGAACAATTGATGAAAGGAGAAAACAAATGAACATTGGTTTATTAGCTGTTGACAGAGAGAAAGCCAAACGAGAGGCGTATAAGAAGCTATGTTATAACTTCGAGTATAAGTTTGGCTCCAATATTCCCCATTGTGCGTTAAGGTCTGGGGTATGTGATGAGGATTGCGAATACATGAAAGTTTTTTCTATAAAGGTATGAATATAGATACTGAGTTTAACGTAGGAGATAGCGTATGCTATCTGAGCGGTGATAATATTATCTATTCAACTATAAACGAAATAATTATCGAAATATCCTATACTGCTGATAGTTTTCTTATGGTTTATAAGCTGTCAGATGGACTTAGTGTACCCAGAAACAATTATCCCATTTGGGATAAAAGACTTTTTAAAGACAAAGAGAGTTTGATAAAATATTTATCTGAATCGTAACTACTAAAAAATAATGAGTCACTTTTGCTTAACAGGAAACAAATGTGACTCATTAATAATGCAATTGAATTAATTTATTGTTTTAAATTCATTATTACTGATTTTACAGATAATAATCAAACATACTAATCCCATGAAACTAGAATACAATAAAATCATTCCATATATTGAGTTTAGAATACAAGGGAGAAAAGCATTCTCCCTTGCTCTAAAAGTTAATAAACTTTCCGGCCCTTGTAATTCACAACACAATTGTAAATTGCAAGTTCACCAGCAACATCACCGATACGCTTACAATAATTGTAAGCTCCCCGTGCAGAAGAGAACTGACCTCTTCCATGGAGGTAAATTAAACCTCCGTTTACAGCTGCACCAATACACGCAGCTATAAATAATTTATATTTCTCCATATTTAATGGCCCTGATGGTTTGTTTATATCAGGGAGTGCAAAGATAAATCAATAATTTAAAAAGTCATGAACAACCATTACAAAAAAGTTGCTTCAGTCCTGCGCGATGGGACGAAAAAGCATACCATCCAATCGAAAGCAATAGCGACAGGTAGAACATTGAAATATATCATTTATCCTTATCAACGCGATAAACGGGAATGTGTGTTAGAAAATGTTTGCCTTTGTACACACTCTCATAGCCTTCTGGCTCTATTTTTAGGAACATTTCAGAGGGCATATTATTCATTAGATTGAATTAGATATTGACTAACAATAAATTATACATGAAACAATTAAAAGCGAAAAAGCGAAAGCTATTTGGCATATCCTGAAGGTGGCCAGTATGCAGTATTTGTTATCAATAACGGCTATGTTAATCGTAATACAACTCCTAACAGAGCTGCCTGTCTTATTTCAGATAATGCTCAACTTTGCTTCTTGGAAAGCATTGTTGAGTTTACTGAAAAGTATATTGTAGAACATTAGTAACTGAAAAGAATGGTGGGACTCGAACCCACACTTCCGTAAAAAACGGTGTTCTTCCATTAAACTACTTCATTTTGTTCCACTTCAAGATCCATTTGAAGATTTAGATCAAAATTGAACCATTTAGAGTGAAACTGTGATATTGCCCGCAAATTGAAAGATAATTTGATATGATTTGAAAAAAAATCTGATACACTGCGGACAATCGTCTTTAGTTTATCAAATAAAAACATATTATCTAATTTAAAATTTAATGGCAATATCGCCTAATCAATTGACAGGGATCGAACCTGTACTTTTATCAATAAAGATAACGTCTGCCGTTTAACCACAATTGACTGGCGCAAATATCTGCAATTATAAAATAGTAAACAAATATTTTGATCATGAACAAACGACAATTTAAATACTGGCTCCGGATAAATGGCTTCCGTCGGGAGCAGTTCGGAACCGGCACGAAGTGGAACCCGATTACGCTCAAATCACGAAAGAAGTGAGCTAAGAAAGCCCTCAGGATTACCAAGGGCTTTTTTTCTATTCTTTATATCTTATATGAAATTAAGATATGAAAACGCAAAAATGTATAGCTTGTGGCCGGGAAACAGTTTCTGTGATCAAAACTGAAGAAGGGTATATCTGTTATAATTGCTACTCTGATAAAAAGAACCCTCCAAAACAAAAGCAACACCATGATAACGAAGAAGCTCGGATTCAGTCGGAGTTTTTCAGCAAGGTTCCTTTATTCTTCCCGAACCTACCGGATCGGCTCCTTTTTGCAGTCCCGAACGGTGGTAGCCGGCATAAAATAGAAGCGGCTAATATGAAGCGCCAAGGAGTTAAACGAGGTGTAGCTGATGTGATCCTTCAGATACCGAAAAAGGGGTATGCTTCCCTTTGTTTGGAGTTCAAGACATCGACGGGAAAACAATCTCCCGATCAAAAAGAATACCAACGCCAAGTTGAAATGGCAGGTAGTAAGTATGTGATTGTTCGGAGCGTGGAACAGGCTATCCGGGAACTGCAACTGTATTTGTGTTAATTGATTACCCCTGTTATATTTTAGAATAAAAGTTATGACAGAATTGAAGTATGACCCTCGGAATTATCGCATCCACACAGATAAGAACAAGAGATTGATTCGTAAAAGTTTGGAGGATTGTGGAGCGGGGCGTTCTATCCTTTTCGATAAGGATGATTGCATCATTGCAGGGAACGGAGTGTACGAGCAAGCGCTGGAATTAGGCTTACCGGTTCGAATTGTGGAGTCTGATGGTACGGAATTGATTGCTATCAAGCGTACAGATCTCTCAACTGAGGATTCTCGGCGTAAGGCGCTTGCCCTAGCTGACAATTATACCTCTGATACGTCTGTATTTGACTTTGACGCGATCGTTGAAGATTTCGGTGCAGACGAGTTGGATGCTTGGGAATTTAAAATCGATGATCTGAATATTGATGATATCTCCATCGACGATGTGATGCCGGACAAGGAGCGTGTCGGCAGCTTGAAAGAACGTTTCATTATTCCTCCTTTCTCAGTACTTGACTCTAAACTTGGAAACTGGCAAGACCGGAAACGTGCCTGGCTTGATCTTGGTATAAAGAGTGATGATGGCCGGGAGAAGGAGATTACATTTAGCCGATCAGCGCAACCACCCCGAGTATACGAAGCCCGTAACGTAATTCGTGAAAAAACAGGTGCCGATCCGTCGTGGGACGAATTGCAGAAGTATTGCCGGGATCATGGTATCCCGTTTATGGATGGAACCTCGATCTTTGACCCGGTACTGTGCGAGCTGGCCTACCGGTGGTTTAATATTCCCAATGGTTGTATCCTGGACCCATTTGCTGGTGGCTCCGTTCGTGGTATTGTTGCATCTATGTTGGATATGACTTATTTTGGTGTTGATCTAAGGCCGGAACAGGTCGAAGCCAACTGTAAAAACGCAGTTGAAGTATTAGGGGAGGAGTTCGGCGGGAAAGGCGGTCATAAATTTGCTCCTCTGTGGCTTTGTGGAGATAGTGTAGAGATAGATGCCCTGGCAGAAGGTTATGAGGCAGACTTGGTTTTTAGTTGTCCTCCGTATGCGGACCTAGAAGTGTATAGTGACGATCCGGCAGACCTATCGACGATGGATTATCCTGAATTCCTGCAAGCGTATAAAGAAATCATTAGGAAGAGTTGTTCGCTGTTGAAGCCTAATCGATTCGCCGTGTTTGTAGTAGGAGAGGTTCGCGATAAGAGTGGTGTGTATCGGAGTTTTGTTCCTGATACGATCGCTGCGTTCCAGGAGGCAGGCTTGCATTATTACAATGAGATGATACTGGTTAACAACATAGGTAGTCTGGCTATGAGAGCCGGAAAGCAGTTTAGTAATAGCCGAAAGATTGGTAAGCAGCATCAAAATGTGCTTGTATTCTATAAAGGGGATCTGAGTAAGATTAAGGAAAATTTTCCCGAACTTGATTTCTCGAATGATGATTTGTTTAAGGAAGATTGATAAATTTGGCGAATAACTAGAGAAAAGGATATTCGCCATGAAAATAAAATTATGTATGATTTATCGTGAGGTTTTAGCGAAGAGATTAGAACGTAAACGCTTGCAACTTGCGGAGTTGGAGAGACAGATAAATAGTGAAGGTGTTTCTTCATCGGTGGATAAGCGTAAATATATTGAGTTGAAAGCTATCGTGAATGAATTGGAGAATTGCCTTGATATGGCGGATTCTATGTTTAAATTTAGTAAGGAAGAAAAAGGAGAGTAGTATTTAATGGCAAAGTATAGTCAAAAATTGGTGGATCGAATTTGTTCTCTTATTCGGGAGGATAGCTATACTATTGCCGAGATTTGTGATTTGGTCGGTATAAACAAGGATACTTACTATACTTGGATGAAAACAAAATCCGACTTTTCCGACTCTATAAAAAAAGCGGAAGACGCACGGATGCAATTCTTTGTTGCCGAGGCCCAGAAGTCTTTATTAAAGAAGATTCAAGGTTATGAGGTGGAAGAGTCGAAGATCACGTATGTCGATAGTGGTAAACCTGTGGTTGATGAGAATGGAAAAGAGAAGCAGAAACCTAAGATCAAAGAGAAAACTATAGTCAAGAAGCATATCCAGCCGGATACCGCTGCTATTATTTTCACCTTGACAAATGGTAATCCAGATCGTTGGAAAAACAGGCAGGATTCTAACATTAGTGGGCTTACTCCCGTAAGTAAGTTTGAGGGGATGACCGATGAGCAATTAGAGGATTTTATCTATGGAGAAAAACAGAAGAGAGATATTGTTGTTGATGGCAGAGGCGGCGGATGTGCTGAGACGCCGGAAAGCGAAAAATGATTTTTGGTCATATTGTTTATATTATGACCCGAAATTCTTTTCCAGACGCTTATTTTTGAAACATGTGGCGGACGCTTTTACTCGTGTGTATGATTCTTATCAAGATGGTGTTATTCGCAGGTTGGCCGTTTCCATGCCGCCACGTGCCGGTAAGTCCTATATATCCTCGTTGTTCATCGCTTGGATGCTCGGTCACTTCCCGGAAGAATCGGTCATGCGTAACTGCTGTTCCGATACGCTGTATAACAAGCTGTCGTATGACACGCGCGATATTGTCCGCTCTTCCCGGTTCAAAGAGATATTCCCGGATGTGCAATTGCGAGGGGATAAGCAGAACGTTCATGGTTGGAGTTTGGACACTGCCCGGCAGGTAAGTTACTTCGGGGCTGGTGTAGGCGGTACGGTAATCGGTTTCGGTGCGTCTATGTTGGCCATGACCGACGACTTGTATAAGAGTTTGGAAGATGCACTATCTGACACCAATAACGAAAAGGTCTGGTCTTGGAAGCAGGGAACACATGATTCCCGTATCGAGGGAAACTGTTGTTCGATCGACATCGGTACCCGCTGGTCGGCTACGGACGTTCTTGGTCGTATGGAGGAAATGGGGAAGTATGACGAGATTATCCGTATCGCCGCATTGGATGAGAACGATTGTTCTTTCTGTGAGGATGTGCATACAACGGAGTATTATCACGAATTGCGGGAGGAAACGGACGATTCCATCTGGTGTGCCGAGTATATGCAGGAACCGATCGAGGCTATTGGGTTGTTGTTCCCAAAATCGGAATTGAACCGCTTCAAGCTGGCAGATATCGAAGGTAAGCAACCGGATGGTGTTATCGGTGCTACCGATGTGGCAGACGAAGGAGACGATGATTTCTGTGCGCCTATTGCCAAAGTATTCGGTACGAAGTATTTTATTACCGATGTGCTGTTTACAAAAGACAATGTCGAGATTACTGAACCGAAATTGGTTTCTCTAATCCTTGATACCCGTTGCGATAATATGCGCATCGAGAGTAATAACGGTGGCCGTCTGTTTGCCCTGAATGTCCGTAAGGCTGTAAAGGCAAAGAACGAGAAATGTATCATTCAAGCGAAACCTACAATGGCCAATAAGGATACACGTATCTTGTTGAAGTCTGGTTGGATTAAGAAGCATTGTT
>OJQP01000372.1_pt1 | contig 27452 bp, 46 predicted proteins | sample 1598871 | NCBI WGS metagenome assembly OJQP01 (sample SAMN03922520, study PRJEB24848) | human gut metagenome | isolation source: stool sample | host: Homo sapiens | place: Germany | collected 2010-02
CACATAGTCATAATTTGAACAGGAAGTCAAAACGAAAATACAAACGGCCAAAAGAGCGAACGCCTTTGAAATGCGCATGTTATCCCCTTCTTTTTTGTTTAACTGAATATAAGCCGACTATATTCTTTATAGTACAACTTTGCAACATATTCAGATACGCCCATGCGATGGGCAAGGTCTGTATAGGTTTCACCCTCAAATATGTATTCGGATGGTTCCGGGCATAGCAGGCAGGCGGCAAACAATTCGGCTTCCCGCTCGTAGCAATCGGTTTTCATATGTGTGCACCTATCCAAAAATACACGGTTCAAACCACGATGGAACATGTGATGGGCCAATTCATGCGCCATTACAAACCGCTGCTCGTGTTCATCCAAATTCGAATCTATAAAAACCATTGGGATGCAGTGAATCGCTTTGTATATCCCTCTTATTCCCACCATGGGAAGAAAAAAGATTTTTACACCTTGTGAGGAAAGAATTTCCTCTGGATTGTTCGTCACGTTCTCGCCAATGATGGCGCGGACGGTTTCGAACATGTTCATGCCCGCACCTCTTTTCGAATCCGTTTATTTTCCCTTATTTATTTTTTTTGCATAGGTTAAACCAAGCTCCATAGCCTGCCGCAAGCTCTCCATAGCTTCCGGCGTGGCAGGCTCACCGTCAAACATCAAATCTCCACTATTCTGCATCTCTTGCATAAGCTGTTCCAGCTCAACCGCAATATCTTTTTTATCTTGCTCTGTAAGCCCGTCACTACTTGTGACGGGCCTTTTTGTTAAGCCTAAAAGCCGTTCAGCTTCCTTCATAACAGCAGGGCATATCCCAAAAGCTGAGAGCATCCGACGCTTTTCATCGTCATTTTTGGCATTTTGCCAATCTTCAATGCAGTCGGGTTCCCATTCAGTGGGGAAGGTATAGTTAGACATTGTGAGAAGATAATCGCTTGTCACATTTAAGGCTTCTGCGATTTTGTTGAGTGCAGCACCACGGGGCATATACCCATTATTTTTCCAATTACTTACATTCGATTTATTGATTCCAAGAGATTGCGCAAGCGCAGTAGGGCTAGTCCCGTTACGGGCAGCTAACAATGAGAAAATGTCATAAAACACAAAACACACTCCTTATTTTTGTACAATGCGCCAAAGTTCAAGAACATGTCCAAAACCTATTGAAAAGTTCATGTACATGGAGTATGATTTATGCATGGGTTGCAGAACATGAACTTTGGCTAAACGATTGAAGTGGACAATACACAAGGCAAGTACCAGTTGCCGAGTAGTATGACACAGCAATTATATTCTGTTCTTCATCTTCTTGAACTTAGAATATCACAAAAGTTCATGTTTTGCAACATCACTAAGAATTAGGGGGTGAATTTTGTATGCCTGCACAATGGACTGGAGACGTTGTTGGGAAAATGCACATATATGGAGTGTCCATTAGAGACATGGCCTCCTTTATGGGCATTACACCGGAATACACGGGCCGTGTTTTGAACGGGAAGGATGAGCCTAAAGGGGCGGAAGAAAAATTTAGACTGGCTTTGGATGAGCTTATCCGGCAAAAGGGGATTTGAAATCGGAAATATTTTCCTGTGGCTATAGGGTATCGCAAATGAAGTCCAATAAATTGGACAGCAAAAGAAACGAGGTGAGCAAGAAAATTAAAAGTACAATAAACAGGACTTGAAGAACAAAAGAAAGGAGACGGGTATGAGGCTGACTACAAACACACTGGACGTTGCACGGCTGCCTGTGGTGCTGACAGTATCGCAGTATGCGGCAATTTTGCAAATGAAACCGGATACCGTGCGTAAGCTGCTGAGAGACGGCGAGATAACCGGCAGCAAGGTGGGGCCGCGCCTTTGGCGCATCCCGCGGGAGGAAGTGAGCAAATACATTGCAAAGCAACAGGCCGCCCCGGTGCTGTAACACCGAAGCGGCAAGGGAGAGACATGGAACATGAAGCAGTTTTGGAAGGATTTTTGCCTTGTGGCGGCGATTGTACTTATGATTGCGGCGCTGGGCGGCGTGATAGACGGATGCCCTGCCGGATGGGTAGCGGCGCTGATGGTGTTTGTTGGTTTGGGAGGCGTTGTTTGGCTGATATGGCAAAGCGAAATGAAGTGATAGAGTGCCGGGGTTGTGAATACTGGCGGACGATGGGAAACAGCAGCAAGTGCATGCACGCCTGCCACTACTGCATTGAAACAGGGAACCTGCGGGGCATGCCTGCGGCAGAGTGTTACAAGCACGAGGGCACGCCCTACAAGCCAAAGAAAAGAGGTGTAAGACGTGACAAAAGAGCATGAGCAGATGATGGATATGGTGCGCAGCGCAATGGAGATAGCAGAGAGCCGCGGGAACTATGCTGCAAGTGTGCGCCTGCTGTTTGACGCCACAGTGGACGTGATGCAGCTGGAGGTAAATGGCAAGGTATACACGCTGCGGGCTGGGGAAGAAAAGGCACTGCGCGCGGCACAGCGTGAGATTGGACGTGCACGCGAGGACGTGGAGGAAGAAGCGGCAGAAATGGAGGCGAGGCAAGATGAAACAGAAGGATAGGGTGCGCATTGTGCGCGAGGCCGGATATAAAGGATATGACAAAAGCCTGGACAGCAAGTGCGAAAACCCGCAGAAATACGGAGTGCGCAGACTGGATGAGGCGCAAGCGGCCATAGAGGCGGTTGCAACCGCGCCAGAGGGCGTTTTGACGGGCAAGCAGGGGAAACGGACAGGCGCCAGGCACAAGCCCTGTGCACGCATTTCTCACCGGCTGCCGGTGGAGCGCCGGGAGCAGATACGGGCGGCAGTTATCACATGTGGATATGGCACAGTGCAGCACTGGCTTGAAACATGCGTATATCGCTTGCTGACAGAGGCGGAAAAAAGAAAAAGCCCTGCTGGAGCCGGAACCTCCAACAAGGGCAGCATGAAAAATCACACTATCTAGAGGATAGCATCAAATAAGGAGAATGTCAAATGTGTATGTTTAAAAGCATGTTACTGTTAAAGGATAAAGTGTTCTGCCCGAATTACAACAGTCACGAGGACATGATAAATGAAACCGGCATGGAGCACGGCCCCATGCGCGAAAATTTTGTACGGGTAGAAATTACGCCGCCGGATGATGATTTGACAGTCCCCATTGATAAGTGGGAATACAAGGTAGACCAGGACTATTTGCCGGAATGGTATGTAGAAGAGGTAGACAAGCCGCGCTGCTTTGATGCCTTAAAGGCGTGGGCGGTAAAGCACATTCTGGTTGGGCAAGATGTGCCGGAAGTAAAACAGGGCGAATTTGTTGTGCTGGTGAATTGTAATACGGGAATCGTAAAAGGCACAGTGCAGAAAGTCTGGGGCGGCACAGTGCAGGAAGTCCGGGGCGGCACGGTGCAGGAAGTCTGGGGTGGCGGCACAGTGCAGAAAGTCTGGGACGGCGGCACAGTGCAGGAAGTCTGGAGTGGCACAGTGCAGGAAGTCCGGGACGGCGGCACAGTGCAGGAAGTCTGGGGTGGCGGCACAGTGCAGAAAGTCTGGGACGGCGGCACAGTGCAGGAAGTCTGGAGTGGCACAGTGCAGGAAGTCCGGGACGGCGGCACAGTGCAGAAACAAACTGGCGGAATAGTGATTTATGAAGATGGATGTATCAGTGTATGTAATAAGAACTTTTATCGATTGATTACGCCGGAGGAAATGAAATAAGTAATTTTCAAATAAGGAGAATGTCAAATGAAAGCATACAAGGGCTTTGATAAAAACATGCAGTGCCGCGGATTCCAGTTTGAAGAAGGCAAGACATATCACGAAGACGAAGCGGAACTGTGTAAGAGAGGGTTTCACGCCTGCGAAAACCCGCTGGATGTATTTGGTTATTACTCACCTGGTAAAAACAGCATATATCGTGAAGTGGAATTGGAGGATGTAAGCGAAGAACGGAATAGTGATGACACTAAGGTTTGCGCTAAGACAATCAAAATTGGCGCAAAACTGGATGTGGCGGGATTATGCAAAGCACATTTTGAGTATGTATCAGCGCGCTGCAACCCGGCAAATGGAAGAGTAGCCGGAGATAAAGAAAGCGCAGCGGCGGGCGAAAGTGGCAGCGCAGCGGCGGGCTACAAGGGCAGCGCAGCGGCAGGCGAAAATGGCAGCGCAGCGGCAGGCTACAAGGGCAGCGCAGCGGCAGGCAACTGGGGCAGCGCAGCGGCAGGCGAAAATGGCAGCGCAGCGGCAGGCTACAAGGGCAGCGCAGCGGCAGGCAACTGGGGCAGCGCAGCGGCAGGCGAAAATGGCAGCGCAGCGGCAGGCTACAATGGCAGCGCAGCGGCAGGCTACAAGGGCAGCGCAGCGGCAGGCTACAAGGGCAGCGCAGCGGCAGGCTACAATGGCAGCGCAGCGGCGGGCTACTGTGGCATCGCAGCGGCAGGCAACTGTGGCAGCGCAGCGGCAGGCAAGCAGGGAATTGCCTGTTGCCGTGGCGGCAAGGTCAAAGGTGGCATAGGGGCTGTATTGGCATTATCCGAGATTGATGATAACGGAAACAACATATCTGCAAAGGCTGTTATTGTAGACGGGAAAACCATCAAAGTAAATACCTGGTACACCCTTAAAAATGGGGAGTTTGTGGAGGTATAACATGACACTGCAAGAAGCCGTGGCCCGAAACATGCGCAGCCATTGGGATTATGCGCCGGAGCCGGAAGCGGTGACGCGCTGCCCGGAATGCGGGCATGCAATATACCAGGGTGAAGAAGTGTACTATGGGCATGGCACAGACCACATCATCGGGTGCGAGCATTGCACAGACAAAAGAATTGCTTAAAGAAAAGAGGATTTATGTTTGAGGATGGCATTCCATTTTATACGGAAATGGAAGCAAACGTGCGGGTATATTTTCCATGCGAACATGTGACATGTAACTATTGTCAACTGTTCTGCCGGTATGAAGAAAATTTCAAGCGGTATAGTTGCAGGCTTACAGGGGAATGGCTGATAGACCCTTTCCACTGTGTAGGAGAAAAATGCCCTTTAAGAAAAATTGAAAACAACCAAATATAAGGGGTAATGAGAAATGGACAACAATCTTGAATTATACGAGAATTTTCGCACTGTGCCTGAGAACGCGAAAAGGCAGATTGCAGGCGGAAAGCTGAAAGGCAAGACGGACATCAACCCCATGTGGCGAATTAAAGCATTGACAGAGCGCTTTGGCCCTTGCGGAACAGGGTGGGGGTATACGATTGAAAAGCAATGGACAGAAGCAGGAGCCAACGGAGAAGTAGCGGCATTTTGCAACATCCTGCTTTGGTACATATTGGAGGGTGAGAAAAAGTTTTCTCCGGGCACTGGCGGCTCCATGCTTATCCAAACAGAGAAGGGCCAGCTTGTTACCAATGATGAGGCGTACAAAATGGCTTTGACAGATGCGATTAGCGTAGCATGCAAACAAATTGGGATGGGCGCTGACGTGTACTGGAATGCAGATGAAACAAAGTATGGACGAAATCCTGATGGGCAGATAACAGCGCCTGTTTGCGAAATGTGCGGCAAGCCGGTGAAACCGGGGAAGAAAACAGACGGAAGTATATGGACTGCCGATGATATTTTCGAGTGGACGAAGCGCCAGCATGGAAAGGGCTTGTGCTGGGATTGCCACAAGGCGATGAAGGCTTTACAGGCGGCGACACCCAATGGAGGCTGATATGCAGGAATGGTGCTTTAAGGTAGACGGCTTTATGAGCCTTTTGCCGCGGGTTCTGGCGGCGGTGAACGCACTGGATAAGGGAAAGCAGTATGTGCTTACCATCAAGCAAAAGACAAAGCGCCGGAGCCGGAAGCGGTGATGCGCTGCCCGGAATGCGGGCAATATCAAGGCGAGGGCGACGTGCTCTATTTTTACACGGGCACAGGTGAGTGCGTAGGGTGCTGACGAGACGTAGAAAAGCACAGTGCAGAGGGCTTTGACTATAAGTGCGGCATGTGCGGGGAGGAAACAGATGGCCCGATTTACACCGTGCGAGGAACAGATATTGTGCTGGGATGCGAAAACTGCATTAGCTAGGCAAAGATGGCAGCGAAAATTACAAAACAAAAACGGTGAAGGGAAAGGTTCAGCCGGATGTAAACCTTGTGTGTACTTACATGAAGGTGAAAGATAAAAATATTGTTGGACTGAACATTGAAAACACGAAAAAGCGCCGCACGGTGTTTGCATGGGGCGAATTATTATGAGGTGAAAGATGGAACTGTTGCAGGAAATAGAATCGAAAACCAGGCAGCTTGAAATGAGTATTAAAACCCTGAGAAAATCCGGCACGGATTATGCCGAGGCCGAAAAAAATTACAAGATATTACTTCGGCAGGAATGCATGAAACTGCGAGATGAAGGAAATGCCATTGGCATGATAGACAAGATATGTTACGGCATACCAAGCGTAGCCGAAGCGCGATTCCGTCGGGATGTGTGCGAGGCAGTATATAAAGCGAATTTGGAAGCGATAAACAGCGTGAAGCTGCAACTGCGCCTGCTGGACAATCAGGTGGGGCGGGAATGGGGCGCCGCAGGGAAGGGTGACTTATGAGGCTTGACCGAAACGGATATGCGCCCAGCATTGTGCAGGATGACGCGGACGAGTGCTGTGCCATCTGCTATGCCAACGGGAGCAAAGACCCGCTGAACCGGCATGAGATATTTGGCGGGGCTTACCGCAATAAATCAAAACGCCTGGGGCTTTGGGTGAGCCTGTGCCATGACCGGTGCCACCAGAACGGGCCGAACAGCGTGCATCAGAACGCAGAGGCAAACCGGGCCCTGAAAGTGCGGGGGCAGAGGGCGGCCATGGAAAAATACGGGTGGAGCAAAGAGGATTTCATCCGGGAGTTTGGGAGGAACTACATTGACAATTGAGGAAATTGCAAATGGCGTTATAGAAAAGCTGCGTGGAAAGGTTATCATTCATCGGTACGATGCCCACTCTACAAACAGCATCTATTTGAAATTTGATTATGGCGTTGCAAATAGCCTGAGAATCAGCGACCACCCCGGAAAAAGATACCTGAAATATCGGTACAACATCATTACCACACAAAGATGCAAGCAAAGTAAGCGCGATTGTGGATATGAGCGCATTTTTTATAGCCCTGAAATGATAAACGCTGTATGCCGTGATATTCTGGTGGCAAAAGAGGAAAAAGAAAAACGATACCGAGATTATAACGGGCTTGTAAGGCAAAAATCTGCCGAGATATTCCATGAAAAAGGATTTTGGCAACAGGCAAAGGAGGTTAAATAATGCTTAACATAATCGCCCTCATGGGCAGATTGACCGCAGAGCCAGAGCTGCGCCACACACCAAACGGGGTTGCAACCTGTACCTTCCGCATTGCGGTGGAACGCAGCTTTGCACGCGCTGGAGAAGAGCGCAAGGCGGATTTTATCGACATCGTAACATGGCGCAAGACGGCAGAGTTTGTGTGCAAATATTTTCATAAGGGCAACATGATTGCTGTGAACGGCAGCCTTCAAACGCGCAATTATGAAGATAAAAACGGCAACAGGCGCACGGCCTATGAAGTGGTGGCAGACAATGTGCACAAGGTGAATTGGAACGAAGTTCCAAGAGAAGGCCCTCTGGGGGGATTTGCAGGGGAAAAGACTTCCGGCGGCGAGGGGAAAGCGTCGTTTACGCCGGCAGCGGGAAATGTAGACATTAAAGACGGGCCGGATGATTTCGCGGTGATTGACAGCGACGAAGATTTGCCGTTCTGAAAGCGGGGTGTGACAGATGGAAGGGTTTATCCTTCTGCATCGCAGGCTTTTAGGATGGGAGTGGTACGGGGACGGAAACACCATGCGGGTGTTTATCCATTTGCTTTTGAAAGCAAATTTTGAACCGAAAAAGTGGCGTGGAGTAACAGTTGGCCGCGGACAGTGTGCAACAAGCCTTGCAGAAATTGCCGGTGAATTGGGATTGAGTGAGCGAAATGTGCGCACTGCAATAAAACACTTAAAATCGACAGGCGAAGTGACACACGAGCGACACCCTGATTTTGGCCTGTACACAATAAAAAACTATGATGCATACCAGGCAAATGACACCCGAAGTGACAGGCGGGTGACACCCGACCGACACACAAAAGAACAATTAGAACAAGTTAAAAACTTAAAGAAAGAAACTCCCCCTAAAGGGGGAGTAAAGAAAGAAAGCGCGGCAAAGGCGAAATACGGCGAATTTGAGAACGTGCTGCTCGACGGGCAAGAGCATGGGAAGCTGGTGGACAGCTTGGGCGACATTGGCGCGGCGGAATACATAGAGCGCCTTTCGACCTATCTTGCACAAACCGGGCACCGGTATAAAAGCCACTATGCCACCCTGCTGAACTGGTGGCGGAAGGATGGAAAGCCTGTGAAGCGGACGCCAGCGCCGCACAGGATGAAGCCGGACGCCGGGCGAGAGATAACGCCTGATATGACGGCAAGGGAGATATTCTGATGCAGAGCACGGAGATGAGCGTGATAGGCAGCATCCTGATGGAACCTGCGTTTCTGGGGATTGCCCGCGGGATGCTGTCACCCCGGATGTTTGAGGACGAAAGACTGGCAAGAGTTTTTTCCTGCGCGCTGAAGCTTGCAAAGGCAAATTTGCCCATAGACGCCGTGACCGTAACGGACAAGCTTGGCGCTGAATACGGGCCGCTGATTGTGGAATGCGCACAGATGGTGCCGACCGTGAGCGAAGGGAATTTTGCGGTATATGCAGGGGCAGTGCTGGACGCATGGCGAGAACGGGAGATACGAGCCTCGGCGCTGGAGATAGCCACGGGAGGCCAGACAGCGGACGAGATGACGGCCAGGCTGGCAGAGCTTTTGAAGCGGCAATATGACATCACCAGCAAGGTGAGGCGCACAACGGAACGCACGTTTTTAGAGGCTGTGGGGGAAACATACAAAAGCCTGTTCGCGCCGGACACAAGCCTGAAAATAGAGCGCGGGGCGTTTGGCATGTTGTGCGATGTGCTGGGAGGCTTGCAGCGCGGAGGCGTGTATGTGATAGCGGCGCGGCCCGGGGATGGAAAAACAGACATTGCCTTGCAGCTGGCGGTGACGCTGGCGAAGGATTACCGCGTGGACTACCGCAGCCTGGAAATGAGCACAGAGCAGTTGACGCACCGCATTTTATCCAGGGCGTGCATCATCAACAGCACAAAGTTCAGAGACCACCGGATAAGCGAGAACGAGCAAAAACGCATTGGCATGGTGGTGGATGCCATGAAGGGCCTGCACCTGGTGATGGACGACACGGCAAGCATTTCAGCGGACGATGTGGAAGCGAAGCTGGCGGCTTCGAAACCGGATGTGATGTTTATTGACTACCTGGGGCTGATGAAGGGCGACACGAGCGGAAAGAAGCCTCTGTGGCAGGTGACGGGCGAGACGATGCACGCGCTGAAAGCCTCGGCAAAGCGGCACAATGTAGTGATTGTGGCGTTGGTACAGATGAACCGGAGCGTGGACAAGCAGAAGGAACCGACGCTTTCAGACCTGCGAGGCAGCGGAGACATTGAGGCAGATGCGGATGCGGTGCTGTTTATGAGGCCGAAAAAAGGCGATGATTTTTTGAGCGGAGACGATTACTGGCCTGTGCAGATGATTTTGGCAAAGAGCCGGCATGGCGGTGTGGGGCGTGTAGAATACCACTGGCAGCCGCAGTATCACCGGTATTTGCCGCTGGTAAAAGGAGAGGAAGCATGAAAATCGTACTGAAGGGCGTGCCGCCGAGCCTGAATCAATTTGCAGGAAGAAAAAATACATGGGAATACCGGGCTGCAAAAAAGCAGTGGAGCGATGCTGTGTACATAGCCTGTATGGCGCAGCGGCCATATGAAATGCTGGAAAAGGCCATGGTGCGTATAGACTACTATTTCCCTGACAGGCGCAGGCATGATGCAGACAACTACTCGGGAAAGTTTCTGCATGACGGGCTGACGCGCGCGAAGGTGATACAGGATGATGACTTTGCGCACTTGTGTACTGCGGCGCACGGGCATGTGGACAGGGAGAACCCACGCACAGAAATTACGGTTGTGAGGATGGTGCCGGAATGAACAGGCAGGAAATGGCAGCACGTGAATATCTGGCGGGAAATGCGCTTGGCGAGGTAGCGCAAAAATACGCTGTGAGCATGAGGGATGTGCTGGAAGCGGCAGCCAAAATTCCACGGCAGAAGGTGCGTGCCAAAATGCCACGGAAAGGCGGCGCAAACGTAATAACGCAGACCAACATCTGCATGGAATGCGCCAAAGCTTGCGGGAAATGCAGCTGGACGGCGGTGGCGGCAGATGGGGAAACGCTGCTGTGGCAGCCTGTGGAAGGATGGACGGCAGAACCCGTGAAAATAAGCGTGCGCAACGAGAACGGAGTGTACAGGGAAATTGAGACGTATCATATCACCGCATGCCCGGAGTTTGAGAAGGGGTGAGAAAATGAAGGAAGAGAGAAAGCTGATACATAAAATTGCTACTGCACAGGCGCCGGGTTCTCAGGCCGGAAAGAAAAGATGCCCCGGCTGCGTATGGGGCAATAAGGTGTCTGGCGTATGTACGCAGCCGAGATGCATTAAGGGGATGGAGAAGAAAAATGGATGACATCAAGCGCGCCCTTCTGGGCGACAAAGAGGCAGCCAAGCGGCTGACGGATGCGGGAGTGCTGCTGATGCAGGGCGACTGCCTTGAACTACTGAAAGATATTCCTGACGGAAGTGTGGACATGGTACTGACTGACCCGCCGTACATGATTAACACAAAATCTACGGGGAATGGAAAGTTGAACCCATGGGGCGATTACTGCAACGCTGCTTTTTGGTATGCAGAGTGGATGCGGCAAGCAAGGCGCATTTTGAAAAATACTGGCTGTTTGTGGTCTTTCCTCAACTGGCGGTCGTTTGTGACATTTCAGAAAGCGGCATGTGATATTGGTTGGCCCATTGAAAGCGTTCTTGTATGGGACAAGTGCTGGATTGGGCCGGGAGGTAGTAAGGGCTTGCGCCCATCTTATGAGCTGGTTGCGCTGTGGGCTATGCCTGATTTCAAACTGGAAAACCGTGGGCTATACGATATTCAGCGGTTCAAGTGGTCGAGTGTTAAACCGCATGGACACCCAGCAGAAAAGCCGGAGGCGTTAATGGAATGGGTTATTTCAGAGGCCACAAAACCCGGAGAAACCGTTGTTGACCTGTTTATGGGAAGTGGCACAACCGGCGTTGCTTGTGTTAACACGGGCCGAAAGTTTATCGGCATGGAGTTAGACCCCGGATATTTTGAGGTGGCGAAGCAGCGTATTGAGGAGGCACAGGCGCAAGCCCGCCTCGCCTGGAACACCCGCGCACCGATTCTGAGCGCGGAAGAGATGGAGATGCTGGAGGGGACGGAAAATGGATGAATATACGAGACAAAAGGATATACAGCCTGTTTGCTCAAATAATGAGGCGAGAGAATACTTCTCCAACTGTGGTCTTACATATAGGGACATAAATGAAGGTGATATTTTATCTCTCGTGCTGATGCTCAATCAAGAGCTGAAAAAGTCGAACAAAAGTAGAGAGACAAGCACTGGGAATATGAGATTGAGCGAAAAAATCAGAACAAAGAAAAGACCTGACGGAAGTATCATAACGTGTTTCCTTTATATGAACAGTCACTATTTCACACAGCGCGAATGTATCAGTTTTAATGCAGACGGGTTTATTGGATTTGCTGGATGGGCAGACCAAGGGAACACCAACCCCATTCTGCGTGCATTTCTCCGTTGGTGTGATGAATTGAAGGAGGCTAACCCATGAACATGACGCGGGAAGAAGCGATTGCGCTGCTGAATGAGCAGTATGAAACTTGCAAACGTATCTATGATTGCAGTGCAGACCAGAGAAAGAGCTATCCAAATGTACCGCAATTTATGGAGGCTCTTGGCATGGCCCTCTCCGCCCTCCGCCCCGTCAGCCGGGAGCAGGTGGAGAAGGTGTGGAGGGGTGAGTGGGTAAAGCGTCATAAGCACCGTGGGGGCTTTCGACGCGTTAAGGGCTTTGATGACATGGGCGAACAGCACGAGGTCACGATTGACGAGAGGTGCGAGTATGACGACCTTTACTGTTCAAAGTGTGGCAAGCAAAGCCCGGATAACTTCTTGAATTTTTGCGGTTACTGCGGAGCTCCCCTTACGGACGAGGCCGTGGACATGGTGATGGAGAGATTGGAGGCGCTGAAAGATGGCAGTACGACCGATTGATGGAAACGAGCTGTATCGAATTGAAAAGCTGCTTGATACAGATATTGTAAGGCAAGACAAAGTAGCGCTCAATTTGTTGGAACAAGTGCTCTATGACATCCAACATGTGCCCACCCTCACCCCGCCGAACGAGTGGGTGAGCGTATATGACCGGCTGCCGGAACCTGGTGAGCGAGTGCTTGCTACGGACTGCGGATTTGTCGGAGAGTTTTACATCAACAAGCGTGGGAAATGGCAGCGATATAACGTTAATTGTTCTGAATTGCTTATGGCCTTGGACATTCTATATTGGATGCCCCTTCCTGCACCGCCTGACCGCTGCCCGCCGGAGGGAATCCAATGAAATACGCTAAATCAGTATCAGGCAAATGGCATATAGTGCAATGCCATCCAAGCAATGGATATTGTGGTGCTTGGCAGAAGTGTAAATGCGGAAATACAATTTGGGCAGAAGATTTTTCCGAGACAAAATTAGAAGGCAAAATGTGTAAGCATTGCGAAAGGATGGAGAAGAATGGCTGAATATATCGAGAGGGCGGCTGTTGCGAAGATGCTTGAAGACGCTCAACTGATTTCTGATGGAGAATATTGTGGATACTGTACGGAAGATGTGAGCCTGAATAGTATTCCTGCCGCCGATGTTGCGGAGGTGCGGCACGGGATATGGATTGGCATAGAATATGATGGCTATGCAGATGGATACCCGGTATATGATTTGTGGGAGTGCTCCGAATGCGGCGAAGAAGTAAGGGGCGATGATGTTCCTTCCACCCACCCATGGTGTCATTCGTGCGGCGCTCGCATGGATAAGGAGGATGACCATGAAATTTCGAAACCCTGAGACGGGAGAAGTATTTAATAATTTACAACAAGCCGCAGACGTATTTTGCTTGAATTATGATAGCTATTGCCAAGGATGCCCAATTGATAAAGCGAATGGTGGCCGTGCCTGCCGGGATTGGATTCAAGAACATCCACACGAAGCTGCGCGCCTGATGGGCTATGTGGAAGAAAACAAGGAAGAGAATATGGTCAAAGAGCTATACCGCCTTGCGCTTTTCACCTATGGTGCACAGGCGCAGACCATGATGGTGATGGAGGAAATGGCCGAGCTGCAAAAGGAATTGTGCAAGCATGCGAGGGACAAAGAAAACCGCGCACAGATTGCCGAAGAGATAGCAGATGTGCAGATTATGCTGGAGCAGATGGAACTGCTGCATGATTGCGAGGGACTTGTTGCAGGGTTTAAGGCGCAAAAGCTGGATAGGCTGGAAAAGAGACTGCGGGAGGGATAGGGCTTGACAAAGAAGGAATTTCGGGCGTTGTGGGCTGTGCCGATAGATATAGACGCGCGGCGCAGGAGGATTGAGCGGATGCAGGCCATGCTTGACGATGCGCCGATGGTAGTGGATACAGTGCAGGCCAGCAGCGATGCGCCAGCATACGGAATGCACACTGTTAAAATTACGGGCATAGATACGGCCGGGAGGGCTGAGAAACGCACGGTGCTGGCGAAGCTGCAAGCTGACATGCAGCAGCGAAACAAACAGTACCGGGCAGACTATGCACAGGCGGTGGAGCTTATAGAGGGGATAGAGGACACAGACCTGCGGGCAGCTGTACATATGGCATGCCTGGATGGTGAAGGATGGGAATACATTGCGGCAAGGCTGGGCAAAACAGGCGATGCATGGCGTATGCGGGTGGAACGCTGGCTGGATGCAAACCTTCAATAAAAAATCCCCAGCCTTTTACGGGCTGGGGATGTCTTTCATGTCTTTGTTTTTCTCTTGTGATATATTTTGTCGTGGTGCTAAAAAATATTTTTCAAGATGTTCGAAATGTTCGAAATGTTCGTTTTTGGTATGCTATAATTATACTGGAGAAAGTGGAGGCTGGACGCTTTCTCACCGTCAGAAAAAGCCGCCCCTACCTGGGGCGGCCTTTCCTTTTGAGGTTATGCCATGGATTCGAGCACGCGGCGGGCGGCGGCCTTGCCGTTTTCAGTAAGCTGGTGCTGCCATGCGCCTTGTGACGGAGACCAATGGAAGCCATTGGCTTTCAGCAGCGCGCGGGTGTTTTCACTGGGCTTGCTGTCGAAAACAAGCTGCACGCGCATAATGGCGGAGTTTTCCAGATAGGTGCATCCGTTGTGCTGTTCTTCCTGCGTGGGGGAGGCTTTGACGGCCTGTAAAGAGGCGATACGCTGGCGGATGCGCTTGATATTGGCATTGCTGTTTTGCAGGTCATAGGCGGGATATGGGCAGCCGTAGAGCGCCAGCGGAGAGCCGTCGCCTTTGGCAAACACGCCGGGGCGGGTGAGCCATTCGCGTGTTGCCTGCGAGATGCCGGGGCAACCGTCCAGTGTTTTGTGCTTGCGGTAGTAGGCATTGGCCTGTTTCATTTCAGCGTGGGAAGATTCCAACCTTGCAAGCTTTGCTTGCAGGTATTCCAGCGCTTCCGGGTCGCTTGACTTGACGCCTTGAATGTGCGCGGTTTTGAGCTGGTGGAGATAGTGGTCTGCTTTCTCGAAGTTGGCGCGGTTTGCTTCCCAGGCGGCAACCTGCTTTTCCTTTTTGCGCACTGGGAAATTGGAGGCGCCGGCAATAAGTACAGACGGGCATCGAGTGCCGATGGCGTTTTCCTGGTTGATGGCCTGTGCCAGCTTCTTAGCGTAGCGGTCGAAATAATGCTCGGCACGCTCGCGCTGGGCTTGGGTTTTGCACTTGGCCTTGACTTCTTCCAGCACGGCGGCGGCACGGTCTACCGCAGCGCGGTATTCACTGGTGGCGCTGTTTGGGATGTAGTCGCGCATGCTCATGTTATCATGGGCAAGGCGGGCGGCGGCTTCGTTGATTTCGTAGTACATGGATTAAGCCTCCTTTGCTTCATTCACGTATGCTTGGGCCTGTTCAAGGGTAGGGAACCAGTCTGTATAAATATCGGCCAGACGTCCGTGGTGCCGTTCATCCTGGGGCTGGTTTTCCGCTTGGACGGTGGAGGTAATGGCGGCAATGACGCGGCCGTCATCGTAAAAACTGGACGTAACACAATAGTAGGTATTCATGTTTTTTCCTTTCTGCCCTCGTGACCTCCGGGGCGGGTGATAAATTCAATCGAAGCACATTTCCCGGCAAATGCGGTAATGCTCTTTGAGTTTGTCATAGGCGCGGAGGGTGACGGTATAGGTGTTGCGCTGCTCATCATAGGTGATGCCGCGGCCATGGAGAGGCGGGAGGCCGTCGTGGAGCGGGCGGAGGAAATAGTGCTTTCCGTAATAGGCTAAGTCTGCGGAGTAATCGCAGTCATTTGGCGCGTGCTGTGTCTCGTAATAATAGGCGTATTCCCCGGGTGCTTCAGCTTGGACGGCAGGCAACTTTTCCGCCTCTAGCGCATCATAATCTGGGGAATAGCCGTAGAGTTCTCCAGTTTCGGGGATGAAGCTGGAGGCGCACATGTCTGGGACGAAAAACGTTGTGCGCCCGTTGATAGTTTGGGCGTAACCGCCTGGGACTTTGGAAAAGGTGCCAGGAATGGGGCGTTTGACTGCTGACATTGTGAAAACCTCCTGTTTTGCGTTGTGTGTGGGCTTGCGACCCATGAGCGCCCGCCCTTTCGGGCGGCTGGACTTGCACCAGCGGCGTGCTATACGTCGGCCTTGCGGGCTGTATGTCAGGAATTAAGAGGCTGCACGGGCCTTGCGCTGCTGGGCAAGCATGCGGTTATAGGCCATGAGCTCTTCGCGTGTTTTGACCTTGATGGGGGCGGTTTTCTCGACCTGCGAAGCGGTGAAAAGGTGGGATTTCGCAAGATAAGCATGCTCGCTGGCGGTTTCTTCCTGCTCGTCCTTGGAGGGCTTGCCGGAAGTAAAGCGCCAGAGGTTGAGCACCAGCGCGGCATGCTCGTTCTGCTTGACCTGATAGCCAAGGCGGCGCCACTCCTGATAGGTGTGGAGGGGAAGACGGCGTCCAGATTCGAGGATAGCGATGGCTTCCTCTTTTGTGAATATGCCGGAAGAGATTGCGGCGTTGAAGATGATTTGCTCGTTTGTCATGATGGGTTCCTCCTTGCGTTTGTCGTTGTCCTTGCTGTGATTACATAATATCACGCCGACGTGATTTAATCAATAGACAGATTGCACGAATAATTTCACGTCGGCTTGTGTAATTTGCACGTTGCCGTGAAAAAACCTTTGCGCTATAATGGTGTAGAGGTGATTTTATGGCAAGGCCGAAGAAATACAGCACGCCGGAAGAAGCGTACCGGGCGAAGCTGGCAAGTAATGCAAGGAGAGAGGCGCAAAGAATTATGCGCATAGAAATAAAGCCAGAAAAGGCAGAAGGGGAAGCAATAAAGGCGGCCGCAAAAGAGGCGGGAGAAAGCACGCAAGTATACATATTGCAGGCGGTGAGAAATCGCATGGAAGCCGAAAAGGCGGGTGCGACGGTGTGCAAGATACGCAATGATGCGGTAGGGCCAGCGGCAGAGGCTGCGGGGCAAAGTATCAAAGAGTATGTAACGCAGGCGATACAAGAGCGCATGGAGCGCGAGAAATAAACAGTAAAAAAAGAAAGCCTTTCGGGTTGACCGGAGGGCTTTTTATTATAAGGTGGTATAAATATGGCAAATGAGCAAAATCTTATTACACAGCGAGACAGAAGCCCAGAAGAGCGCCGCAAAGTTGCGCAGATGGGGCAAAAGGCATCCGCAGAGGCCAGACGCAGGAAAAAGAGCATCCGTGAGGTGCTAGAAGTGATATTGTCATTAGATGCACCGGAGGAAATGCTGCAAGCAGGCCAAGAGCTCACAAAGAGGATGCGTAGGGATGCGAAGCAGAGAGGCGAAGCCGTAGACGTATACAGCGCCATAGCGGCGGCACAGGCCTACAAAGCCGCACAAGGAGACACGGCGGCGGCTGCGTTTGTGCGGGATTCCGTGGGCGATAAACCGACCGACAAGCTGGCGCAGACTGGCGGGCCGGAATTGACAGAGGCGGATATTGCGCTGCTTCGCAAGCTGGATAAGGCGGGCACGCTGGACGTTTTGACAGACGCAAAAAGCGGAAAAGATGGTTGATATGTCCATAATATACAGCCAATAAATGCACATAGGACAAAAAATAACGATATATCGTCATTTACAATTTCGCCAAATTGGTATTTAGCGAAATTGCAGGCGAAAAGAGGAAAAAGGAAAGAGGCAATAAACTGGGAGGCCGGAAGGTCAGAAAGCCGGAAAGGCTACCCCCCCCCCCTAGGGGGTAAGACATAAGGCAAGGGCTGTATTTTTTTATTTTTTTCTGCGCGCATATATATAGGGGCCCCCGTGTGGGGGCATACCCCTCCCAAAGGCGACCCCGGCGTTCCGAGGATGGGGAGAGGGTACTATATATATTTTCCCCGCCGAAAATTATAAAAAATATACCCCCTGCAAAGGTTGCCTATACCCCATTTTTCTTAGGGGAGGTAATTCAAAAATTGGGATTAGATTTATTTGGCCCGCTTCGTGAAGAAAAAATCCTTGTGACTTTTGATGTGCCCGAATTGTTTGTGTGTGTCGATGAGAAGAGTGAGCGTTATTTATTCCTCAAACTCAACGGCTACGAAAGATATTTGTGCGTGAAAACACCTGTGCTTATGTTGCTCTTGATGTTGAAGGGACATATTCCTATGAAAGAAGCCTTCCATAAGGCCGTTGACGGAGTTGCGTATTATGCCCAGTTCGATTTTGATTCTTTGAATTATCATTTCGAGCGAAAGAATATTCAAGAGATTCCGGCAAAAGACCTGCCAGCAGATGGCGCGTTATTTACACTTCGAAACAAGAGCATTGAAAAATACATTGCAAAATTGGAAAATAAACAGACCTACGAATGATAGGGGGGTGATGCCTATGATTCCGAACGAAACCTCGTTCTCTCCGATGTAGTTAAGCCCTGCCGATTGTGGCAGGGCTTTATATGCGGAATGCAAGAAGCAGCCATTTATGGTAGGAAGGTAGCACCTTCCGTTTCGCACTACAAGCTTCCGTGGAGGAATAGCAGATGCTAGCAAGCGCGGGTAATTCCGTGGAACAGATAAACGGCAGAAACGGCCAGCTGCAAAACAGAGCGAGGGATGTTAGTCTGGCATCCTATCCATAGTGCAAATCCTTACCCGCAAACTTGTGTCAAATTGGAAAATGAGGCCCTATAAAGCTGGGTTCCTGAATAGGATTAAGCCATGCGCTTAGAACCCTTTGCCTATGGGTTTTATTTACGGCCCGGGCGTGCCGTGAACGCTTAAAAGGCTCCAACGCGGGGCCTTTTTGTTTTGCAACCATAAAGGAGAAACCATGAAAATAGACATTCTTGGAACACCATATGAGCTTCTATATTCTTCGCAAGAAAAGGACGAAAGACTTGTACAATGTGACGGGTATTGTGACGATACCACAAAACGATTGGTAGTTGACGATATGCGCAAGGGCACTACAGAAGTTATGAGCAAAGGAAATCTGGATGAATACAGAAACTGCTGCGCGCGCCATGAAATTATCCACGCGTTTTTTTTCGAAAGCGGCCTTGCACATAACAGCGATTTTGCAGCCAATGAAGAAAACGTGGATTGGATAGCAAGGCAATTCCCGAAAATGCTTAGGGCATTTAGAGAAGCCAAAGTGATTTGACACACGGTTTGATATGAATGGGGTGGTAATGTGACGGCGCAGGAACTGAGAGAAAAGACGGTGGCGCTGTGCCGGAAAGACCCCGTGTTTTTTACCAGAACCTTCGTGCATATTGAGGACAAAGACGCGGAAGAACTGATACAGCCATTTCAACTTTGGCCAGCACAGGAAGAGGCCCTGCGCAGCATGCATGCGCACAGGCTGAATGTGATATTGAAAGCGCGCCAGCTGGGCATTACCTGGCTGGCGCTTTCGGTTGCAGCATGGCTTTTGGTTTTGTTTACCGGGCGCACAGTGGTGTGCTTTTCCCGCGCAGAGGAAGAGGCCAAAGAGCTTGTGCGCCGCATGGTGGTGATATTGCGGCACATGCCGGAATTGATTGCAGAGGAAAAGCATGCGCCAGCTGGATGGAATGGGCCGGTGTTCAGTTATACCAGCCTGGAAGTAAAAATACAGTTCCCCAATGGGCCGGAAAGTGTTCTGAAAGCTTTTCTTTCCAGCCCGGGCGCGGCGCGCGGCTTTACGGCAGACCTTGTTATTCTGGATGAATGGGCCTTTCAGCAATTTGCAGAAGAAATATGGGCATCTATTTTTCCTGTAGTAAACCGTCCAAATGGCGGCATGGTGATAGGACTTTCGACCATAAAATTAGGCACACTGTTTGAAGAGATTTTCACAAACCCAGACAACGGGTTTAACAAGATTTTTCTTCCATGGAATGCAGACCCTGCGCGCGACAAAGCGTGGTATAACCGCACACTTGGTGCGCTGGGCGAAGATAAGACATTGCAGGAATACCCCGCCAGCGTAGAAGAGGCGCTGAGTGTGCCGGGCGGTGTGATGTTCCCAGAAGTAAAGAAAGAAACGCATGAAACAGAAGAAGAGGTGCCGACAGGCGCACGGCGGTATGTTGCAATAGACTATGGCCTTGATATGTTATCGGCTCACTGGGTAGCGATTGGTACAGACGGACGCGCGCTGGTATATCGGGAATTTGACGAGCCGAACAAAACGATTGGCGAAGCGGCAGAAATTATCTTGAACCTTTCGGAAAATGAGGAGATAGATGCTTTTTTGGCTCCGCCGGATTTGTGGAGCCGCGAGCAGATGACAGGCAAAAGCCGAGCCATTGTTTTTTCGGAAAACGGACTGAATTTGACGAAGGTTTCAAATGATGTGGCAGCTGGCTGCGCCAGCATGAAGGAATGGCTATACCCCGGGCCGGATGGCCCAATGCTGCGAATAAAGCGACGGGCAGCACCGAACTTGTGGCGTTGTTTGCAGAAGATACAAAAGGACGAAAAAAAGCCTGACACTTATGCAAAAGAGCCCCATTCACTGACGCATGACGTGGACAGCCTGCGCTATTTCTGCGTATGGTGGACAAGCCCTGCTGCCAGAGTAGAAAAAAGGGTGCGTGCACATTGGGAAGATGACCTGTTTGAAGATTATGAAAATGCAGATGAGCAGGGAAAGGCTTACCTGATTTCCAAATATGGAAACCCGTTTTAAGGAGGACGCATGTTTAAGAAAAATAAAAAACTTGCGGAATGGCAGGACAAGCTTCAGAGGGCCAAAAGCGAATACCAGACAGAGCTGGATAAAATGGACAGGCGCACAGCCTACTATGAGGGCACTTCTGACATTTTGAAAAAAGACGGCTCTCTTGCGGCGCGCAAAGCGTCTAATGTGCGCAACATTGTGTACGAGCTTTTGGAGAGTGAAGTGGATTCCACGATACCGATGCCGCGCGTAGATGCCATTCATGAAGAGGACAAGGAACTGGCCCGAGGTATTGAGGCGATTTTACGCAGTGAAGTGCAGATGCTTCGGCTCGTTGAGATGAACGATATTCAGGAGAGAACAACGACTACGCAGGGTGGGGCGTTGTGGCAAGTAGACTGGGACGAGAACAAAGGATTCCACTGCACAATGGGAGACGTGGCCGTGACAGACCGCCACCCCCGGCAGGTGATACCACAGCCGGGAATTTATGAAATAGAGCAGATGGATTACATATTTGTGCAGGTGACACAGACAAAACAGGCCATTAAGCGAAAATATGGCGTGGATGTTTCGCAGGAAGGCGAGGAGGCGCCAGAAATTCGCGGAGAAGGGGCTGATACCTGGGATGAACTTGTGACGCAAAACATTGCCTATTTCCGAAACAAGGATGGCGGAATTGGACGGTTCAGCTGGGTAGAAGATACTGTGTTGGAAGACATGGAAGATTACCAGGCGCTGCACATAAAAGTTTGTGCTGAATGCGGGCGGCCCAAAAGTGGAAATGAAAAAACCTGCTCGGTTTGCGGCTCGAAAAAGTGGAAGGATGAAGTGCAGACCGAAGAAGAGCTGATAGAGGATGTCAGGCTGTTCGACGGAACGATAATTCCACAATTTCAGGCGGAAGAGGAACGTGAAATTTTGGCGCCGGATGGCACACCCATGCTGGATGAAATAACAGGTGCGCCCTTGATGCAGACAGTGGCAGTTGCAACGAGAATACCGAGGTATAAGCCAGACCGTTATCCGCTGGTGCTGCGCCGGAATATCAGCAAGTATGCTTCCTTTATGGGCGGCAGTGATGTGGATGTGATATGCGACCAGCAAGAGGCAATTAAAAAGTGCGGTTCCAAAATAGAGGAAAAGGTTTTGAAGGGCGGAAGCTTTGTGACGCTGCCCGAAGGGCTGGACGTAGAAACCACAGACAAAGAGTTTAAAATCGTGCGCATTAAAAACCCAGCGCAGAAGGAACTTATCAGCGTGATGAATGTACAACCTGATATTACAAAAGACCGGGTTGTGCTGGTGGACAACTATGACTATGCCAAAAGCACGCTGGGCATTACGGATGCGTTTCAGGGCAAGTATGATTCTTCGGCTACATCAGGCAGCGCCAAGCAGTTTTCGGCTAACCAAAGCGCCGGGCGCTTGCAATCGAAACGAGAGCAAAAGAACAGCGCCTTTGCACGGCTGTACGAACTGATGTTTCGCTTTCTGCTGGCGTATGCGGATGAGCCGATTCCTTACACCACCAAGGGAAGTGATGGTCAGCCGACATTTGCGCATTTTAACAGGATGGATTTTTTACGGCAGGATGCAGCGGGAGAGTTTTATTGGGATGATGAATTTATCTTTACGATAGACCCCAGTGCAACGCTTTCTTCGAACCGCAGCGTGTTGTGGGAACAAATGGATTTGAAGCTGCAAAGCGGCGCTTTTGGACAGCTGGGGATGAATGAAACGATGCTTTTATACTGGACGCTGATGGAAGAGCTGGATTACCCTTATGCTGGTGAAATTAAGGCCATGATACAAAAGCGCATAGAGGATGAAAAGGCACAACAGATGCAAATGCAGCAGATGCAGCAGATGGCAATGCAGCAGACGGGAGGAATGGGAAATGCTATGCCCCAGATGCAAGGTTGAGATGAGGGCCACGACATCTTACCACATTGAAGGGAAAAGGCTGTTTTTGTGGCAGCAATTTTTTTGCCGAAACAGGCAGTGCGAAAATTACGGACAGCCTGTTAAAACCATAAAGCACGAAATTCCAGTGGAAAAGGAGGAATAGGGTATGGCGAAGCTGAATATTCCCAACACGGGCAGCATGACGGTGAAAGCGCCGAAATCTTCCGGCAGCACCAAAAAGCCTACCGTGAAAACGGGCGGCGACCTTCGCGCAACGAAGTAAAAAATAAGCCGGGCCGGGGCGTGATACCGGCCAGCCCTTTTACCGGGTGAGGAAAGGAAAATATGGAACTGGAAAATGGCGTAATGGATGTTCAGGAAACCAGCGAAAATGCCGGTGGACAGGAACTTGAACAGGGAGTAGCCAGCCCTGATGTGCAGAATGTGGAAGCGGAAGAAAATTCCGCAGGCGAAGAGCCTGCCGAAGCCGGGCAGGCACAAGAAGCACAGATTCCGAATGACGTGTGGAAAACGGCCCGTTTGCGCGCGGAGCGCGAAGCGGCAACCCGTTATGCGCGCCAGCAGGCGCAGCAGGATGCCATGGTGGCGGCAAGGTTTGGGCATTTGAAGGTGCCGGGAACAGACCGCAATATCCGAACGGTAAAGGATTATTTTGACGCACTGGATGCGCAGAATAAGGCCCAAACGGAGAGCCGTCTGAAAGCCGCCAATATAGACCCCAAAATTATTGACCGTGCAGTTGCGGAAAACCCCATTGTACAGAAAGCAGCGCAGGTTGTGGAACAGGCGCAGCGGGACGCAGGCGATAGAATACTGAAGCGACAGTTGGAAGAGATAACGAAGATAGACCCGGCTGTAAAAACGCTGGAAGATATTCGAAAAATGGACACGTTTCCGCAATTTGACGCACTGGTGCGCAGCGGCGTGCCGCTGGATGTAGCCTATAAGGCAACAAATTTTGAAAGATTATCCAGCGGGAAAGCGACGGCGGCAAAACAGGCGGCAATCAATGCGGCAAAGGGGAAAAGCCACCTTGGGCCAACCACGGGGACAGGTAAGGAAAAACCGAGCCTGACAGAAGAAGAGTACGAATCTTGGGCGAATTTGGGATTTTCCCGAAAAGAGGCCGAGCAGTACCACAAACAGTTTAACAGTTGACAGGAGGAAAAATATGTTCAAAGTAGCAAAACGCGAAGTGGGCGATGTAGAACCTTTGGAGTATTACCCCAGCGACGCAGCACTGACGATTGGCAGCGCTGCCACCCTGGGCAGCGGCGGCAAGCTGAGCAAGGCATCTTCTACCGTGCGTCCCTCGCATATTGTGATGGGCGAAAAAAATGAGGATGGGATGTTCCCGGCAATGAAGGTGATGCCGTCCACGACGTTCGAAGTGCAGAGCACGGCAACGGTTGCCGACACACTGATTGGCAACAAGGTGACATTGGGCGAAGACGCCGAGACCGTTACCGCAACCACTACGAGCGGTGTATTTACCGTAGACTGGACAGACGGCGCTACAACCAACAGCACGGTGCGCGGCCATTTCGCATAAAGAGGAGGAGAAAGGAATATGGCAGGTATCATTTTTTCGGAAGGTTCTGGGCTGAATAACAGTGTATACGGGAAAAGCCAAGAGCCTATCCGCGCCATGATTGAAAAGAATGTAGAAGCGTTCGAACAGCAGAGCCAAATCAAAAACGTGTATTTCATGGACAAAACCAAAAACTTTGCCGAGAAGTACACGCAGGAGACAAGCCTTGGCAACTTCGAGGACGTGGGTGAGAACGGCGCCTACCCCAAAACCAGCATGCAGGAGGGCTATGCCAAAGTGGTAGAGCCTACCACCTGGAAAAGCTCGTTTGAAGTAACGCAGGAGATGATTGAAGATGCGAAGTTTGGCAAAATCAAAAGCCGCGCCAACATCTTTGCCACCAGCTTCAACCGCACACGCGAAGAGTTTGCTGCAAACCTTCTGGCAGGCGGTGTATCTGCGAAAACGAAAATTGGGACGCGAGAATATGCGACCACCTCCGCGGATGGCGTGGCACTGTTCTCTGCTTCGCACCCGTCGATTACGAAGGGCACCAAAGCACAGAGCAATATTTTTTCTGCGGCATTCAGCGCCTATGCAATGGATAAGGTGCAGGAATATATGCAGGGCTTCAAAGATGATGACGGCCACCTGTTGAACGTAGCGCCGGATACCATTCTCATCCCCAATGTAGGCGAGCTGAAACGCGCTGTGCTGGCGGCCGTGGGCAGTGACCTTGACCCGGAAAGCAGCAAGAATGCCATGAACTTCCAGGCTGGGCTGTGGAACGTGCTGGTGTGGAACTATCTGCCTAAAACCATTGGCGACAAGCCCTATTTCATCATGCTGGATTCGAAATTCAAGGATGACTACATGTGTTTGCCGTTCTTGGACCGCGTGCCGCTGACGGTAAAAAGCGACATTGACCCGAACACCGACGCCAACGTGTTCAAGGGCCGTGCGCGCTTTATGGCGGGCTTCAACAACTGGCGCTGCATTTCCATCTGCGGCGAGGGTGTATCGGGCACCACGATTACGGCACCGGTACAGACGCAGAATGTAACGGTGATGAATACCACGGATAACCCCGTAAACACGAAGGAAGTTGGCGCAGGCGGCTAACATAAAGGGCGGGTAACCGCCCTTTTTATCACGGACAAAAGGAAACGGCCGGGGCAGTGCCGGCAGACGTGAGAGGAGAGAAAAGGCATGACATGGAAGGACATTAAGCTTGCCACACTTCAGAAAATGTTTTCGGCAGACGGCAGCAACCTTGTAGAGGACGAAACCACGAAGGACTACCTTGCAGGCATGCCGCAGACAGCCAATGAAGCACTGGCGCTTTTGTGCACGTCAAATAAATACCTGCGCAAAAGCGCCCTATTGGAAAAGCCGCAGGGCCCGGCCAAATTTACCATGAAAGACCAGGCAGAAGATTTCTGGATTTTTGGCACGCCGGAAGTGTACCGCATGGAAAACGGCCTGCCGTATAAAACCTATGCCTATTCCATTGTGGCCGGGCGGGATATTATTTTTCCCGCCGAAGAGGCCGGGCAGTATGAGGTGTTTTACAACGCATGGCCGCCGCAGATTACCGGGGAAACGCTGGATGATTACGAGCTTCCACTTACACCGGACGTGGCGGTGCTGCTGCCGCTTTATATGGCCAGCCAGCTTTATAAAGATGATGACAATTCCATTGCCACCATCTACCGCAACGAGTTTGAGGTGGCCCGCGGCGAGCTTGTAGCTGGAACAGGTGGAGTTGTAACAAGCGAATGGACATCAAAGGATGGGTGGTGCTGAAATGGCACAGTTTTCAATTCCGGCCAGCCCATCCAGAAGCATTTTAAATGTGAATGAGTTCTATGGCATAGATTACACTAACAGCCCGGCCAACGTGGATAAAAGCCGCAGCCCCAACGGGCAGAACATGATACGCGACGTGCCGGGCAAAGTGCGTAAGCGTATGGGCTATGAAACCATAGCGCAGTACCCCGCGCGCATCAACGGCGTGTTTGCCCGAAGGGAGGACAGCGAATTTCTTGTACATGCAGGAACGAAACTGTATTTGGGCGAAGAGGAAATATATAGCGGCATGGCAGACGCACGCAGCAGCGCCTGGCAGTTTGGCGATAAATTGTACATCATAGACGGCGCGGGACTTACTGTGTTTGACGGCACGGCGGCGGGCCCGGTGGGAGACGCCGCCAAAATACCGCTGTTCACCATTGCCAAGGCGCCTGCGGGCGGCGGTACGCAATATGAGAACCTGAACCTTATTCAGCCCAAGTTTACCGAGCAGTTTTTGGGCACAGAGGAAGACACGCAGTATCATCTTTCCTTTGCGGAGCTGGATGATGCCCCGGTGAAAGTGGAGGTTTTGGGCGCAGATGGCACTTGGCAGGAAAAAACAGAAGATACCGATTACACGGTAGACCGCACCGCGGGCATTGTCACCTTCACCACGGCGCCGGGCAAAAGCCCGGTGGCGGGCGAGGACAATGTGCGCATTACGGCCAGCCGCACGGTGGAAGGGTATGCCGCGCGCATCTTCGGGTGCACCATGGGCACGCTGTATGGCGTGAACGGCGCGGCCGACCGGCTGTTTGTATCGGGCAACGCGCAATACCGCAACTACGATTGGTACAGCGGCATGAACGACCCAACCTATTGGGCCGATACAGCCTATGCCACATTAGGTACAGAACAAAGCGCCATTGTAGGATATTCCATTGTGAACGAGCGGCTTGCTACCCATAAAGACAACATGGAGGACGGCCGCAACGTCATCATCCGCGAGGGAAATTTGGTGGACAATCAGCCCGCCTTTCCCATTGTGAACACCCTGCAGGGCGAGGGGGCCATTGCGCCGCGCAGCTTTGCCTACCTTGTGAACGAGCCGCTGTTTCTTACCAAGCTGGGCGTGTTTGCCATTACCGCGCAGGACGTGACGGGTGAAAAGTATGCCCAGCAGCGCAGCTTTTTTTTGAATGGAAAACTGCTGGAGGAACCGGGCCTGAAGGACGCCGTGGCTGTGGTGTTCAAGGATATGTACTGGCTGTGCCTGAACGGCGTTGCCTATATTTTGGACGGGTTACAGTCTACAAGGAGAAATGAAGAACCCTATTCAAACAGGCAGTATGCGGGATTTTACTGCACGAATATACCGGCGCGTGTGTTGTTCGTAAAAGATGAACGGCTTTGGATGGGAAGCGATGATGGAAAGCTGCGCCGATTCTATGAGGACACAGCAGCCCTTACCAGCTATTCGGATGATGGGCAGGCGATTCATGCCATATGGGAAACGCCAGACCTTTCCGGTAAGCTGTTCTACAAAAACAAGACGTTCCGCTTTCTGGCTGTGCGGCTGGCAAGCGCCATTGCCACAAGTATTCGCATTTCCGGCCAGCGGCGCGGGCTGTGGACACACATTAAGGAAGACACCACGAAAGCGCGTTATTTTAACTGGGGGTATTTGAACTGGGACAAATTTTCATGGAGCAACGACGAGACGCCCAAGACGCTCTCGACC
>OJQP01000398.1_pt1 | contig 25278 bp, 19 predicted proteins | sample 1598871 | NCBI WGS metagenome assembly OJQP01 (sample SAMN03922520, study PRJEB24848) | human gut metagenome | isolation source: stool sample | host: Homo sapiens | place: Germany | collected 2010-02
GGATGAGCTGGAGGTTGGCGAGGAAGGTCTCGTCGAGCCTGTCGTGGCGGGTGGCGGCCTTGCGGTAGTGCTTCATGCGGTCGAAGACGCGTTCGGCCATGTTCCGCCCTCCACGGGGCTCCCGTGCGGCACATCCACGGCAGTGCGTTGACGAACGTGTAGTTGTCGACCGCCACGCTGCCGCGCTGGCGCGGCAACAGATGCGCGACCCTCATGAACCGGTCAAGCGTGATGCCATACCCCGGCGTACACATACGACAACTATCACGCAAAACTTAAATAGTATAAACACACCCTAATTCACTGCCTGATAACCTCAGGAATCCGTATGGCGGAAGTGGCGTGAATATATGAGATGGAGATTACTTATTCCATTTCAATGGCCATCTACCGTGATTGCGTCGACCTCTCCCTATGCCGTCCCAATCGTCCCGGTCATTCCGATTGTTTCGAGCGCTCCGGTAGACATACCGTGTAAGGCTTGAAGGACTTTTTGGCCGTGCCGCCCCTCCCTAGTAACATCGTTTCTCGGAAAACGAACATGACTTTTGGAAGGTTGTCCTATGGCCGGTGCGCCGAATAATTCTGAAACCGCCCAGTATCCCGATCTCGTTATCGTTGGCGCGGGCCTGTTTGGCCTGACGGTGGCGCAGCAGGCGGTGGAGCACACCGGCGCCCGCGTGCACATCATCGACATCCGTGACCACATCGGCGGCAACGCCTACTCGTATATGGATGAGGAGACGGGCGCGGAAATCCACAAGTATGGCGCGCATCTGTTCCACACCTCCAACAAGCGCGTCTGGGATTATGTGAACCGTTTCACGGGCTTCACAAATTACGTGCACCGCGTGTATGCCACGCATGACGGCGAGGTCTACCCGCTGCCCATCAACCTCGGCACCATCAACCAGTTCTTCCACGCGCACTACACGCCGGCCGAAGCCAAGGCCCTGATTGAACAGCAGGCGGGCGAGCTGGCCGGCACCGATCCGGCCAACCTGAACGACAAAGGCATCCAGCTCATCGGCCGCCCCCTGTACGAGGCGTTCATCAAGAACTACACCGGCAAGCAGTGGCAGACCGACCCGTCCGAGCTGCCGGCCGCCATCATCAAGCGCCTGCCCGTGCGCTTCAACTACGACAACCGCTACTTCAAGGACACGTGGGAGGGCCTGCCCGCCGACGGCTACACCGCGTGGATGGAGAAGATGATCGACGACCCGCGCATCACCGTGGAGCTCGGCGTGGACTTCTTCGACGAGTCCCAGCCGTACAACAAGACCGCGCTCAAGGCCGCCGGTGTGCCGGTGGTGTACACGGGCCCGGTGGACCGTTACTTCGACTATGAGCTGGGCGACCTCAAGTGGCGCACGGTCGACTTCAAAGAAGTCCGCTATGATGAGGGCGACCACTTCGGCTGCCCGGTGATGAACTTCTCCGACGCGGACGTACCCTACACCCGCGCCATCGAATTCAAGAACTTCAACCCGGAGCGCCACGATGCCCAGAACCCGAACAAGACCGTGGTATGGGAGGAATACAGCCGTTTCGCCGAACGCGGCGACGAGCCGTACTACCCGGTCAACACGGATGCGGACAAGGCACTGTACGCCCAGTACGAGGCCAAGGCCAAGGCCGAGCCGAACACTGTGTTCGGCGGTCGTCTGGGCACGTACAAGTACTACGACATGCACAACGTAATCGACACCGCCCTGACCGCCTACGAGGAGCAGGTCGCACCGCTACTGAAGAAGTAGACCGTCGTTTCGCCAGAGGATTAACGATTTAGCCTGAAACCGACTGAATATTGCTGAGGCAATAGCCGGTTTCAGGCTTTTGTGTTTTTGGAAGCCAAATTTCCTGGGGTACTTAAGGCTCGCCACGAGGAGTACAGTTGTCTGTAACGCACAATGTGGCGCGTAAGACGAGGGGCGCATCTCGCAAGTGGGGTGCGATGCAGTTGAAGGAGTGCATGTCATGACTGATCCGAATGTCAATCCGAACGGCCAGGTGCCGTGGCAGCAAGCTGACGCCAATCCGACTGAGCCGTTAAATGCGATGACGGCGGAAACGGGAACCGCCGCCAACAATGCTCCAACCCAAGCAATCGCAGCGGGCGAACAGCCCACTCAAGCGTTCACTCCTGTTGAGCAGCCTACGCAGGCGTTTACACCTGCCGAGCAGCCCACCCAGCCTTTTGCGCCGGCCAATCAGCCGGTACCGCCTACGCAGGCTTTGCCACCAGTGACTCCTGCCGCTGCGCCCGCGCCCGCACCGGCAGCACCCAATTCGCCCTATCCGGGGGCGGCTTCGGCAGGCGGATCGGTTCCTCCGGTCTACGGCAGCGTCAGTGCTCCGGTATATCCGGGCGGCGGGGCCGTGCCTCCGCAAACGCCCTATAACCCGTATATGCAAGGCGGCCAACCGAACGGCCAGCCGGGATGGTCTGGTTCTTACGGCAGTGTGCCGCCTGAAGCGAACCAGAAGTACAACGGCCTGGCTATTGCCGGTTTTATCTGCTCGTTCCTTGTCTCACTCCTCGGTCTGATCCTGAGCATCGTGGGCCTCAACCAGATTAAGAAACAGGGCGGCAAGGGCAAGGGCTTGGCCATCGCCGGCATCATCATCAGTGCGGCGGGCATGGTGATACAGGTAATACTGGTCATCGCGCTGATCGTCGGCGGTGCCTCGTATGCCAGCAAGGCTATAGATGAGGCGAAAACCGATTCCTTCTATAGTCAGTCCTCTTCGGGCAACGGTGATAGCAGCGATAAGAGCAAAGCTCAAGATAATCTTGACGATGCGCTGGACGACACGTTGGGCGAAACCCATGACGATCTAACCGACGGCGATTATGGGCTGTACGATTCGATTCAGGATTTCGTCGACTCTTTGGAATTCAAGGACTCCATTGAATCCGAAGCGGATACGTTTGCAGACACCGGCATCACCTTCAACTACCGTGTCGACGGTGACACCTTGGTGTACGAGTACGTGCTCGACGACAGCTATGCCTCGCTAGGCGATACCGCCGCTTCCTCACTGGATGCTATGGACAGCACCTATCAATCCACCGCGAATCTGCTGGGCTCGATGTGCAAGACCTCCAGCGGCAAGGCATCATTGCGCGTCATCATGCACACGCAAAGCGGCCAGTCGCTGTATGACAAAACCTGGACCGAAAAGTAGCAATCCCAGCGAACGTGCGTTTTGGTCGATTGAAGGCCGGTCTGCTTGCTCCTTGGACGGATGCTTCTGCGGAAGGAACCGCCAAGGAGTAGGCTTACAGGCATGAGACTCGCACGTTTTTCTTTGAATGATTCGCCGCGCTACGCCTTCGTGCAGAAGGACGAAACGGACGGCAAGGACTACCTCATCGAACTGGACGGCCATCCGCTGGCCGGCGACCAGGTCAAGCCCACCGGCACTCGTTACCCGGTCGACGGCGATGGCATCCGTCTGCTCTCCCCGGTCATCCCCTCCAAGGTTTACGGTCTGGCCAAGAACTATGAGGCCCACGCCCAGTTCATGCACGAGGCCGGCCACTCCGAAATCGCCCACGCGCCGGAAGACATGGTGATCTTCACCAAGCCGTCCACCTCGGTAATCGGCCCCGACGACCCGATTGTGTACCCGGCCTGCTCCAAGGACATGAACTTCGAGCCGGAAGTGGCCGTGGTGATGGGCCGTATCGCCAAGAACGTGACCGTCGAGAACGCGATGGATTACGTGCTCGGCTTCACCTGCGTCAATGATGTGACGTTGCGCGATCTGCAGGGCATCGACCCCACGTGGACGCGCGCCAAGGGCTTCGATACCTCCTGTCCGCTTGGCCCGTGGATCGTGATGCGTGACGACCTCGACTGGAAGGACGCCAAGATTTCCTTCACGCTGAACGGCGAGGATGTGCCGATGGCGTCTGGCACCACCGCGAACCTGATTCACGGCATCCCCGAGCAGATTGCCGCCATTTCGTCGTTCTCCACGCTGCTGCCTGGCGACGTCATCATGACCGGCACCCCGAACGCCTCCGGCCACCTCGACCCAGGCGACGAGACCATCGTGCACGTCGAAGGCATCGGTGATCTGCGCAACGTAATCGTTCGGGCGTGACTCGTTCTGGCTCCCCTCTCTGAGGGGAACCGTCCAGGCGGAGAAGCTGACTGAGGGAACCAAGAACGCGCCTTACGCTCCCGGCAGAAGTGCGTGCAGGGCGGTCATCACCACCAGGCTGATGATGGCCGTCACTGTCAGCGAGAAGCCGGCGAGTTTGGCGTTGCCGGTCAGCGAATCGGTGAACTTAGTTGAGAAAATCGTGATCGGGGCGAAGGGGCCCAGCACGATGATCTCGCGAATCCTCATGTCAAACTGCCGACCGCGCCGAGACGCCGGGACAGTTCCGTGCCGGCAAGCCGCAGCTTGGTCTTAAGCGACCGCTCCTGTTCGGGGCGCAGCGATCCGCTCACGAAAGTGAGAGCCAGCCCGGCGATGGGAAAGTCGTTGTAGTCGCGCACAGCGACGGCGTATGAATCAAAGCCGGGCGTCACGTCTCCGTGTTCCTCGGCAAAACCGGTGCGTTGGGTTTCGGCGAGCGTTGCCTCCAGCTCCTTGGGCGATTTGGGGCCGATGCCGGTGCGGTCGGTGAACGCCTGACGATTGGGATATAGCGCGCGGACCTGATTGCGGGGGAGTGCGGACAGAATGGCCCGCCCGGTGGCGGTCAGGTGACTGGGTAGGCGCACGCCCACGCCTGACACTAGCGGCGGGCGATGCGCGGCGCGCTCCTCAATCACATAAATGATTTCGTTGCCGTGCAGCACGGCCAGATGTCCGTTTTCGCCGGTCTCGTCAACAAGACGCGCCAACACCGGATGCGCGACCTGCGATACACGATGTTGGCGAGAATAGGCCGATCCCAGCTCGAAAGTCTTGAGTCCGATGCCGTACGCGCGCTGCTCGGCAAGGCGGGTGACCAGTCCGTGACGCTCCAAAATCTCCAACAATTGGTACACCGTGGAGCGCGGAATGCCGAGTTCGCGAGCGAGCGTGGCGGCTTGCGTCTGACCATTGCTCGCGATGAACTCGAGGATGTCGAGCGTACGGTCGGCCGCCGGAGCCAGCGAGACACGTGGCGCGGATGATGATGTCTGATGTTCCCGTTCTGATGGCTTCACCTGCGCCCGCTTGACGGTACGTGGCTCGGTGAAGGCGTATTGCTGCGAGGCATGGCTCATATTTCCATCACCTTACATGTCTGAGATTTCAGACACAAGATGGACGAAGTGGCTTATGGCGGGCATCCGACTGAGGTGAAATGGCCAAGGTTTGATTACTCGGGGAGCGATTGGTCGCGTTTGCGTCGCCTGCTGTTGATGGGCAGGTGCGGTGAGCGAATGCGGGCAGTCGCGGATCCCCGGCGAAGCATGTGCCGCATATGTCGTATATGCGGAATGCGGCACATATATAGAAAGGTATGAGCATGGCAGAGCAGACGGTCACCGTAGGTGTTGGAGCGCTGAGCATCGAGGACGTTATCGCCGTAGCGCGCGGCGGTGCCAAAGTGGCGATTTCGGACGAATCGAAGCATGAGATGGCGCTGAGTCGCGCGGTTATCGATCATTTGGCCGACGACACCGTGCCGCATTACGGTATCTCCACCGGATTCGGCGCGCTCGCCTCCACCTCCATCCCCAAGGAACAGCGTGCGCAGCTGCAGAAAAGTCTGATTCGCTCGCATGCCGCCGGTGCCGGACCGGAAGTGGAGCGTGAGGTGGTGCGCGGCCTGCTGGTGCTGCGCCTGAGCACCCTGTGCACCGGACGCACCGGTGTGCGCCCGGAAACCGCGCAGGTCTACGCCGATATGCTGAACGCCGGCATCACCCCGGTGGTCTACGAATACGGTTCACTCGGATGCTCCGGTGATTTGGCGCCGCTCGCAGCCTGTGCTTTGGTGGCGATGGGTGAAGGCGAGGCCCGCAACGCTGACGGCCTCAAGATCGGCGGCGGCGAAGCGCTGCGTGCGGCCGGCATCACGCCCGTCGATTTGAAAGAGAAGGAAGGACTGGCGCTGGTCAACGGCACCGACGGCATGCTCGGCATGTTGTGTATGGCCATCACCGATCTGCGCCTGCTGCTCAAGACCGCGGATGTCGCCGCCGCGATGAGCGTGGAAGGCATGCTCGGCAACGACCGCGTATTCGCCGCCGACTTGCAGGCGCTGCGCCCGCATCGCGGCCAAGGCGATTCCGCTGCGAACATCGCCCGCATGCTCAAGGACTCTGGTCTGATTGAGGCCGGCCGCCCGGGCTCCACCGTGCGTGTGCAGGACGCCTACTCGCTGCGCTGCACCCCGCAGGTGCACGGCGCCGCCCGCGACACCGTGGAATACGCGGCCTCCGTGGCGGGCGTGGAACTCGCCTCCGCCATCGATAACCCGTGCGTCACGCTGGACGGCCGTGTGGAGTCCAACGGCAACTTCCATGGCGCGCCGCTGGCCTATGTGCTCGATTTCCTGGCGATTCCGACCGCCGACGTAGCCTCTATCTCCGAGCGTCGTACCGACCGCTTCCTTGACGTGGCGCGCAACCGCGGCCTGCCGGCGTTCCTGGCTGGTGACCCGGGCGTGGACTCCGGTTTCATGATCGCCCAATACACCGCTGCCGGCATCGTCTCCGAAATGAAGCGTAACGCCGTGCCTGCCTCGGTCGATTCGATTCCAAGCTCCGCCATGCAGGAAGATCACGTGTCGATGGGTTGGGCCGCCGCCCGCAAGCTGCGCCGGTCGATTCCGGCCTTTGCGCGCGTGCTGGCCGTGGAACTGCTGTGCTCCTGCCGCTCCTTCGACTTCCGCAAGCCGTACCGTCCGGGTGCGGCGGGCGCCGCCGTATACCGCGTGGTGCGCCAGTGCCAGTACGCCAACGAAATCGGCCCCGACGTACGCGATACCTGGACCACCCCGCAGATTGAGGGCGTGGCCGAGGCGATTCTCTCCGGCGAAGTCCTCGCCGCCGCCGAATCCGCCGTCGGCGCACTGAAGTAGCGGCTGCCCAAGCTCCCTCATCAGAGGGAGCTACTAGTCACCCTCCCCACCAAAATCCAAAACTTGAGTCATATGCACTCAAGTTTTGGGAATAGAATGAGTTCCAGGTCGGTTGACCATATCAGACAACGACAAGCTGCGGTCTGTCGCAACGCTTGCGGGGCTTTCGAAGCCCGCGAGCCGCACTGCGCAGACCGCATGATATGGAGGAATACGATATGGAACAGAAGTTCACCACTATGGCCCAAGAAGCCGTCGGCGACGCGATTCAGAGTGCGTCCGCCGCAGGAAACGCGCAGGTCGAGACCCTGCACGTCATGGATGCGCTGCTGCGCCAGGAAAACGGCGTGGCGCGCTCTCTGATCGAGGCCGCGGGCGGGGACCCGCAGGCCATCGGCGCGGCGGTGCGCAACGCTTTGGTCGCGCTGCCGAGCGCATCCGGATCCAGCACCTCGCAGCCACAGGCCAGTCGCCAGCTGACCGCCGCCATCGCCCAGGCCGAAAAGGAAATGCAGCAGATGGGCGACGAATACGTCTCCACCGAACATCTGCTTATCGGCATCGCGGCCAGCAAGCCGAACCAGTCGGCCGAAATCCTGGAGAAGAACGGCGTCACCGCAGCCTCCCTGCGCAAGGCCGTACCCGGCGTGCGTGGTGGCGCGAAGGTCACCAGCCCGGACGCGGAAGGCTCGTACAAGGCCCTAGAGAAGTACTCCACCGACCTGACGGCCGCCGCCAAGGAAGGCAAGCTGGACCCGGTCATCGGCCGTGACCAAGAAATCCGCCGCGTGATTCAGATCCTCTCCCGTCGTACCAAGAACAACCCGGTGCTGATTGGCGAGCCCGGCGTCGGCAAGACCGCCGTCGTGGAAGGCCTGGCCCAGCGTATCGTGGCGGGCGACGTTCCTACCACCCTGCAAGGCAAGAAGCTCATCTCCCTTGACTTGGGCTCCATGGTGGCCGGTTCGAAGTACCGTGGCGAGTTCGAGGAGCGCCTGAAGAGCGTCCTGAACGAAATCAAGAATGCGGATGGTCAGATCATCACCTTCATCGATGAGATCCACACCATCGTCGGCGCGGGTGCGGCCGAAGGCTCGATGGATGCCGGCAATATGTTGAAGCCCATGCTGGCCCGTGGCGAGCTGCGCCTGATCGGCGCGACCACGCTGGACGAGTACCGCGAGAACATCGAGAAGGATCCGGCGCTGGAGCGTCGTTTCCAGCAGGTGTTCGTGGGTGAGCCGAGCGTGGAAGACACCATCGCCATTCTGCGTGGTCTGAAGCAGCGTTACGAGGCGCACCATAAGGTAACGATCGGCGACGACGCGCTGGTTGCCGCCGCGACCCTCTCGAACCGTTACATTTCGGGTCGTCAGCTGCCGGACAAGGCCATCGATCTGGTCGATGAGGCGGCCGCTCACCTGCGTATGGAGCTCGACTCCTCGCCTGAGGAGATCGATGAGCTGCAGCGCAAGGTGACCCGTCTTGAAATGGAGGAAATGCAGCTCAAGAAGGCCGAGGATCCTGCGTCCAAGGAGCGTCTGGGCAAGCTGCAAGCCGAACTTGCGGACACCCGTGAGAAGCTCAGCGGTCTCAAGGCGCGTTGGGATGCGGAACAGGCTGGCCACAACAAGGTCGGCGACCTGCGTGCCAAGCTCGACGACCTGCGCGTGCAGGCGGATAAGTATACCCGTGAAGGCAACTTGGCGGAGGCCTCGAAGATTCTGTACGGCGAGATTCCGTCCATTCAGAAGGAGCTTGCCGCCGCGGAGAGCGCGGATGCTGAATCTGCTGATGCCAGCGCGGCCAACCCGGCCGATGAGCCGATGGTCCCGGACCGTGTGGACGCCGACTCGGTGGCTGAGATCGTCTCCGACTGGACCGGCATTCCCGTCGGCCGCCTGATGCAGGGCGAAAACGAGAAGCTGCTGCACATGGAGGACTACCTCGGCAAGCGTGTGATCGGCCAGAAGGAAGCCATCGCCGCCGTGTCCGACGCGGTGCGCCGTTCGCGTGCCGGCATCTCCGACCCGAACCGTCCGACCGGATCGTTCCTGTTCCTCGGCCCCACCGGTGTGGGCAAGACCGAACTGGCCAAGGCGCTCGCCGACTTCCTGTTCGACGACGAGAAGGCCATGGTCCGCATCGACATGTCCGAATACATGGAGAAGGCTTCGGTCTCGCGCCTGATTGGCGCGGCGCCGGGCTACGTGGGCTACGAGCAGGGCGGCCAGCTGACCGAGGCCGTGCGCCGTCGCCCGTATTCCGTGGTGCTGTTCGACGAGGTCGAGAAGGCCAACCCGGAGATCTTCGACGTGCTGCTGCAGGTACTTGACGATGGTCGCCTGACCGATGGCCAGGGAAGGACCGTGGACTTCAAGAACACGATCCTGATTATGACCTCTAACCTCGGCTCGCAGTTCCTCGTGAACGAGGACATGGACGCCGACGCCAAGAAAAAGGCCGTGATGGACGCTGTCCACATGAACTTCAAGCCGGAGTTCCTGAACCGTCTGGACGACATCGTCATGTTCCACCCGCTTACGCGCGAGGAGCTTGGCGGCATCGTGGATATCCAGGTGGCTGGCGTGTCCCAGCGTCTGACCGATCGCCGCATCACGCTGGACGTCACCGACTCGGCTCGCGAATGGCTGGCCAACACCGGTTACGACCCGGCTTATGGCGCTCGTCCGCTGCGCCGCCTGGTACAGACCGAAGTGGGCGACCAGCTGGCCCGTATGCTGCTGGCCGGCAAGGTCCACGACGGTGACACCGTGCTCGTCGACCAGACCGGCGGCGAACATCTGGAGCTCTCCGCTTGGGCGAGCGACCAGATTGTCTCCGACAATCCGGACGTGAGCGTGGACAACGTCACCGAAGACAAGTGACAATCACTGGCTCCCCTCTCTGAGCAAAGCTGTCAGCGAAGCTGACTGAGGGGAGTTCGGGCTGGCGAGCTTCACTATATTGGCTCTCCTCTGAGGAGGAGAGCCTTTTCGCTACCATGGTGCTGAACTTCATACGAGGAGGGCCAGTGACTGGACGATTCGCGCCGACGCCGTCGGGGCGCATGCATATCGGCAACGTGTACGCCATGTTGGGTGCATGGCTTTCGGCCCGCTCGCGTGGCGACCGCATGCTGATGCGTATCGAGGACGTGGACAAGCCGCGTGTGGTCGCCGGTGCGGACCAGCTCATGATGGATGACCTGCATTGGCTCGGCCTCGACTGGGATGGCGAACCGATGTTCCAATCCCAGCGCACTGAACGATACGAATACGCTCTCGAATGCCTGCGCTCGCAAGGTGTGCTGTACCCCTGTTTCTGCTCGCGTGCCGACATTCGCGCCGCCTCGGCCCCCAACGAGGGCGACGGCTTCATGGTGTACCCCGGCACGTGCCGCCGCCTGCTGCACGACCATCCCGACGAGGTCCGTGCCCGTTTGGTTCGCGGCGACCAGCATTCCATCCGTATCGCCATGCCGGAATCGGCAGCGGGAGAAAAGCAACGTACAGTGCCTGACGATTCCGCTGCGCTGTCGGGAGCCGTGCCGCCGGAACAGCAGGGCGATGCCGGAATCGTTGATGGTGTCGCATGCTTTAACGACCGTGTCTATAGTCCACAGCACTACGATTTGGCCCGCGAGGTAGGCGATTCCGTGATTCGCCGAGCCGATGGACTGTTCGGCTATCAACTGGTCGTGGTCGTGGATGACCTCGATATGGGTGTTGATGATATCGTGCGCGGCCGTGATCTGCTGCGCTCCACCGCGCTGCAAATGTGGATTCGCCAGTGTCTGTTGGCTGGCGGCTTTGAGCCGGAATGCGGCAACACGGAAAAGCCTCTCGCCGAGCACCCCGAGTATGCGCACCTGCCGCTTATCGACAATGCGGCCGGCCGGCGTTTAGCCAAGCGCGAACGTTCGCTGGATATGGGAGCCTTGCGCGCCCGCAACGTAACCCCCGAGCAAATCATCGGATACTGCGCCTGGCTGCTGCGTCTGCAACCCACTCCAATTCCTTGCAAACCCGCCGATCTGCTGGCAGATTTCAGCTGGGAGCCACTGCGCGCCAACCACCTGGACCGCGCGCTGAAACCGGATGATCCAACCACTCCACAATGGCTGGCAGAAGCGTTAGGCTAGAGGCAGCCCAACAGGAAGGATTCCAATGTCGTCGAAGCTCTGGAGAAACGTGGCGCTGGCAGGCGTGGCCGCCGCCGGTGCTGCCGTGTGGGCCGTGGCCCCGCGCACGTTCAATGACAAGCGTCGTAATTTCGTGCCCTCCATTCCGGAGGTATGGTATGCCCATCGTGGCTTGCATGATGCGGGTTCTGGTTTGGTCGGCTATACCGATATCGCTGATTATGGTGGGGATAATCCGGTTAGCGCCCAAGCCGATACCACTGAGCGATCCATCGCCGAAAACGATGATTATGTGTCGCTTGCCCGTCGCATGGCTGTCAAGGCCGGCTACGGCAGTGCGGATATGACCGGTCCGATTGCTCCCGAAAACTCGCTGGCCGCGTTCGCCGCCGCCTGCGAGGCTGGCTATGGCATCGAACTCGACGTGCAGCTTACGCTCGACGGCCAAGTGGTCGTGGTCCATGACGCCGATTTGTTGCGCGTGGCCGGCGATCCGCGCCGCATCGAAGACCTGACTTACGACGAACTCGCCCGTATTCCGCTCTTCCCGAACGGCGAGTCAGGCGATTTGAAGGCCGAACCGTTGCCGGGTGCCGACGCGAACCCGCCGCTGGTGGTCACGCCGTCCGCCGCGCCGAAGGGGTACTACCAGCATGTGCCGCTGTTCTCCGATGTGCTGGACGTGGTGGCCGGCCGGGCTCCGCTGATTGTGGAATACAAGTTCAGCAACAACAGGGCTTGGGATGAGCGTAGCGAAGAGCTCATGGAAAAGGGCCACGCCTTGCTTGAGGCGTATGACGGCCCGTACGTGATCGAATCCTTCCACCCGGGCGCGGTGAATTGGTACAAGGAGCATCACCCTGAGGTGTGCCGCGGTCAGCTGAGCTGGCCGGCGAAGCTGAGCAAGAATGGTGCGGCTGAATGGGCCGCCGGCTTACTGGCGTTCGACTGGCTGTCTCGTCCTGATTTCGTGGCTTATGACTGGACTGGTGGCGCTTCGCCGCAAGTCAAGCTCGCTCGTTCGATGGGTGCGATGCCGGTTTCATGGACCGTGCGCAGCAGCGATGAACTCGCCCAGTGCGCCCCCTACTTCGACCGCCACATCTTCGAAGCGTTCGTCCCCGACGCAGTGTGAGGTTGAGGGCGTTATTGATGCGCCCATGGGGTGGTTACAGGCTCATCGGGCGGTAACTTGCCCATGGGGCGGTTTGAAGAATATGTGAAACCGCGGAATTAAGCCATTTTGGCATACCGCCCCATGAGGGTTTTACGGCCCCATGGGGCAATTACCGCCTCATGGGGGATTTCCCGCCCCATGAGGTATGGCGTTTTACTTGTGATACGGCTCGCCAGCGTTGATTTTATAAGCGCGATAGATCTGCTCCAGCAGAATCACGCGCATGAGCTGATGCGGGAACGTCATCTTCGAGAAACTCAGCAGAAAATCAGCACGACGCAGAATCGCGTCGTCAAGGCCGATTGAACCGCCGATGACCAGCTGAATATGGCTGGTGCCACGCAATCCAAGGTCGTTGATTTTGGCGGCCAATTCTTCACTGGACAGCTGCTTGCCATTGATGGCAAGGGCAATAACAAACGCGCCGTCCTTCAGATGCTTGGCGATGCGTTCGCCTTCTTTGGCCTTGATCTGTCGGTCAACGCCTTCGGAGGCATGGTCAGGCGTTTTCTCATCTGCCACTTCAATGATGTTGAGCTTGCAGTAGCGCGAAAGTCGCTTGGAATACTCGTCAATGGCGTCGCGAAGGTAACGCTCCTTCACGCGCCCCGGCGCAATAATGTCGATTTGCATAGATGTTCCGTTATGCTGGCTCCCCTCGGGGAGGGGAGCCAGGGAAATCAGTCAATTACGCCATAGAGACGGTCACCGGCGTCGCCGAGTCCCGGCACGATGTAGCACTTGTCGTTAAGACGTTCGTCGACCGCGCACACCACGACCTTGAAGTCGATGGACGGGTCGATGTGCTCCTCGACGTACTTGATGCCTTCGGGGGCCGCGATGATGTTGATCGCGGTCACGTCCTTGGCACCACGCTCGGCCAGGTAGTGCGTGGCGGCGACCAGCGTGCCGCCGGTGGCGAGCATCGGGTCGATGAGGAAGCACTGGCGGCCGGACAGGTCCTCGGGCAGACGGTTCGCGTACGTCACCTGCTGGGTGGGGTGCTCCTCGTCGCGCTTCATGCCCAGGAAGCCGACTTCAGCAGTCGGAATCAGGCGGGTCATGCCGTCGAGCATGCCCAAGCCAGCGCGCAGCACCGGCACGATGATCGGGCGCGGGGAGGCGAGCTTCTTGCCGGTCATCGGGGCGACCGGCGTCTCGATCGGCGCGGCCACCACGGACAGGTTGCGGGTGGCCTCGTAGGCCTCAAGCATCACGAGTTCGGAGACGAGCTCGCGGAAGGTGGAGGAGGGGGTGTTCTTGTCGCGCAGCACGGTGAGCTTGTGCTCGACCAGCGGATGATTCAAAACATGGAGTTCCATGATTCCCAGCCTAGTCCAAGTTTGCCGACCTGCCGAATTGGTAATGGCGCGGCTTGCTTATCGGATTGGATTTGTGGGTGATTCGACTTTTTGCTGCGATAGGCCAGTTGCAGCAGGACAATGCCCTGTCCGTGCCGAGATCTGCCTCTGATACCTCTGAGAGGGTAAAGCGTAAAAAACAACACGGTGTAAAACAGGGAATGAAACTGGTGTAAAACCGGGAATGAGATAGGTGTAAAATCGGGAATGAAACTGGTGTAAAATCTATATTGTTAGAACGATAGAACTGGGAAAGGCTGCAATATGAACGATTTGAGTGGTCGCGATGGTACCTTGACCAGGCCTGATTATCGTTCACGCGTGGTAGATAGCAGATTAAGTAAACTGCTCAAGGCGTTCGGTGCAGTGGAAATCGTTGGGCCGAAATGGTGCGGCAAGACATGGACCGCGCTCTCCCGGTCTCGAAGCGTTGATCGTCTGGATGATGTGGCAGTTTTCGCGGCCGCCCAAACCGATCCTGCATTGGTGCTGATGGGGGAGGAGCCCCATCTGGTGGACGAATGGCAAGATGTACCGCAAATTTGGGATGCCGCTCGTCGCCATATAGATGACAATGCGAACCGCAAGGGGCAGCTGATTCTTACAGGTTCGGCTATTCCAAAGGATCGTGACGCCATTCATCACAGCGGCACTGGTCGCATTGCTCGTCTGCGCATGTGGCCCATGAGCTTGGCTGAATCCGGAGAATCCACGGGCGCGGTCAGCCTATCCGATTTGTTCGAGGGGAAATTCGAGCCTGCCGAATGCAATACGAGTATCGAAGACATCGCCAGATGGTGTTGCCGTGGCGGATGGCCCGCGAATCTTGAGCTAGACGATGAATTCGCCTTGGAAATCCCGGGCGAATATATCGCAAGTGTGCTGGATATCAGCGTGCCGAAGATGAAGAAGAATCCTGAAACTGCACGAGCTTTGATGCGAGCTCTTGCCGTGAACATCTCGCAGGCACCAAAATATGCGACGCTGGCTGCGGATATGGCATATGGCGATGAGCGGCGTGAGCCGGATACGCAGACGGTGAAGAGCTATTTGGAAATGTTCAAGGACTTGTACCTTCTGACGGATTTGGAGGGTTGGGAACCGCCACTCCGCGCAAAGAGTCGTGTGCGAACCAAGCCCAAGCGATATTTCGTGGATCCTTCGTTGCCTGCTGCGGTTTTAGGTGCCGCGCCGAATACTCTGATGCGCGATACACAGACGCTCGGCGATCTGTTTGAAACGCTGTGCATTCGTGATTTGAATGTATATCTGTCGGCTATGCCGGGTGCCGGGAATCGCATTGCGTATTACCGCGATGACAAGGGGCTTGAAGTTGATGTCATTATCGAGTTGTCTGACGGCAGGTGGGGTGCCATCGAAATAAAACTCAGTGACCTTAAGGTGAACGATGACAATGCGGATAAGCTCAAATCCTTCCGCAACAAAATCTGCGGCAATCCCATGGCTCAGGTCCGAGACCCCGAATTCATGATGTTCCTTACCGGCCGAGGTGGGAAGGCCTATCGCCGCAATGACGGCATACTGGTCGTGCCCATCGCAACGCTCGGGGCGTGAATCTGGTAAAAGAAAAGAAGCGCCGAACCGCGAAAGCGCCTGTCGGCGCAAGGGCCGCTCGCGGCGGCAAAAAATGGAGCCCGGGGCTTAAGCACGGTCCGACGCGGATACTCAGTATAGCTTGCGATGGGGCTCGCCGCGCCGGGGGAGGTGTGGTGTTGGCTGGTAGCTGATTGTTGGGGTGCGGTTGGTGGGTTTCTCCCTCAGTCATGGGCATCGCCCGTGACAGCTCCCTCATCAGAGGGAGCCTGGAGCGGGGTTACTCCAACCGTCCGCGACGCCAGAGGTTGGCACCGTGTTGGAAATCCTTGGCGGTGGCCATGAGGCTGCCGGCGGTGTGCATAAGGCGGGCGGCTTTGGTGCGCACGGCCTTCTCATCGGCATCCGAGGAGAAGCCGCCGTTGGCCTCGGCCCGGGTCACCATGCGCCGCGCCTCCACGCGCAAGCCCAACGCCACCACATCGGTAAACGCCGCCGCACGCTCAAGCGCCACGGCAAAATCGCCCACAAAAGCACCGGAGAGAATCGAATCGGCCAATCGCACGATGTCATCTTCACTGGGAGCCTGATCCACGCCGGCGATGGCGGAGGCGGTAGTGGCCACCGGCTCACCCAAGCGCCACAGATGCGCGATCGAGTCGCGATTCGATCGCATCCACGTACGCAACATATACAGTCGCCACAGCACACCAGGCAGCGAATCCGGCTCGGTATCGCTCCATAGTTCGGCGATTTCATCCACGCCGACCGTCTCCACCAACGTGAGCACCCGCTCAACAACCGCCGGGTCTTCGCTATGGCGCACACGATCCAGCAATGCGGCAGCAGACAGATGACTCATCTCGCTCAACGCCTGCGGGTCCATGCCACCGGCCAATCCATCGGCCACAGCCGGGTCGAGCTGAGCCGGGCGCGAGGGGCGTGAAGAACCCATGCGAGCAGGTCCGAATGCCGCTCCGGCCGCACGCAACGAGCCGAAGCCCGGGCCCAGACTGCCGGCGGCACCATTGTGCGCGGCATGAGCTGCAGCGGCAGCGGCCGAGGAGTTGGATGAATCAGGAAATGCGGGTCTAGTAGACAAGCGGTTGAACCTTCTGAATATCGATGATTTTGGGACCATGAGGCGTCGGAGTGACGAACAGCGCCACCGCCGTGCCGGTCGGCATGAACGGTGTCTTGGCGATCAGGCGTTTGCTCAGAGACGGCGCAACGCACATGCTGCGCAGGTGTCCGAACATACCACCAATCACCGGCCGGTGCATGCATATCGCTATGGGCTGACGGCGCTCAAGTGCGAACTCGATTTCGCTGAGTAGACACTCCCATGCGGTGTCCGGCGCAGCGGCGTATGCATCTTCGGTGAGCGGATCGAGATGAACCATGTCTCGTCCGGTCTGCCACGCGAACATCTCCAACGTCTCCTGGCAGCGCACCCAAGGCGACGTGGCCAGTCGGGTCGGATTGAAACACGCCAGCTCGCGGTTCAGCGCGTATGCCGCAGCCGCGCCGCGCGGCGTGATCGGACGGTTCGCGTCCGAACCCTTCCACAGCTTGCGCGCTTCCGCTTTGCCGTGGCGCACGATAATCACCGGCACGGCGTCAAGCGCGCCCTCCTGCACCCGATCAACGAATAGCGCGAGGATGTCCTTATCGGTGGAATGGCTGAGCTTCTTGCGGGCCTCGGCCGGCGTCAGCCACAAAACTTCGTCGATTTCGCCGATGTCCGCCCGATGCACCGGGCCAAACGCATGGGTACGCCGCAGGTTGTCGATGGCGCTGATCGGCGTGGCCATCCAGAACTGGATATGCTTGGTATCCGCCGACCGATCCTTGGTATGGCGCTGTTTGCTGCCTTCTTCGGACAGCGGGTACTCGATGTCGCCCAGATAGGGGCCAAGTTCCACGGACAGGCCCGATTCCTCGCCGATCTCGCGTACGGCGGCATGCCGGTGCGATTCGTTCGGGTCGACCTTGCCTTTCGGCCAGCTCCAGTCGTCGTATTTCGGGCGATGCACGATGCACAGTTCGATGCGGTTGAGTACGTTGTCCGCTGTGGCTGGGCTGTCGGCCTGCGCCGGGTCCGGGGTGGAAGCCGCGTCCGATGCGCCGGGTGCTGCCGTGGTCTCGCCGTCAGAATCCGTGGTGTTCGCGATGATGGTGCCATCGGTGGCAATATTGGATTTCACTGATGGAGATGATGCCCGCGTCGGCTCGGCATCATCCTTCCACCGGTACAGAATACCGCCGGCGGCTTCCACGATTCGTCTCATACTGTTCGTACCCATCTCTTGTATTGTAGGTCACGTTGGACCGCTGCTACGTAGTTTTTGCGCGCTGAACAACGATGCCCGGCATCCTCTCGAAAGAGGAGCCGGGCATCGTAACCACCCTCAGTTAGCTTGCGCTGACAGGGAGCATCGAGTGAAATCAGTTGTGTGAATTGGGGCGACGCTGGTGCTTGCGAATCAGGTATTCCTGACTATCGACCAGCGGGCGGCCCTCGTCGTCCTTGGTGTGCAGCACATACGTGCCGTCGGGCTGCATGTGCCAGCTCATGGTGGAGTCGGCCATCTGCAGGTCCACGTACTTGATGAGCTCGTCAATCTGCTCCGGGGCGGTGACGCGCACCAGAGCCTCGACGCGGCGATCAAGGTTACGGTGCATGAGGTCAGCCGAACCGATGTAGACCTCCGGGCCGGAAGCCGGGCCCTCGCCGATCTGCGGGCCGTCCGCATTGCAGAAGGCGTAGATGCGGGAGTGCTCCAGGAAGCGGCCGAGAATCGAACGTACGCGGATGTTCTCGGACAGACCGGGAACGCCGGGCTTCAGAGCGCAGATGCCGCGTTCGACGATGTCGATCTTCACGCCGGCCTGAGAGGCACGGTACAGGGCGTCGATGGTCTTCTCGTCCACGATGGAGTTGACCTTGATCTTGATCCAGGCCTCCTTGCCGGCGCGGGCGGCGTCCTCCTCGCGGCGGATGCGCTGAATCAGGCCGGTGCGCACGGTACGCGGGGCCACCAGCAGACGGTGGAAGCTGGACTTCGGCGCGTAACCAGAGAGCTGGTTGAACAGACGAGTCAGATCCTGGCCGACCACCGGGTCGCAGGTCAGCAGACCCAGATCGGTGTACAGTCGCGCGGTCTTCGGGTTGTAGTTGCCGGTGCCTACGTGGCAGTAGCGGCGCAGACCGTCCGCTTCCTGACGCACGACCTCGATGAGCTTGCAGTGGGTCTTCAAGCCCACGATGCCGTACACCACGTGCACGCCGGCGCGTTCGAGCTTGCGGGCCCACGCGATGTTGGCGTCCTCGTCGAAACGAGCCTTGATTTCCACCAAAGCCAGCACCTGCTTGCCGGCATGAGCGGCGTCGATCAGGGCGTCGATGATCGGCGAGTTGGAGCTGGTGCGGTACAGGGTCTGCTTGATGGCCAGCACCTTCGGGTCCGCGGCGGCCTGCGCAAGGAAGGCCTGCACGGAAGTGGAGAAGGAGTCATAGGGGTGATGCAGCAGGATGTCGCGCTCGCGGATGGCAGCGAAAATATCCTGTGCGCGGGAGGACTCGACCTCGGCGATCTGACGGTTCGTGGTCGGCACGAACGGACGGTTCTTCAGGTCCGGGCGGTCCACGCTGCCGAGCTCAAAGAGCACGGTCAGGTCCAGCGGGCTGGGCAGACGGTATACCTCGTCCTGGCTCACGCCGAGCTGGTCGGCGAGCAGCTGGGAGAGGAAGGGGCTCGTGGTGTCCGTGATCTCCAGGCGGATCGGCGGTCCGAAGCGGCGGCGCAGCAGCTCCTTCTCCATGGCGTTGAGCAGGTTCTCGGCGTCATCCTCTTCCACGTCGATGTCCTCGTTACGAGTCACGCGGAAGGAGCGGGCCTCCTTGATGATCATGCCCGGGAACAGGGATTCCAGATGCGCGGCGATGAGCTTTTCCATGGCGATGAAGCCGTAACGCTCGTCCTTGGACTCCTCATCGGTCATGTCGTCCACCGGCACCAGGCGCGGCAGGTTGCCCGGGATCTTGACGCGGGCGAAGTGCGACTTGCCGGAGGCCGGGTTCTCCACAATCACGGCCAGGTTGATGGAACCGCCGGAAATGTAGGGGAACGGGTGGGCCGGATCCACGGCGAGCGGCGTCAGGACCGGGAACACCTGCTGGCGGTAGTAGCGCGAGAGGCGCTCCTGCTCGGAGGATGTGAGCTTGTCCCACGTCAGCAGGACGATGCGCTCCTTCTCCAATTCCGGCAGAATGGTGTCGATCGTGTAATGTGCGTGCTCGTCTTGCAGACGGTGTGCGGTCTCGCTGATCGCGCGCAGCTGCTGACGCGGGCTCAGGCCGGCGGCAGACGGCACGGCGATGCCCGAGTCGATACGGCGCTTCAGGCCGGCGACGCGGACCATGAAGAACTCGTCAAGGTTCGAGGCGAAGATCGCGGCGAAGTTGGCGCGCTCGAGCAGGGGCATGTCTTCGTTCTCCGCACATTCGAGCACGCGCTGGTTGAACTTGAGCCAGCTGAGCTCGCGGTCGAAGAAACGGTCCTTGGGCAGCGGTGCCTCGCCTTCCTGATCGACGCGGCGGTCGTTGTTGTCGTTTTCGGCAATATGCTCTGCGATTTGGCTGCGCAGAATTGCCTTCGAGGGTGCGTCAAATATCTGTGCCATAGCTTATATCGTAAGCTTTGGCGTGGCCGGAAAACGACTGAACGCGCCAGAATTCAACGGGTGTTCATGTTAGTTCGGTGTTGGTTGGTTTTGAGTGTGCTAGCGTCGCTCGCGACACGCCGTGAGCGGCGGTGAAACGAACGAAATCGAACATCGGACGGGTTCGATGTGAACGGTTCAGCTCGTTTTCCGATAGCCAGAAAGTGCGATTGAACAGTTGTGATAAAAAACGCACAACGACTCTCTGCAGGTTGCGAGAAACGGGAGTGATGAATAGATTATGAGGTACAAGAACAACTGAACAGAGCAGAGCCCACAAATAGTGTATGGTCACGAGGACTGTTACGTTGGACGGGCATTGGAAAGACTTACCGTTACAACGATGATGTTGTGCAGAGATTCTGCTCCAGTAGTTGAACTTGTAGAAAAGGCCCGCTCCGGCGGGCCTTTTCGTTTGTGTGTACAGTGGAGGGCATGACGGAAACACAGCGTACGCCAGAGGGGATGTCGTCGAAACCTCGTATCAAGCCGGCCGATGCCGAAGACGGCCGTCCGGTCTCTATCTCTGCGCGTCTCGGACGACTGCAATTCCACTATTCCGGCAAGTTCCGCGTGCTGCAGATTGCCGACATTCAGGATGGGCCGAAAGTCTCCAAAGACACCATCACCCTGATTGAGGCCAGCCTTGATGCCACACGGCCTGATCTGGTGATTTTCTCCGGCAACCAGATCGCCGGCTACGATCCGGCGTTCGCCGATTCATTCCGTAAACGTCGCTGGTGTAACGAACCTATTGCCGAATCCGCGCTGAACCATACCCGAGCGCTGGTGCGCAAGGCCATTGGCCAGTTCACTGAGCCGTTGGCGGCGCGCGGCATTCCGTGGGCTGTGACGTATGGCAACCATGATTTCCAATGCGGGCTAAGCAATGCGGAACTGGACGGTATCTATCGTGAGTTCCCCGGTTGTGTCAATCCGCCGAGTGAGACCTTGCCGAACCAGATTGCATATACCTGTGGAGCGGGTGGCGCTGTGCAGACGCCGTCTGGTGCCACTGGCTCCGGTGCGGGGATTACCACGAAGGCTGATACGTTGGGCGTCGTTGACGATGCTGGTGCCGATGCTGTTGTGCCTTCTGCTGTGTCTTCCCCCGCATCCGCAGTGGGTTCCGGTGAACCAGGCACCTTCGCGCTGCCGGTTATGGACGTTGACCATACGCGCAATGTGCTGGGTCTGGTCATTCTTGACTCCGGCGATTACGTGCATGGCGGCGGCTTCGGCGCACCATCGCCCGCAGCGCTCGCCTTCCTGAACGCCGTGCCCGACCGTATCGGTGCGAAATCAATGGTGTTCCAGCACATGCCGATGCCCGAGTATTACAACGTGCTGAAGCCGGTGGCGGCCAACGCGGCGTTTGCCATGCAGGGCTATCGTTCGCACGCCGATACCTACTACGTGCTGGACGAATTGCAAACCCAGCCCGGCGGATATTTGGGAGAAGGCATATCCTGCCCTGATACGTCAGGCGAATTCGAATTGCTGCGCGAGGGGTATTTCGGCGTCGTAGCTGGTCATGATCATCGCAACGGTTTCGTCGGCGAACATGAGGGTCTGTTGCTTATCGCTACGCCAACCTGCGGATTCAATACGTACGGACCGGCTCCGGCCAAACGTGCCACGCGATTGATCGAATTTGATATCCGTCACCCTTACGAGCCGCGTACGCAATTGCTGGAGTTTGGCGAACTGGTGGGCAAGCCCAGTTCCAAACGCGCCTACACCTATGCGGTGAACCAGACCACGCCTGGCGAGGGTGAGGGCGATGATTTGCTGCGCAAGCCGTCGCTATGGAGTCAACTGTCCGGTTTATTCAGGTAACTGTTCCTGATAGAGGCGGGAAGCGGCGCGAAGTATTCGGGGTTTCGGGGGCCTTCCGCTGTGTATTAGTGGCAGAAATCCCGCGTCTCGACGGATACCTCGCGGGATTTCTGCCGGTTGGGCTATCGGTTGGATTGACTGGTATGTTTCAGCGAACGGCTTTGACCAGTGCCTCGGTGAGGTACTTGCCGGCGGCCATCACCAGCGGCGCATAGCGGCGTCCGGGAGCGGCACCCATGCGGCCGGTCGGGCCGGAAATCGAGATGGCGGCGATGACCTGGCCGGAGGCGTTGCGGATCGGGGCGGAAATCGAGCACACGCCCTCTTCGCGTTCGTTCACGGACTCGGACCAGCCGCGCTTGCGTACGGCGGCCAGCTTGGTGGCGGTGAACTTGGCGTGGCGCAATCCCTGGTGCAGACGGTCGGAATCCTCCCAAGCCAGAAGAATCTGGGCGGCGGAACCGGCTTCCATCGACAGCATGGCACCCACGGGAATGGAATCACGCAGGCCGGAGGTGCGTTCCACAGCGGCGATGCACACGCGCTGATCGCCCTGGCGGCGGTAAATCTGCGCAGACTCGCCAGTACGATCGAGCAGGGTCTGCAGGATCGGGCCGGCGGCGGTCAGCAGACGATCCTCGCCTGCTGCGGCGGCAAGTTCGGCGAAACGGGAGCCGAGTACGAATCGGCCATGCTGGTCGCGCAGTACGAAACGGTGGCGTTCCAGTGCAATAGCCAAACGATGTGCGGTCGGTCGAGCGAGACCGGTGGCGGCCACAAGCTGGCCCAGCGTAGACGGGCCGGATTCCAGTGCGTCAAGAATCTTTACAGTTTTATCAAGGACGCCAACGCCGGAATGGATTTCCCCATCGTCCTTGGCGGTGGTGTCTTCAACCGGCTCGGACTCGGTCAAGCTGTTGTTCAATGGTTCTTCCCGGGAATCAGTCATAATAAGGGCGATTATGCCATCTCACATAGTGAAATGGCAAATCGGGGAAGTGTCTCACAGGGTGGCCATGAAGTTGAAAGGGCGTTCGTGGATGCCGAAGAGACATGTCTGGAGCGGAACCGAGTCATGACTAGGTCATGTTCGAGTCGGGTCCGAGTCATATTGAGGCCATCATTTGACCGTATCTCAATATCCGGCATGCTCATGGCCGGGCCCGTCGCAAGCACATAGGCTAATACCACGAACAAGGCGCGAACACAATGCCTCGCGCGGAATTTTTTGGAGGAATCACTATGGGAACGACACTGGCCGAGAAGGTCTGGGCCGATCATCTGGTGCGCAAGGGCAGCGACGGAGCCCCTGATTTGCTGTACATCGATCTGATGCTCATGCATGAGGTCACCAGCCCGCAGGCGTTTGAGGGCCTGCGCTTGGCCGGCCGCAAGCCGCGTCACGTGGATCAGCTCATTGCCACCGAGGATCACAACACGCCGACCGTTGATATCGATCGCCCGAACCCGGATGAGACGAGCGCGTTGCAGTTGACGACTTTGGAGAAGAACTGCAAGGAGTTCGGCGTGCGCCTGCACCCGCTGGGCGACGCCGATCAGGGCATCGTCCACGCGTTCGCCCCGATTCTGGGCCTGACCCAGCCGGGCATGACCATCGTGTGCGGTGATTCGCATACGTCGACGCACGGCGCGTTCGGCGCGCTGGCGTTCGGCATCGGCACTTCCGAAGTCGAACACGTGATGGCCACACAGACGCTGTCTCTGAAGCCGTTCAAGACCATGGCCGTCAACGTCAACGGCAAGCTGCCCGCGGACGCGACGGCCAAGGACATCATTCTGGCGATCATCGCCAAGATCGGCACCGGCGGCGGCCAGGGTTACGTGATCGAATACCGTGGTGAGGCGATTCGCAACCTCACCATGGACGAACGTATGACCGTGTGCAACATGTCCATCGAGGCCGGTGCGCGTGCCGGCATGATCGCGCCGGACGAGACCACGTTCGAGTACCTGAAGGGCCGTCCGCACGCGCCGGAAGGCGAGCTGTGGGATCAGGCCGTAGCGTACTGGAAGACGCTGAAGACCGATGACGATGCCGTATTCGACAAGGTGGTGGATATTGACGCCACCAAGCTCGGTCCATATGTGACGTGGGGCACCAACCCCGGCCAAGGTCTGCCGATCACCGCCTCCGTGCCGGAGCCGGGCAAGATCGCCGACGCCACCAAGCGCGCCGCCGCCGAACGTGCGATTACATACATGGGTTTGAAGCCAGGCATGCCGATCAAGGACATCGCCGTGGACACCGTGTTCATTGGTTCGTGCACCAACGGTCGTATCGACGATTTGCGCCAGGCCGCCGCGATTATGAAGGGCCACCGCAAGGCCGAGAACATCCACCGCGTGCTGGTGGTGCCGGCCTCCTCCCGCGTGCGTTTGCAGGCGGAGAAGGAAGGCCTCGATAAGGTGTTCAAGGACTTTGGCGCCGAATGGCGTAACGCCGGCTGCTCGATGTGCCTGGGCATGAACCCGGACAAGCTGGTGCCGAACGAGCGCTCGATTTCCACTTCGAACCGTAACTTCGAGGGCCGCCAAGGCAAGGGCTCGCGCACGCATCTGGCGTCGCCGGCCGTAGCCGCCGCCACCGCCATCCGCGGCACAATCTCGTCTCCCGCCGATCTCTGAGTCAATACACGTGAGCCCCCTCTGACGAGGGGCTGTCAGTCGAAGACTGACTGGGGGAGAGATCCCCGAAAGGAAAATTGTTATGGAAAAACTCACCACACTGACCGGCGTGGGCGTGCCGCTGCGCCGCTCCAACGTCGATACCGACCAGATCATTCCCGCTGTGTTCTTGAAGCGCGTGACCAAGTCCGGCTTCGATGACGCCCTGTTCTACGCATGGCGCCGAGACCCGAACTTCGTGCTCAACAAGCCGGAATACGCCGGTAAGGGCCAGATTCTGGTCGCCGGCCCCGAATTCGGCATCGGCTCCTCCCGCGAGCACGCCGTGTGGGCGCTGCACGATTACGGTTTCCGCGTGGTCATCGCGCCGAGCTTCGCCGACATCTTCTACGGCAACACCGCCAAGAACGGCGTGCTGGCCGCGATTATGCCGCAGGAGTCCGTCGAACTCCTGTGGAAGCTACTGGAGGAAGAGCCTGGTCGTGAGATGACTGTCTCGCTGGAGACCCGCACTGTCACTTGCGGCGACGTGACCCTGCCGTTCGAGGTCAACGATTACGTGCGTTGGCGTCTGATGAACGGCTACGACGATATCGATCTGACGCTGCAGCACGAGGACGACATCGCCGCCTACGAAAAGATGCGCGCCGAAAAGTTCCCCTTCAAGCCCAAGACCATCCCCGCCAAACACTGGGCCGAAGAAAGAATCGAGTCCGCCCGCGAGCCTGAGGACGCAGACTGGACAGGGCCGTTGGCCGATCGCGGCATTATTTAGCCGCGATCGGCCTGC
>OJQP01000408.1_pt1 | contig 24315 bp, 15 predicted proteins | sample 1598871 | NCBI WGS metagenome assembly OJQP01 (sample SAMN03922520, study PRJEB24848) | human gut metagenome | isolation source: stool sample | host: Homo sapiens | place: Germany | collected 2010-02
AACGTGACCATGGAAGGCCGCTCAAACCTCAGGTGTTGCAACCACCACTAGAATCTGCCCGATGCGCTCCGCCTGCGCCATCGCATGATTCCGTACCTCCACACCATGAACTGGCGCGCATCCCGGACAGGCCTTCCCCTGGTGGAGCCCATGTATTGGGGATCGCCCGACATCGACGCCGCATACCACGTTCCCAACGAATACATGTTCGGCACCGAACTGCTGGCCGCGCCCATCACGGAACCGATGGATAAATCCTCCCGACGGGGCAAGGCCGACGTATGGCTGCCGCAGGGCGACTGGTTCGACTTCTTCACCGGGCGCCGGTATAGCGCGTCTTCGCCCAACGGACGGCGCATGACCGTCTGGCGTCCGCTCGACGGAATTCCCGTGTTCGCGAAGGCCGGCGGCATCGTGCCGATGCAGCCCCTGTCCGAGGGGGATTCCATCAACTCCGTCGACAACCCGCAGCATCTGGAGATCATCGTCTTCCCCGGAGCGGACGGCGACTTCACGCTGATGGAGGATTCGGGACATTACTCTCGGCAGATCACCCCGGCGACCACCGCGATCACCTATCGATGGCGCAAGGACGGCGCCACATCCGCACTCACGGTATCGCCAGCCCAGGGAGACGTTCACGCTCTGCCGGCCCGGAGAACATGGGATTTCCTGTTCCGAGGCATTACCGACAGCGACATATCCGTACAGGCCGACGGCGCATCCGTCGATTCGGATCGCCGGTATGATGCCGAAACCCTCACATTGCAGGTAACGGTCGCCGACGTATCCACCCGCAGCGAGATACGTGTCACCATCGGCGACACGACGATGGCCGCCGATCCCCGCATGGAAGACGTCTTCGACATCCTTCGGCATGCCGAAATGCGATATCTGACCAAGGAACAGGCTTATGCCGCCATAGCGGAGAACGGCATCGACGCATTGGCCACGATGGATTCACTCGAGCACGTCAGCGGGCCGGACATGGAAGATTGCTCCGATTCGCATATGCCGAGCGCCGTCCGTCAAGCGCTGACGGAGGTGCTGCTCCGATCCTAGCCCGCATGTCGCCTCTCCCGGAATACGCCACGGGAGAGGCGACAGCAGCCCGTCACAGACCCATGTCCAGGCGAACGCCGGGCCGTCAACACGTCGAGGCACGACGCACCAGATCGTAGGAGGTCACATACGTGCGGAACGGATCCGCCGACCCCTCGATGCGCGCGATCAGCATATCCACGGCATGTCGCGCGTAATCATCCACATGCGGGTCGATCGTCGTCAATCCGGGCATGCAGTACTCGGCATCCGGCACGTTGTCGAACCCAATGACCTGCATATCCTGCGGCACGCGCACGCCGCGCCGCTGCAGCTCATGAATCACCCCGATGGCGAGCGCGTCGTTCAGGCACATGACCGCATCCGGACGCGGCGCATCCGGATCGTCCAACAGCCCCGCCACCGCATCGCGGCCGCCGGACTGCACCCAATCCGCGTTACGGACCAGCCGCCAATCGACCTGCAGGCCACGCTCCTCATGGGCCAACACATAGCCGCGGGTACGCATCGTGCTGGTGGTTTCGGGCCGCGACTCGCGGTCGGCATCCGGGCATGCGTTCTCCGCGGTGCCGCCGATCAACGCGATCCTACGGCATCCCGAATCCAGCAGCGCCCCCACCGCGGTGCGTACGGCCTCCACGTTCGGCATCGTGACCCAATCGGCCAGTCCCTGCGTATCGTAATCGCCCACAATCACCAACGGATACGGCTGGTGCAGTATCGTGCGATCCGTGATCGGCGAGCCCATGAAGAAAATCCAGCCGTCCGCGGCCAGCTTCTTCGTCTCCGGGATCGCCTGCGCCAAGCCGCCGGCGCTGTTGTAGGTATCGGTGATCACCGCGTACCCGCGGGAACGTGCCGCCGCCACGATGCTGTCGGCGAGATAGGGCATGAACGGCTGGCAGAAATCGGTGATGGCCAGTCCGATGAGCTTCGTGCCGCCGGTTTTCATGGCGCGGGCGGACACGTTAACGCGGTATCCGAGGCGTTCGATGGCATCCTGGACACGCTGGCGCGTCTCCGGGCGCATACTGCCGGTGTTGTTCAGCACATTCGACACCGTTTTGATGGAGACGCCCGTCTCGCGCGCCACGTCGGTGATGGTCACCCGTTTCGCCACAGCACCCCTCTCGTCGCACCATCGGGCATGTTCCGCACGGTTCAGGCGGAACGCCCGTCTGATTCCAGCATAACGCGTTTTCCCCGGCCGGTCCGGTCCCTTCCGCCCGGCCCGGGAAGCAAGGGCCGTGCGATCCGTCCTTCTCCGGAACGGACCGCGCGGCCCATCGCGTCACTTGATGTGCAGGGCGGTCCAACTCACCGGCGGCAGGGAGACGCGGACCACGCCGGACTCGGCATCGTACATGGCCGACCCGTTGGCGTGCGGGGTCACACGGTTCTGGTCGTAGAGCGTATTCGCGGCGAACAGATCGTCGTCGTGCAGCGTCTGCGCCTCGACGGATGCCGGCTGCGCGCCGTCCTGCAGCCTGATCTCGAACTCGGCGGTCGCCTCGAGCGAACGGTTCACCGCAAACACGGCGAGCGAGCCGTCGGCGCAGCGCACGGCCACGGCGTTCACGCCGTCGACCTCGCCATAGCGCGGCGTATCCACGGTGCCGGCGGACAGCTTCGGCTCCAGCACGGTGCCGCCCTTGGCCAGGCGCGCGGTCACGGAGAACGGGTGGAACGTGGTCTGGCGCCAGGCCGGGCCGCCCGGCTCCGTCATGATCGGGGCGATGACATTGACCAGCTGCGCCAGGCTGGCGGCGCGCACGCGGTCGGCGTTCTTGAGCAGCGTGATCATCAGATCGCCGAACACCACGGCGTCGGCGGCGGTGTAGATGTCCTCCAGCAGACGCGGGGCCACCGGCCAGTTGCCGATGCCCTCGGGGGTCTTGCTCGGCTCCTCACCCTGGTACCAGACATTCCATTCATCGAACGAGATGTACACGTCGTGCGCGCTCTTCAGATGGGCCTTGGTGGCGTCGATGGTGGCGGCCACGTCCTTGATGAAGCCGTCCATATCCACGCCGGAGGCCAGGAAGCTGGCCATGTCGCGCGTGCCGTCCTCCTTGAAGAACGGCTGGTAGTAGGCGTGGCAGGAGACGAAGTTCACGTTCTCGTAGGTCTTCTCAAGAACGGTCTGCTCCCACTTGCCGAAGGTCGGCATGCCATGGGCGGAGGAGCCGCACACCACCAGTTCCACGTCCGGATCGATCTGGCGCATGCCGGCGGCCACGGAGGCGGCGAGCATGCCGTAGTCCTCGGCGGACTTGTGGCCGAGCTGCCACGGGCCGTCCATCTCGTTGCCCAGGCACCACATGCGGATATCGAACGGCTTGTCGGCGCCGTTGGCGCGGCGACGTTCCGACAGCTCGGTGCCGCCGGGCACGTTCGCGTACTCCAGCAGGTCCAGGGCCTCCTGCAGGCCGCGCGTGCCCAGGTTGACGGCCTCCATCAGCTCGTTGCCGCCGGTGGCCTCAAGCCATTCGGCCATCTCGTGCAGGCCGAATTCGTTGGTTTCGGTGGAATGCCAGGCCAGATCGAGTCGACGGGGACGTTCCTGCTTGGGGCCGATGCCGTCCTCCCAGCGGTAGCCGGACACGAAGTTGCCGCCCGGGTAGCGGATGGTGGTGGCGCCGAGTTCCTTGACCAGGTCGATGACGTCCTTGCGGAAGCCGTGCTCGTCGGCGGTCGGGTGGTCGGGCTCGTAGATGCCGGTGTACACGCAACGGCCAAGGTGCTCGACGAACGAACCGAACAGACGATTGTTGACCGGAGCGACCTCAAAATCGTCATCGACGACGAGACGTGCGGTCAGATGGTCCTGCTGGGGCATGGGATTCCTTTCTACATATCTGCATGCACTCTGCATACGTGACACGTATCCATACAACGATGTACCGCGGAGGCGCGGGCGACCGGGGACATCCGTGTGACAGCCACCAGTGTAGTACAACCTTGTACTGACTGCCGGAAGGCGTGGCGCAGAGACGGCTGAGACCTTTTGGCGCACCACTGCAGCAAAAAAGATCCCAAGAAGTCGAATTACAGTCCCATCCGACGCATAGCCACCGTGAACATACGGCAAAAGGCATCAACCACGTCACCCGTCCACCCGCTACATTCACAAGCAGTACCGCCCACTCTGCATCATTCGCATATGCAAAGGCCGCGAACCGTACGATGACGGTTCGCGGCCCCCTGACATGCCATTAGGCCACCCGGCTCGCACCGGCTGTTCGGCCTGCCGGCTCAGCCCTCGCGCTTGGGCGCCTGGCTGGCCACGCGGGTCAGGCGCGGCGGGCGGCGCGTGGACACGAACAGCGGCTGCACCTCGACCAGCGGGTTGTACGGCGCCAGGCCGAACCACTTGACCGGGGAACCGGCCACGCGGCGGATCGCGTACTTGATCTGCAGCGAGAGGGCGCCACGGCCGGAGACCTTCGACTCGGGCATCAGCGCCTTGTGGATCACCACGTAGCGGATGGTGCCGATGCCGGGATCGGCGTCAAGCTTCGGGTAGATCGACTGCTGGTTCGGCAGCTCGCCGGTCTTCTCCAGATCGTGCATGATCTGATGCAGGTAGGCCGGGATGGACTGCGAGACCTTGAAGCCGAGGCGGATGCGCACACGGAACAGGTAGTCGGTACCGAAGCTCTCGACCGAATACTCACGGGTGAACGGCTCGTCGGTGGTCTCGACGGCCACCGCCCACCATGCGCGGGCGCGCTTGGGGTGGTCGGCGAAGATCGAGAAGAAGGTGTCCGTATCGAGACGCTTCAGGTCCGGATCGCTGGTCAGGTAGACGATGTTGTCCGCGAACCGGTGGATGCGGCTATCGCCGTGCAGCTTGTCCAGCGCGGGGAGGAAGTCCTTCGGCATCATGTGCCGACGCTGCGAGCGCTCCAGCTTGGTGCCCTCGTTCCACGTGTACATGATCATGAGGATCGCCAGCGTGAGCAGCAGCGTGAACCAGCCGCCGTGCAGGAACTTGGCCATCGAGGCGGCGAAGAACAGGACCTGGATCGCCAGGAACACGATGGTGAACACAACGGCGCCGAACTTGTTGCTGCGGTGCCACAGGTAGATGCCCAGCAGGATCGTGGTGGTGATCATCGTGATGGTCAGTGCCAAGCCGTAGGCCGCCGAGATATGTTCCGAATCGCGGAACAGCAGCAGCACGGCCAGCGTGGCCACGCACAGCACCACGTTGACGACCGGAATGTACAGCTGGCCGCGGGTACGGGCAGGGTAACAGACCTGCAGATGCGGCATCCAGTTGAGGCCGGTGGCCTCGGAGACCATGGTGAACGCGCCCGTAATCAGCGCCTGGGAGGCGATGATGCCGGCGGTGACCGACAGCACGACGGCCACATAGCGCACGTTCGGATCCATCATCTGGAAGAACGGGTTGATCCCCTCGGCGTCGGCCAGTTCGGGGTTGTTCTGGTTGCGCAGCATCCACGCGCCCTGGCCGAAGTAGTTGAGCACCAGCGCCACCTTGATGAACGGCCAGGTGAAGTAGATGTTGCCGCGGCCCACGTGGCCCATATCCGAGTACAGCGCCTCGGCGCCGGTGGTCGAAAGGAACACGGTGCACATCAGCGCCAGACCGGTGGCGTTATTCGGACTGAACAGGAACTTGATGCCGTAGTACGGGTTGAGTGCGGCGAGCACGGACCAGTCGTTGCCGATGGCTACCACGCCGACGATCGCCAGGAACGCGAACCAGACCATCACCACCGAGCCGAAGACCTTGCCGATCGATTCGGTGCCGCGCGACTGCACGGCGAACAGGATCACGATGATCACCGCGGTGATCATCATCGTCAGATCCTTGTTCTCGGTGAACAGATGCTCCAACGCCGGCAGCGTCTTCAGGCCTTCGACGGCGGACGAGATCGACACGGCCGGCGTCAGCACCGAGTCCGCCAGGAAGGCCGCGCCGCCGAGCATGGCCGGTATGACGAGCCATGCGCCGTATTTGCGAATCAACGAGTACAGAGCAAAGATGATTCTGCAGAAACGGACATCCAAACATCCCAATTCACATCACACATGACCGATTCTCCAGAATCGGACACACAGAACACATTTTTCGGAACTCAGACGTCCGATTCGGCAGAATCGGACACATGTGCACAAGTCGGATGATGAGCACGACCATCGACGGGCGTCCGCCGGTTGTGGACGCCGCTGAAATCGATGAGATCCACACCGGGCACACGCATGAAGACGCGCAGCATCAACGCGTGGTATCGCCTGGCACCAGCGTCATGGGAATAAGCACGTTCGGCTCGAACGGCTTGGGGATGTCCCTGCGTGAAGCGTTAGCCGCGGCCACTTCCTCATTGGCAATAGCCTGCACGATATGGTCGGCCGCCGACTGTGCGATCGCCGAGAAATCCTGCGCGACCGCGGTCAGCTTCATGCCGGCCAAATCAGTCAAATACGTACCATCGTAGGCAACGATCTGCAGCTCGTCAGGAATGGAAATTCCACGGCCCAACGCTTCGCGCACGCAGAACGATGCACCAATATCGGAACTGACCACGGCATCGACGCCGTCGGTCGTCACCTTGTCGAGCGCATTGCTGACCGCACGATGATAGCCGGCAAAATCCATCACTTCGCCAGCTTCAACATACTCGTATTTCACGCCTGCGGAGGTCAATTCCTGTTCCAACGTGAGGTAGTAGCGCACCGTCGGGAACGTGGTCTTTCCCAAATCGAACGGTCCTTCCTCGACTTCTCCGCGCGCAGCCAAATCGAAGAATTGATCTCGCGGACCGCCAATCATCACCACATGTTTGGCACCATTGCGGATCAGCATCTGCGCAATCAATCGCCCACCCTGCTCGTGGTCGGATCCGATTGACGAAATACCGTCTCCAAGCACACGGTCGAACGCGACGATCGGGCGATGAATCGACGTCCAATAATCGCCGGGATGCGAAGTGTGCGCACACATGACGATGCCGTCCATCATGTGCCGACGCAACATGTCGACATACTGGATTTCGCCATCCGCCTCATCTGCGGTAGAGCACAGCATAGTGCGTAATCCTTGCGCGGCGAGTGCATGCTGCAGATGTGCGGTAAACGTCGCAAAGAACGGGTGGCGGATGGTAGGCACGATGACGCCGACCAGATTCGTGCAATCATGATACAGATTGCGGGCAAGCTCGTTCGGCACATAATTGAGGGCTTGCATGGCTTTGCGCACACGTTCGCGCATATCATCAGACACGTACCCGTTGCCGTTCACCACCAGCGAGACGGTGCTCAGAGACACCCCGGCCTTCTTCGCCACATCGCGCATGCCGACCATGATCGCACCTTCCCCGTTATCACTGTTCTATCGTTGTATGCTCACGTGCTTACCACGAAATATTACATTCATTTACATTCTCTCGAACCTGTTCGACAGTCCGGCAACGAAATACAGCTTCTTAGTGTCGACTCCTGCGGAGGCGAAGGCCTTCAGCAGCGGCTTGGTCTGGTCGAATGCAATCACCAGCGTTGCATCCGGACTGGCGGCCTTGATGGCGGTGGCGCTCAGATTTCTTTCACGTTACTCAGCGACCGTCCGTGTAACGTGAAAATTACGCCGGATTGGCAAGCAGCGCAATGCCGAAACCGGCGGCCACGCAAATGAGAGGCACCGCGACGGTTGCTATTCCATAGCCCAGAGCCAGCGTAAAACGACGCTGGCGAATCAATGAAACCACTTCGTTGAGCGCCGTGGAGAATGTTGAGAAACCACCGAGAAATCCGACAACGAACATCATGACCGTGTCCATATCCACCGATTGCGAATAGTAGGACATCATGGCGATGCCCGCGCATAGCGAGGCGACGCCGTTGATGACGAGCGTGGATAGCGGGAAGTTGCGGTTCGTTCTTCGATTCTCGCGGTTCCAGCCTCGTTGAATTGACACGTCGAGCACGTAACGGGCCATGGCTCCCAGACCGCCGAACAGACAGATCATCCACATCATCAGCGCACCTCCCCGGTAGTCGGGTCGGCGACAAGCGAAATCTCCGCAGTGATCGGTTTGGGCTCGAAGCTGGGTGGAAGCGGGTTGGCCGGCTGCTGGATTGGCTGCGACTGCTGCTGGGGCTGCTGGATTGGTTGCGACTGCTGAATCGGCTCGGGCAGCTGCCCCAAGTCTGAAGTATCCGGCTCGCGCAACAACGGCTGCGATGACTGTGTCAGCTGAGGAACGACCAGCGGAGGAATCTGCGGAACGTGGCCTGTCTGCATAGGCTGGATGGCAGTCGGCGGCACGGTTGGCGTTTCGACTCGCGGAACCTGTCCCGTCTGTGCAATCTGCTGGGCCGTCTGCGCGGCCTGCTGCGCCGCCTGCGCGGCTTCCATTGCGGCCTGCGCGGCAGAACGCGCCACGTCGGCCACTTTCACATGGCGTACGCCCTGCGTGTCCGATTCGGCGGAATCGGACACGGAAACAGCTGAAAACGCACCCCGAACCCGCTTTCGAGTACTCCGTGACAGCAGTGCCTGCATCAGAACCACGCCGGCGGCGGCAGTGAGCAAACCGCCTGCAAAATTTCCCGCAAGATAGCCAAGCGCACTGGCGATATGCCGCTCGTGCAGACCTTCCATCGTTTCCAGCATCACGCCGGACATCGTCGAAAGCCCGCCGAGCAAGCCGAGCCCAACGCCACGGCTGACAACCTGCCGCACCCGGCGACGCAGCCACGAAGCGGTCGCCATGAATTCGGTCAGCATCGCGAACAGGAAGCAGGCGACCATATTCGACACAAACGTGCCCACAACGAATGGCGTCCCGCTGACCGACGGCAGGAGCATATCCAACGCATGCCGACAGCCGACTCCAACAAATCCACCGACGAACACCACAACATACATCAGTCCGTCGGCGAGCGGATTGAACCGCGCCTGCATACGTTTCATCGGCGCCAGGGGAATCGTAGGCGGATCCATGGTGTTAGCGGCGGGCGCGGTTGCACCAGCATGCGTCACCTCAACAGTGTCGATTGCCTGCGTGATGGGATGTGAGTCCTCACCCGCAGTCACCACGTCTCCCGGCGATTGTTCTTGCGATTCCATTGCGCTCCCCCTGTACTGGCCTTCCGCGGACAGCGTTGTTCCGCCCATAGGCCGTGCAACAACGAGCTGGGCCGCGGTTGCCGCCTTCCTAACGCATATGAGTTTACACGGAGCGCCAACGTATGCACCCTGGATGTCCGATTCCGCAGATTCGTACATCCAGAGTCCAGCCGAATTCAGCCAGGCTCAGTCAAGCCGGGCATCACACAGCCGCCGCATCGCAGGTCGCACCTCGCGCTCCTCCTCGCCACTGAACAGCACCACCAGATAGTCGCCGGCACGCAGCCGTGTATCGCCGCGCGGCACGATCTCGCTTTCGCCGCGACGCAGGCCGATGATCAGGCACCCAGACGGCCAACGCACGTCACGCACCCGCTTGCCGTCCGCAATCGCTCCCATTTCCAATGGCAGTCCCATAATGCCGCTGCCCACATGGCTTGCGATCGCCATCTGCATGCCTTGCGCGCGCACGTACCGCTCCAGCAACTCCCCATAAATCGGTTTGGTGCGCAGCAAATCGGACACCAACAGCGCGACGAAAGCGACGGCCGCGACCGGCAGCATGTGCGTCAACGTTCCAGACATCTCCACAGCCAACAGAATCGACGTGATCGGCGTTTTCACGGACGCGGCGAGCGTGCCCGTCATCACGCACACCGCAAACACCGCCACTGCGTCGGATGGCAGATCACCGAATCGATGCAACACTTCACCGCAGATGCCGCCGGCCAACGAACCGACCGCAAGAATCGGCATGAAAATACCGCCAGGCGCGCCTGAGCCGAAACTCGTGGATGTGAACAGCATCTTCGCCACGAACAGCAGACACAGCATTCCCAAGCCGACGCGCGCATGTTCGGCGGTATCAATCAGATTCGAGCCGCCGCCGAGCACATCGGGCAACCAGATGCCGACAGGCAACGCGATCGCAATCGCAATCATCGGGCGGCTCCATGCCGGCAGTTTGCCGTACAGCGTCTGGAAGCCAAGCAACGAGCGGTTCATCAGCGAACCAACCAAACCGGCCACCAATCCCAACGGAATCAGCCACACATACTCTTCCAACGACAGCTGACCGATATCACCGAAATCCAAAACCGGACGCAGACCGAAACAGTATTTTGAGACGAAATCGGCGGTCAGCGATGCGGCGGTGGCGCCCATCAGAATCGCAGGGGAAAAACTCCGATGCACCCCTTCCAAAGCGAACATCATGCCGGACAGCGGCGCGCTGAACGCGGCGGACAAGCCGGCCGCGGCACCGGCGGTGACCAGATAATGCTCCTGCATGTCCTCACGGCGGCGGCCGCGCAAACGGTGGGACACACACTGCGCGCCCGACGCACCAATCTGAATGGACGGCCCCTCACGGCCGAGCGACAGACCAAACAACGCGCCCAACAGTCCACCGACGAAACGGACTGGCAGAATCGTCTGCCAACGCATCTTCAAGCCGCATATCACCACGCCGTTGGTCTGCGGGATGCCGCTGCCACCAGCCATCGGCTCCTTGCCGACCATCCACGCGATCGCCAGCGCGGCCGCCACCGCGGCAACCGCCCACGGCGCAATCAGCCACGGGGTCTCGCGAATCCGCGCATATATCCAACGGGACGCATCCGTGCCGTATTCGATGCCGAGACGGTATACGACAACCAGCAATCCTGAAACCAGACCAATGACTATGCCGGCCGCCGCCATCTTCCACTTCAAGTGGTCGAATCGCGGAATCAGCCGGCGGATATCATGTGCCGCGTCGTTACCAGTCAAGCCGGGAAATTCGTTGCAGACGGTCAGTCGACCAGCGAATTGATCTGGATGACATGATCGCGCTGCGGACCGGTGCCGATCGCGGAGATACGGCAGCCGCTCAGCTCTTCCAAACGCTTGACGTAGGCCTGGCAGGTGGCGGGCAGCTCGTCGAAGGAGTGGCAGTCGGAGATGTCTTCGTCCCAGCCGGGCATGGTCTCGTAAATCGGCTTGGCGGCGGCGAAAGCGGCCTGATCGGTCGGCATATCGTCGTGACGTTCGCCGTCCACGTCGTAAGCCACGCAGATCGGAATCTCCTTCAGGCCGGTGAGCACGTCGAGCTTGGTGAGCACGATGTCGGTCAGGCCGTTGACCTGGGAGGCGTAACGGTTGACGACCGCATCGAACCAGCCACAGCGACGCGGGCGGCCGGTGGTCACGCCGAATTCGTGGCCCTGCTGACGCAGCCATTCGCCGGACTCGTCCAGCAGTTCGGTGGGGAATGGGCCTTCGCCCACGCGAGTGACGTAGGCCTTGGAGACGCCGACTACGCGGGTGATCTTGGTGGGGCCCACGCCGGTGCCGGTGCAGGCGCCGCCGGCGGTCGGGTTGGAAGAGGTGACGAACGGGTAGGTGCCGTGGTCCACGTCAAGCATGGTGGCCTGAGCGCCTTCGAACAGTACGGTCTTGCCTTCGTCAAGCGCCTTGTTGAGAATCAGGCCGGTGTTGGCCACGTACGGCTTGAGGCGTTCGCCGAGCTTCAGCAGCTCCTCGGTGGTCCGGTCCACGTCAATCGGACGACGGTTGTAGAGCTTGACCAGCATCTGGTTCTTCTGGTGCAGGCTGGCCTCCACCTTGTCGTGCAGATGGTCGGCGTTGAACAGGTCATGCACGCGGATGCCGACACGGTTGATCTTGTCCGCGTAGGCCGGGCCGATGCCACGGCCGGTGGTGCCGATCTTGTGCTTGCCAAGGAAGCGTTCAGTCACCTTGTCGAGTGTGCGGTGGTAGGGCGCGATGATGTGTGCGGCCTCGCTCACCTTGAGGTGGGAGCAATCGATGCCGCGGGATTCCAAGCCGTCAATCTCCTCGAAGAGCACTTCCGGGTCCACGACCACGCCGTTGCCGATCACCGGGGTCAGGTTCGGGTTGATAATACCGGAAGGCAGCAGGTGCAGGGCGTACGACTCATCGCCGACCACCACGCTATGGCCCGCGTTGTTGCCGCCGTTGAAGCGCGCGACGTAATCGACCTTGGTGCCGATCAAATCGGTAGCCTTGCCTTTACCCTCGTCGCCCCACTGAGCACCGATAAGAACAATTCCAGGCATGATGCACCTCCGCATTCGCACGATTCCGCCGGAAACAGACTACCGTACACCCTCTACCCTGCGAAGTTTCGTCTCACGCAGGGCGAGGCTGGAGGTGCGACAACCCGGAATGGGTGACGAATTTCTACTCGTACGAGGCGATGCTGTGACCAATCGCACAGCGCACAGGTTGAAGAACGGAGCCTAGAGGGCATGCCTCGCGCGATAATGAAGCCATGACGATCGCAACACCGGAACGCTATGCCGAAATGCTCGAGGCCGCCCGCCGAGGCGGTTACGCCTATCCAGCCATCAACGTAACCAGCTCACAGACACTGAATGCTGCGTTGAAGGGCTTCGCAGACGCCGAGTCCGACGGCATCATCCAGATTTCCGTGGGAGGCGCGGCCTACGTCTCCGGCAGGGGGGTCAATGATCGCGTTACCGGCTCGCTGGCGCTGGCGGCTTTCGCACATGAAGTGGCTGCGAAATACCCGAACATCACCATCGCTCTGCACACCGATCACTGCGCCAAGCAGTATCTGGATGAGTGGGTGCGTCCTCTGCTCGCGCATGAGGCCGATCAGGTGGCACGAGGCCAGGAGCCTACATTCCAGTCGCATATGTGGGATGGCTCCACCGTGCCGCTCAAGGAAAATCTGGACATCGCCGAGGAACTGCTCGACAAGTCGCAGAAGGCGCACACCGTGCTCGAAATCGAAATCGGCGCGGTCGGCGGTGAGGAAGACGGTCACTCCGCCGAAATCAATGAAAAGCTGTATTCCACTCCGGAAGATGGCCTCGAAGTCGCCCGCCGACTGGGTTTGGGCGAACGTGGCCGGTACATGGCCGCTTTCACATTCGGCAATGTGCATGGTGCCTACAAGCCCGGCGTGGTCAAGCTGCGTCCGTCGCTACTCGGCGACATTCAGGCGCGTGTGGCGCGCGCGGTGGCCGAAGGCGAGTTGCCTAGCGCGGCCGGCATAGTCGATTTCCCCAACGGCAAGCCGTTTGAGCTGGTGTTCCACGGCGGCTCCGGTTCACGCCCGGAAGAAATCGCCGAAGCTGTAAGCTACGGCGTGATCAAGATGAACATCGACACCGATACCCAGTACGCCTTCACCCGTCCAATCGCCGACCACGTGTTCGAGAACTACGACAAGGTGCTGAAAATCGACGGCGAAGTGGGCGAGAAGAAGTTCTACGATCCGCGTTCTTGGGGCCGTAAGGCTGAGGATTCCATGTCCGCCCGCGTGGTCGAGGCTTGCCGGCAGCTGGGTTCCGCGGGCAAAGCGCTCAAATAGCGCGTAGTTTTGCGATCATGCGCGACACTTTCCCGGAAATAATGAAAATCATTGAAAATCAATGGAGCGGACAACGGGAGTCGAACCCGCCTCTAAAGCTTGGGAAGCTTTCATTCTACCGATGAACTATGTCCGCATGCCTTACGGCTGCTGCACCTCACGTGACGAGCATGCTCAGCCAAACGAGGCACGAATAGTTATCCTAGCACGTCACCTGCCGACGCGCGTGGAGTAGGTGGGCGGAGCGATCGGCGTGCCGTTCATTTCGTTGGCCATCTGCATGAGACGCGCTATGCGCTCATCGGTCGGCGGGTGCGTGGAGAACAAGCGCGAGAAACCGACCGCGGAGAACGGGTTGGCGATCATCATTGCGGAGACGGACTGGGTGCCGGCGGTTTTGCGCATCGGCGCGGTCTGTGCGCCGTAGGAAATCTTGTTCAGCGCGGAAGCCAGGGCCTCGGGATCGCCGGTGAGCAAGCTGCCGTCTTCATCGGCGTCGTATTCGCGGGTGCGGGAGATGGCCATCTGGATCAAAGACGCGGCAATCGGCGCGAGAATCACGCTCAGCAATGCGCCGATCAGGCCGAGGCCACCGGAACTATCGCGGTCGTCTCGCGAGCCGCCACCGAAATACATCAGCGAATAGCCCAGATAGGAGATGACAGTGGCCATGGCAGAGGCGATGGCGGAAGTCAGGATGTCGTGGTTGTACACGTGCATAAGTTCGTGGCCCAGCACACCACGCAGTTCACGGGCGTTGAGAATCTGCAGGATGCCTTGGGTGCAGCAGACAGCCGCGTGCCGTTCGTTGCGTCCGGTGGCGAAGGCGTTCGGGCTCATGGTGGGGGCGATGTAGATGCGCGGCATCGGCTTGCCGGCCTTGGCGCTCAGTTCACGCACGATCTGGTAGATTTCCGGGGCTTCCTGTTCGCTGACTTCCCGCGCACCCATGGAGGCGATGGCGAGTTTGTCGGAGAACCAGTAGGTGCCGAACGTGGTAATCAGGCCGATGACGATATAGATGCTCAGGGTTTGCCGACTGCCGCCCGTGGCCCACCAAATCAGCATGATGATGGCCCACATCAGGGCAAACAGCAGCGTTGTCTTCAGGCCGTTGAAATGGCCGTGCACCCGTACTTTGGCATCCATAATGCACACACTAAAATCGCATGCTGAATGATTGCTGGATATGCGCCGCGAGAAATGTCCCATATTCGCCCGGCCCGTCCGGCCCCGAGCCCGGCCGCGTCCGCACGGGGCGCGGCCGGGTGGACGAATGCCGGACGAATGCCGGACGAATGCCGGACGAATGCCGGACGGGCGTGGGCGGGCCGTCAGGCGTGGGCGAGCTCGCGCATCTGGTCGGGCTCGATGACCTTCTTGTGCTCGCGGCCTTCCTTGGCACCCTCGGCGCGCTCGAAAGCGTCGACCTTCTTCCAGCCGGCGAAGTCGATCGGGCGAATGCCGCGCTCGGCCAGCAGTCGGTCGATGGATTCGGGGTCGCGGTCGGCTGCCACACGGCCACCTTCAGCGGCCTTGGCCAGATCCTCGAGCATGTTGGTCACGATGGCGAGCGCATCGGACTTGGTGGAGCCGATCAGGCCCACCGGGCCGCGCTTGGCCCAACCGGTGGCGTACAGGCGGTCGCGCACTTTGCCGCCGTCGGCCTCGGTGGTGATGCGGCCGTCGCCGTTGGCGTTGGCCAGGTGGGCGCCGTGCTCGTCGTAGGTGATACCGGGAGCTTCGGCGGGCTTGTAGCCGATGGCGTGGTAGACGGCCTCGACCGGGTAGTCGGTGAACTCGCCGGTGCGGTGCATCTTGCCGTCGGCACCGGTTTCGGTGCGCTCCACGCGGATGGCCTTGACCTTGCCGTCCTCGCCGAGGATCTCGGTGGGGGCGGAGTTGAAGTGCACGTAGTACTTGCGGTCGGCCGGGTTGCCTTCGAAGTCGACGTCGCCGTCATCTTCCATGTCTTCGGCCATCTCGCGGACGGCGAACAGCTCCTCGACCATCTGGCGGGTGAGCTTGTCCTTGCCGGCCACCTCGATGGTCTCGTCGTCCAGATCGAAGTCGTCCTCGTTGATGATGAGCTGCACGCCGGGCAGCTTCTCCATCTCGCGCAGTTCCTGCACGCTGAACTTGGCCTGGGCCACGCCACGGCGGATGAACAGGTGGAGCACCTTGGCCTTGTTCTGGCCGATGCCCTCGTACACGTTGTCCGGAATGTCGGTCTTGGCCTTGAGGTCGTCGGCGTTGCGCATGAGTTCGCGGGCCACGTCCATGGCCACGTTGCCGCCGCCGATCACGGCGACGTTCTCGGCCGTAAGCGGCCATTCGCGGGCACCGGTGGGGTAGCCGTCATACCATTCGACGAACTTGGCGGCGCCGTACACGCCTTCAAGGTCGGCACCGGGCAGGTTCAGCGGCTTGTCCTTGACCGCGCCGGTGGCGAACAGCACGGCGTCGTAACGGGCCAACAGGTCGTCAAGAGTCACGTCCTTGCCGAATTCCACGTCGCAGTAGAGGTGGATGTTCGGGTTGTCGAGCGTCTTCTCAAGCGCGGAGGCGATGAACTTGATGGACGGGTGGTCCGGGGCCACACCGTAACGCACCAGGCCGAACGGCACCGGCAGCTTCTCGAACAGGTCGATGCGCGCTTCGGTGCCGAGGCCAAGTTCTTCGCCCAGCTTCTTGAGCTGGCGCAGGAAGATATCGGATGAGTAGACGCCGGCCGGGCCAGCGCCGATTACAGCAATGCGGAGTTCAGTATTCACAGATTCAGTCACGCGCTCTAGCCTAACGCAAAGCCTTCCGTTGCAACAGAGGGCGAGTGGTGGGAATTCTGTGTATTAGGCCATAGTTTGTGCGTTTGGGAAACCTACGAGCACTGCTAATGTCAGATTATGGGTTTCCCTATTGGTCAAGTTATTGCCGTTCTCATTCCAAGAAGCATGCAAGGCGGATCAGGCCCTTACTCCGGATACGTTTATGCTGCAAGGCGGTTATCCACGCATTTATGACACGAGAATGCCGCTCAATCTGTTCTTCTCGAACTACATCGACACTTATATCGAACGTGATGTTTCCGAATATCTTGATGTACGCAATTTGGCTGAATTCCGCCGATTCTTGACTCTTTGCGCACTCAGTTCCGGAGCACTCATAAACTACACCAACATCGCCAATGAACTTGGTGTAAGTCCGCGAACCGTAAAGGCATGGATGTCGATTCTGGAATCAAGTTACATCGCATTCCATCTCATGCCGTTCTACACGAACGCACGCAAACAGGTGGTCAAAACGCCGAAACTCTATTTTTATGACACTGGCTTGCTGTGTCATCTCTTGGGCATTCGGACGGTCGAAGCACTGGTTGCGCACCCCAAGTTCGGCGATATATTTGAAAACCTCATCATTGCGGAAACCATGAAACAGCATTTGAACGCCAATCAGGAGCCACAATTATTCTTCTACCGCGATGCCAGCAAGGTCGAGGTGGATTTGTTGGATTTCACCGATCCTAACAACCGTATGCTCATAGAAATCAAATCCGGACAAACCTATCATGACCGATTCGCTCGGCACCTCACTTTAATTGGCGATGTTCTCGGTATACCGTGTGAGCAACAGTACGTAACCAGTCGGGTTGAACATAGTTATGTCTCACAAGGAATCCGCGTCACTTCCGCCCTCGATTGGCTAGAAGGCCGACGGTAAAGAGCCGCCGCAGAACAATAACAATACTGCACAACCGGCGAATCCCTTGATGACACTGAAGACGTCACCTCCAACGGCTCTTTACGACCTCGATTGCATTCATTAGGTCATTTCTTCGTTCATTAGGTCGGAGGGTGCTGAAGCCATCCCTTGGAACGGCGGGGTTTCAAGGGCCGCTCCGACCAAGGACCGACCTAATAAACGTCAAATCGACCTAATGAATAACTCCGATGCTATTGCTGCTTTCGTGGGTGGGATTTCCGTTTCCGCCACGTCACCAACCGTATCGCCCCGATTATGTTTCGATGCGGTGGACTCGACATACGACCATCCCGGTCAGTCAACTGACCTACAAAAACAGCAGAAGCCTCATATTCTTAATCAGTCCCGATCAATTAGGGCAGTGAGGGCCCAGAGGATGCTCACCACGTCGATGGCCTCCTGGAGGAAGGCACCGACGACGACCGGGATAAGGTTGAACGCGGCGGCAATCATGCCGATGGTGGCAAGCACAAGGCCCGCGATTACGGCTTGAAGCATCACGCGCTTGGTGCGGCGTGCAATGGCGATGGCGCGCGGCACGGCGGCGATATTGTCATTCATAATGACCACCTGAGCGCTTTCGGAAGCGGCGGTGGACGTGCCATCGGTCATGGCCACGCCGATATCGGCAACAGCGAGCACCGGGGCATCATTCACACCGTCACCAACCATCATCGTGACGGTTTTGCCGGCTCCTGTAGCGGCCCTGACTGCGGCTACCTTATCCTCCGGGAACAGTTCGGCGTGAACCTCGTCAATGCCGACTTCGCTGGCAATGATATTGGCGGAAGCCCGCTTGTCACCGGTAAGCATGGCGAGCTCGGTGACGCCCAACTCATGCAGTTTGGCGAGCACTGCCTTGGCGTTGGCACGCGGCACATCGCGCAGCACGATGCGCGCGATCAGCCGGCCGTCAACGGACACGTAGGACGCCATCTCATCCGGCTGCAGCAGGCCAAAGCGAGTGCGCAGGTCATCTTTTTGCTGAGCTCCCCCTCTTAGGGGGAGCTGGCCGCTTCGCGGGCTGAGGGGGGCAGCCTCGCCGACCGCCAGGAATCCATCCTCCCCAGCAGCCGCGAAAGACAGCCGGCCAACGCGCACCGCGTGTCCGTTCACCTCGCCGGAAACGCCCTTGCCGGCGTCTTCATTGATGTTCTTGACGACCGGATACTCCCGGCCATGGCCAGGCCAGCTGGCCTCCGGCTCTGGGCACAGGCGCTGGCCATCCTCGAACCGCTGGCGCAGTCGGGCCAGCGCCTCCGCGCCGGCCTTGGCAATGCCTTTGGACAGGATGTGCACCGAGTAGCTTTCCACCGCGCCGGCCATCATCAGCACATGGTCTTCGTTGAGACGGGTTGCAGCGCCGGGCAACATCTCGACGCGCACCACCTGCGGCTGCTTGACGGTGAGCGTACCGGTTTTGTCGAAGAACACCTGCGTGACGCGGCCGAGATTTTCCAGCACGTCCTGCGCTTTGATAAGCACGCCGGCTGCGGCGAGGCGTCCGGTTCCGGCGATGTATGCCACCGGTGCGGCGATGAGCAGCGGGCAGGGCGTGGCCAGCACCAGCACCTGGGCGAATCGCGTCGGCACCCCGGACACCGCCCATGCGACGCCGGCAATCACCAGCGAGAGCACGGTAAAGGGCACAGCCAAGCGGTCGGCGGTTTTTACCACGGCCGGGCGCGACTCCTGCGCGGAGGCCACGAGCTCGAGGATGCGCTGGTACTGCGAATCGGCGGCCACCTGGGTGGCACGCATGGTCAATGCAGTCGAGCCGTTCACCGCCCCGGACATCACGCGGGCGCCGGCGAACACTTCACGCGGCACCGGCTCACCGTTGATATTGCTCAGGTCGAGCGTGGCCGTGCCGGACAGCAGCTCGCCGTCAACCGGCACAGTTTCGCCCGGCAACACCATGAGTACGTCGCCCAGCTGCACCTGCTCGACCGGCACCGTGTCGAAGCGGTGCGCGGCGGCGGCAGCCGATGCCGAGCCCACGCGCCGGAAGCCATCGGACGAATCGCCCTTATCGGCAGCAAACCCACGCCCCACGCCAGGCAGGTTGACGACGTGCGCGGTTTGCGGCGCGGCCTCCATCAGCGCGGTCAGACTGCGCTCGGCCTTGGCTTGAGCGTATTCCTCAATGGCCTCGCCGGACGTGATCATCAGCGTCACCGCCCAACTTGCCCAGTATTCGGCGACGGCCACGGTGGAGAGGATCGCGACCACGGCCAGCACATCGACTCCAACCTGCCCATGACGCAAATCGTCAATCATGCCGCGCACAGTGTCAATCACGATAATCAGCACCAGTGCGATAACCAGCCACTGGCCGAAACCCGGATTGCCGAGTACCGGAATCGCCATCGCATTGCCCCACGGACGCCAATCGCCTAGTAAAGCCAACGGAATTGCGGCGATGACGACGACCGGAAGCATCGGCACAAGCTTGCAGATGTCGAGAATTTTGGTGAAGAATCTGATGAGTCTGCTCATCATTGCTCCTTACGCTCGTATACGGAGTCGATTGCGGTACGGTAAGCGTGGCCCGCGCAATCGGCGCTACGGTCACGCCTTGTTAACCCACCGGCGGCTTTGCCTGGGGCTTCGCTTTGCTCGGCTCCCGCGCGACCTTCCGATACACGGCGTAAAGAAATGTATTCAGTTTTGTATTGAATTATGCGCTGTGTTCGGGACGTCGCCCGAACTCAGTGCTTGGCCTACCCTATCAACGAGCGTTGCGCGACATGCCGGATATCGAAACTACGTTGGTGGCATGGGTGCGAGGCACAATCGCGCATACGAAAGGCCTGTGGCAGGAGTTTGCTCACTGCCACGGGCCTTTGCTTGTCTGACACGGTGTTCAGCGGTTACCGCTCAACACCGTGTGACGTTGTTGGGTCGGCTTTACCACAGGCCGAACGGGTCGGAGAAGCCGCCGCCGTCACCGGTGCCGCCATCGCTGTTGCCATTGCCATTGCCGTAACCGTTCTGGCCGTTGCCATTCTGGTTGTTCTGCTTATTCTGGCTGTTGCCGTTGGAATCGGAGCTGGACGAACCGTTCACCGACGACTCCTCCTGATCGAGCGTCACGTCCACATCCATGGTCTTGCCATCGCGCACGATGGTCAGCGTCACCTTGTCTCCCAAAGCCGCGGCACGCACGTAGCCGAGCAGCGAGTAGTTGTTGTTCACCGCGTTGCCGTTGAAGGCCACGATGGTGTCGCCCTCCTTGAGGCCGGCCTTGTCGGCCGGGCCGCCGGAGACGACCGCGCTGCCGGTGGCGCTGGACTTGGTGATGGTCGCGCCGCCGCGGGTCACGCCGTCGGCTTCAACCGTGTCGGACTTGATGACCACGCCGAGGGCAACGTGCTTGACCTTGCCGTCCTTGATGATTTCGTCGGCCACACGCTTGACGAGGTTGGACGGGATGGCGAAGCCGATGCCGATGGAGCCGGCGGAGTCGGAGGAGGTGGCGGTGGAGGCGATCGAGGAGTTGATGCCGATCACCTGGCCGGCCGCGTTGAAGGTCGGGCCGCCGGAGTTGCCGGGGTTGATGGCCGCGTCGATCTGGACGGCGTTGGTGACGATCTCGTTGTTGTTGTCGTCGGTCACGGTCACCGGGCGGTTCAGGGCGGAGACGATGCCGGTGGTGGCGGTGTCGTCGTAGCCGAGCGGGTTGCCGATGGCCATCACGTTCTCGCCGACGGCGAGCTTGTCGGAATCGGCGAATTCCACGGCCTTGAGGTCGCTCGGCGGGTTGTCGAGCTTGATGACCGCAAGATCGGTGGTGGCGTCAGTGCCGACGAGCGTGGCGGAATACATGTTGCCGTTGGCAAGCGTCACCTGAATCTGCTGGGCACCGGAGATCACGTGGTTGTTGGTGATGATGTGGCCTTCGGTGTCGATGATGGCGCCGGAGCCCTTGGCGGTGCCGTTGCTCAACGCGGTCTGGATGGAGACCACGGAGCCGGAGACATCGCTGGCGACAGTCTGCCAGTCGGGGGCTTCGCCGCTCTTGGCGGTGGCGGACCCGGAGCCGGACTTATTCGAGCTGACGTTGGACAGCGAATTGCTGGTCGGCAAGGTGATCAGGCCGCTGGTGAGGGCGCCGTAACCGAGGCCCAGGCAGAGGGCCGCAGCCAGAACGGCGGCGACCACGGCGATGAGGATGTTGCTCGCCGTCTTGGACATGCCCTGCTTGGCGGGGCCGGGCTGACCGGGCTGTCCCGGCTGGGCCGGGCCTTGACCGTTCGGCGTACCGGTACCGGGAGTGCCGAAACCGAACAGACCGCCCTGCTGGGGCTGCTGGCCATTCCGGCCATTCTGACCGGACTGGCTGGCAAACGGGTTGCCGTTGTTCTGCTGCGGCTGCGTGGGCGGATTGAACGGATTGCCGTTGCCCTGCGGCTGCGGGTTATTGGTGTAGTAGGGATTGCGGTTGTCCTGCTGGCCCTGTGGGGTTTGCTGTGCAGGCTGACCGAACGGGAATTGCTGCGTGGGCTGGGCATTGCTGCCGGCCTGGCCGCCCTGCTGGCCCTGTGCCTGAGTCGGGGTCGGACCATAAGCGCCATATTCCGGGGCCGGACGATACAGCGGAGTTGTGGCCGAGGTCTGGCCTGCGGCCGGCGCTGCCGGAGAAGCCGGCGAGGAGGAGACCACCGTGCTCTCGCCCTTGGCGGAGGCGTAGTCCGGGATGGGCTCGGTAGCGGCTTGCGTAGGCTGCTGATCGGCAGCGAGGGCGGCCGAGGAAACCGGGGCTTGCTGCTCGCTGGAATCGCTGGCGTTGCCGGCATCAACCGAGTCGCCACCCACAAACGGGTTCTTCGGCTCGGCGTTGCCGGTATCGGCAGTACTATTGGGGTTTTCGTTATTCCGCGGGGTCTGGTCGACGCCCTGCGGGTTAAATTCGTCAGCCATTGCTGCTCCTTTTCCTAAATTCCTATCACGTCTGTTCGGCGGCTATTCGGGCACTTGCCCATTGCCACTTCTCGTGTGCTACCTCAGTAGTAAAGGCAGTCAATCTGGAGGTTTTCTGAACGTTGATTGAAAGTCTATGCGTAATCATCGCAGAGTCTTATGGGCATCTCGGCTTCGAGGGGCTGATTTCCTGTTTCGGGAACATCTACTTGCACTTCAAGGGGCTGTTCGCGCGGTCAATTCCGAGTATCAAGGGCCCTCATTTAACGCCATTCCGCCATTTTTGCAGCCGGCCTACTTGACCGGGAGCCCCTTGAAGCGGAAGTAGACGTTCGGGAGCGGCGAAATCCGCCCCTCGAAACCGAGTTCTTCACAATTTCCGGCCCTTTTCTGGCCCTTCTGCCTAAAGTGAACATATGACGATCAGCCTTCTTGAACATCCGTTGGGCGCACAGCCCGGACAGCCCGGCGACCGCAGCGCCTTCCATTTCGAAACGATCACCCGCCTGCCATCCACGGCCAGCGGGCTTGGGCGAGACGGTGCCCGATACGGCCGCACCGGCATCATTCACACGCCCCACGGCGATATTCGCACGCCTGCCTTCGTGCCGGTGGGCACGCAAGCCGCGATGAAGGCCGTGTTGCCCGAGCAGATGAAGGATCTAGGCGCACAGTGCCTGCTGGCCAACGCCTTCCACCTGTTCGAGCGCCCGGGCGAGGACGTGCTGGACGCGGCCGGCGGCTTGGCGCGTTTCATGAACTGGGATGGGCCCACGTTCACCGATTCCGGCGGTTTCCAAGTGATGTCGCTGGGCGTCGGCTTCAAGAAGACGCTGGCGATGGACGTGACCGGCATGAAGTCGGACGACATCATCGCCAAGGGCAAGGAACGCATGGCCTGGGTGGACGAGGACGGCGTGACATTCAAGTCGCCTCTGAATGGTGACGCACATCGTTTCTCCGCTGAGATTTCGATGGGCATCCAGCACAAAATCGGCGCAGACATCATGTTCGCGTTCGACGAACTCACCACGCTGATGAACACCCGCTCCTACCAGGAGGACTCGGTGGAGCGCACCTTCCGCTGGGCCCGCCGATGCGTGGACGAGCACCAGCGGCTGACGGCTGATCGAGTCGGGAAGCCGTATCAGGCGTTGTATGGCGTGGTGCAGGGCGCGAATTACGAGGATCTGCGCCGACGTGCAGCCTCGCAGATCGCCTCTCTGGACTTCGACGGCGTGGGCATCGGCGGCGCGATCGAGAAGCGCATCATCGGCGACACCTGCGCATGGATCTGCGACGCGATGCCGGAAAACCGCCCACGCCACGTGCTGGGTATCGCCTCTGTGGACGACATCTTCGCCTGCGTGGAGAACGGCGGCGACACCTTCGACTGCGTGGCCCCCGCACGCTGCGCCCGAAACGGCGCGATTTACACGCGCGCCGGCCGGTACAACATCAAGCGTGCCCAGCATAAGTTCGATTTCGGGCCGCTGGAGGAGGGATGCGACTGCTACACATGCCAGCATTATTCGCGCGCGTACGTCGACCACCTGCTGCGCGCCCGCGAGTTCAACGGGTTCACGTTGGCCACGATCCACAACGAGCATTTCTTCGTGAAGCTGCTAGACGACATCCGCGCCTCGATCGACGGCGGATACTTTGATGAGTTCCGCGACGAAGCGCTGGCCCACTTCTACGGCAACGGCGAGCGCCGGCCAGGGTTGTGAGTTTTTCTCCTTCGTTGCGGCTTGTGCTGCCACGAAGTGACTGAGGGGAGTGTCGCCACCGTCAAAGATCACGGCACCCGCAGAAGACCCACGAGCGATATATCCCTGCCGCCCATGCGACACGCCGAAGATTGCATGATTACCCAGCCGGGTGTAAGTTAGTCGATTGTCTGCGAGTGTGGCGGAATGGTAGACGCGCTGTCTTCAGGTGGCAGTGAGTGTATGCTCGTGGGGGTTCAACTCCCCCCACTCGCACCAGCAACTAAAGGGCTGGAGCCGGAAGGTTCCAGCCCTTTTGCTTTGTCCGGGCAAGCGCCGTTTTTCAGGCCTATAGGAACTTTTGTGGTGCTTTAGACTGGTTTTCGTTGTCAGTCGGTGGT
>OJQP01000453.1_pt1 | contig 21192 bp, 26 predicted proteins | sample 1598871 | NCBI WGS metagenome assembly OJQP01 (sample SAMN03922520, study PRJEB24848) | human gut metagenome | isolation source: stool sample | host: Homo sapiens | place: Germany | collected 2010-02
TGGTGGGCGACGATCTACTGCCAGCAGATATTGCTCGGTATGCTGACGATATTCGGCCCGTTGCAATGGGCGTTCTCTCTGCTGCCGAAATGGGAAGGTTCCTGGGCAAAATGGCTGACGCGTTACCTGACGGTACATTTCTACGGGGCCATGCTCTACTTCGTGGGCTTCTATGTATTGCTCCTTTTCGACATCGTGCTGTGCATCCAGGTGGAAAACCTGACCGCAATCACGGCCAGCGAGCAGACAATGGCGGCCTACCTGCAGAACAGTTTCTTCTCCGCCGGTTATCTGATGGCGGCAAGCATTGTAGCCTTGAAATGTCTGAACCTTGTACCTGACCTTGCGGCGTGGATGATACCGGAGGGCGACACGGCCTTCAGTACGAGAAATTTTGGAGAAGGCGTGGCACAGCAGGCCAAGATGACAGCGACAGGCGGTATCGGGGCAATCATGAGATAAGATAAAAAACATATAAACAACAATCCTTAAAAATAAAAAAGTATGAACGTACAAGAACAAATCAAAGAATGGTGCAAGGACGGACGCTTCCTGCGCTACGCGAATGAACGCATGAGAAAAGAGATTACAGAAGTTCCGGAAAACCATGTAGTTACCCCGGAGTATGAAGCCCTTGACGAAGGCTTCGAGTATGACGACCGTTATGCAGCGCCGCTGGCCGCTTACCTGACCTACCGTCTGCAAATGGCCAAGTTGCAGAAAAAGGCGAAAGTGCGCAAACGCGGTATCTGGTGGGTATTCGTGCAGGTCATGACGCTGGGCCATTACGTGCATGTCTTTTCCGATGAGTTCGGGGCTCTCGCTGCGGAACTGCAGGAAACAGTCATGCCGATGCTGCACGATGAATATGTAATGATGTTGAACGGGAAAAGACAATAAACCGATATGATTATCAAGCATCTGGAAAACAAGATACGGCTGGTGGGCATTATCTGCACGGCCTTTCTCGTGGGATGTGTCATCATCAGCGTATCGAGCATCTGGACAGCCAGGACAATGGTGTCGGATGCACAGAAAAAGGTGTACGTGCTGGACGGCAACGTGCCCATTCTTGTCAACCGTACCACGATGGATGAAACGCTTGACGTGGAAGCCAAAAGCCATGTGGAGATGTTCCACCACTATTTCTTCACCTTGCCGCCTGATGACAAATACATCAAATACACGATGGAAAAGGCGATGTACCTGGTGGACGAAACAGGTCTGGCGCAATATAACACTCTTAAGGAGAAAGGTTTTTATTCCAACATCCTCGGCACGAGTGCCGTGTTCTCGATTTATTGTGACAGCATCCGCTTTGACAAGAGCACCATGGAGTTCACCTACTACGGCCGCCAGCGAATCGAACGCAGAAGCAACATCCTGATGCGTGAGCTGGTGACTGCCGGTCAGCTCAAGCGTGTACCGAGAACGGAGAACAACCCTCACGGTCTGCTGATAGTGAACTGGCGCACTCTCCTTAACAAGGATATAGAACAGAAAAGCAAGAGCAACTATTAAACAATCAAGGATATGAACATCAAGGGATTCAGACGGATGCTGCTGGGCGAAAAGATGCCTGACAGGAATGATCCGAAGTACAAGGAACGCTATGAGCGTGATGTGGAAGCCGGACGCAAGTTTGCCAAGGCGACCCGTATAGACAAGGCGGCAGCCAAGGTACAGGGCTTTGCCAACGTGCACCGTACTCTTTTTCTGGTCATCGTGTTCGCTTTCGTGCTGGGCGGGCTGGCATGGAACATCTACCGTATAACAGTGGTATATCGTCACCAGCCTGCGGAGAGGACAGCGACAGAGATGCAGGATTCGGTATTGAGGGAGCGACACAGGATGTTGCAGGAAGAGGAACTGAGGGAAACTGGGACAGGAAATACAAACCGTAGCAAAACAGACTTGCCATGAAAAAGATATTTGAGAAAATCAATTTCAGACAGCCGAAGTACATGCTCCCTGCCATTCTTTATATCCCTCTGCTCGGTGCGTCCTACTTCATATTCGACCTGTTTCATACCGAAACGGCGGATATACCGGACAAGACGCTGCAGACAACGGAATTCCTGAATCCGGAACTGCCGGAAGCGCAGATCAAGGATGACGGCATTGGCAGCAAATACGAGAACATGGAGAAATCGTGGGGCAAGATACAGGACTACTCGGCGGTCGGCAACATAGAAAGAGACGAACCTGATGAAAACAAGGAAGAATATGAATCACAATACACGCAGGATGACATCGCCCTGCTCGATGAGCAACAGCAGGAAAAAGCAGCGGCAGCGGAAATTGCCGCCGCCAAAGAGCGTGAACAGGAAGCACTCGCGGAGTTGGAAAAGGCCCTTGCCGAAGCACGGCTGAAAGGACAGAACATGGTGATGCCCCCTGAAGAGGCGGATACCACGGACACCGTTCCGCCGCAGAATGTACCGGAGGCCGGCACCATCGACGAGGAGAAACGTCCGGTGCAAGCACCGTCGGCAGACGAACCGCCCAGCGCGGTAGTCCGCAAGGTGAAGACCACCTCGGACTATTTCAACACGCTGGCGAAGGATGCCCGTGAACCGAAGCTGATCCAGGCCATCATAGACGAGGACATCAAGGCTGTGGACGGCTCGCGCATCAGGCTGCGCCTGCTGGATGACGTGGAAATAGACGAGTGCGTGGTGAAACGGGGTACGTACCTGTACGCCACGGTAAGCGGCTTCTCGTCCGGACGTGTCAAGGGAAACATCAACAGCATCCTTGTGGACGACGAGCTTGTGAAGGTCAGTCTCGCGCTTTATGACACGGACGGTATGGAGGGCCTGTATGTACCGAACAGCCAGTTCCGGGAAACGAGCAAGGATGTGGCCAGCAGTGCCATGTCGGGCAACATGAGCATGAGTACCGGAACTACAGGAAACAGCCTCGCCCAATGGGGAATGCAGGCGGTGAACAACGCTTACCAGAAGACGAGCAACGCCATCAGCAAGGCCATCAAGAAAAACAAGGTCAAGCTGAAATACGGGACTTTCGTCTATCTGGTCAATGGTCAGGAAAAAAGGAAATAAAAAGGTTCGAGACAATGGAAACAGATATTTCAAAACTACATGAGGGAACGGACGGCTTTTACTACGATGACTTCCTCGCTCCCGACAAGGCCGAAACATTCGTCGGGCAACTCGTGAGTACCCAATGGTGGCAGAAAGGTGGACGCTTCGCCCTGATATGCAACTTTCTGGCAGAGGACGGGCGGAGAATCGCCTTGTTCGCCTTCCAGAAATACACTGGCTTTTACGGGCCAGGAGACGGGGCGGTCAATTTCAAGCACGCGGAGATGAATACCTTCTGGGAGTGTGAGGTCCGGGAAAACCGGAAGGGACGTTGTACTTGGGCGAGTGCCCTGCAGCTTGGAGGGCCGAAAAACAACGCGATATGATAGAGACGGACAAGATATACAACATGGACTGCCTGGAAGGCATGAGCCGTATGCCGGAGGGAAGCGTCGATGCCATCATCGCCGACCTGCCTTACGGTGTATTGAACCGCGGCAACCGGTCAGCATGTTGGGACAGGCAGATACCCCTCGGTCCGCTGTGGGAGCAGTACCGTAGGATTATCAAGCCGGACAGTCCGATCATCCTGTTCGCCCAGGGAATATTCTCCGCGCATCTCATGCTTTCCCAACCGGGAATCTGGCGTTATAACCTCGTATGGCAGAAGGACCGTGTTACGGGCCATCTCAATGCCAACCGGATGCCGTTGCGCCAGCATGAGGACATTCTGGTGTTCTACATGAAGCAGCCCGTGTATCATCCGCAGATGACACCGTGCCCTCCCGAAAGGAGAAACCATGGACGCAGCATGACGGAAGGCAGTTTCACGAACCGGTGCTACGGGGAGATGAAGCTGGTACCGGTACGCATGGCGGACAACAAATATCCGACATCGGTCATTTTCATCCCGAAAGAACACAAGACAGGGGCATTCTATCATCCGACCCAGAAGCCTGTGGCACTGGTCGAGTACCTGATACGCACCTACACCGACGAGGGGGACACCGTGCTGGACAACTGCATCGGGTCCGGAACGACTGCCATTGCCGCAATCCGTTCGGGACGGCACTATATCGGATTCGAGACCGTGAAGGAGTACTGCGACATCGCCGAACTCCGTATCCGGGAAGAACTGGAGCGAATACATACGACGACATAAGGGTAAAAGAAAAACAAATGGAATATAAACAATCAACGACATGAATATGAATCTCAAGAAAATCGGAACGGTATTTCTTCTGACAGCCGGACTGCTGGGAACGCGGAATGCACAGGCGCAGACGACCTACGAGGAAATGGAACAACTGACGGTCAACGAACAGGTGACGACCGTCATCACGGCATCGGAGCCGGTACGCATGGTGGACATTTCCACCGACAAGGTGGTTGGCGACCAGCCTTTGGACAACATTGTACGGCTGAAACCCAAAGAAGCCGGGCACGAGGACGGCGAGGTGATTGCCATCGTGACCGTCATCACGGAACGCTACCGCACGCAATACGCGCTGGTTTACACCACACGGCTTAAGGAAGCCGTAACGGACAAGGAGATACTCCCTCACGAGCGCAACGCCTACAACAATCCGGCAGTATCGATGTCAACCGCCGAGATGACGCGCTTTGCCAGACGGATCTGGAACTCTCCGGCGAGAATCAGGAATGTGGCCACCAAGGCACACCGTATGGTGATGCGCCTGAACAACATATACTCTGTCGGGGACTACTTCTTCATAGACTTTTCCATAGAGAACAAGACGAACATCCGTTTCGACATCGATGAGATCAGGGTAAAGCTCGTTGACAAGAAACTCGCCAAGGCCACCAACGCCCAGACTATCGAGCTTACTCCGGCGATGATACTGGAACCGGGAAAGACATTCCGACATGGCTACAGGAATGTGCTTGTCATCAAGAAGATGACCTTCCCGAACGACAAGCTGCTGACTGTCGAAATGACGGAAAAGCAAATCAGCGGCCGCAATATCAGCCTGAACATCGATTATGAGGATGTGTTGTCTGCCGATTCGTTTAACGCTGACCTGCTGGAGGAGGAATGATTATGAGAAAGACTCTGATTCTGATGTTTGCCTGCATGTGCCTTGCCTTCAGCGCGAACGCACAACGCAACAGCGGCCGTCTTTCACTGGGGGTCGGGCTGCTTTACAGGAACGGTATGGACGTGACGTTTTCATACGAACATGAAATGAACTACCGGCACGCGTGGGAGTTCTTTGCCAACGGCTACCTGCAGTGGGCCGAATGCGGCCCGTGCGGCCATATCTGTCCGGAATCCTTCTGGCGCAACTACCGCACCTATGGCTTTGGCGTGGCATACAAGCCTTGCGTGGTACGGGGCCGCAATCATTACGGCAACCTGCGTATAGGAGCTTCGGCAGGAAGCGACACGAAGAAGTTCCTGGGCGGCCTGCATTTCGGTTACGAGCACAATTATGTGCTGCGGTCCGGATGGACGCTGTACTGGCAGGCGAAGAGTGATTTGATGATAAAGGGCGCGGATCTGCTTCGGGTAGGTGTAGCCCTTGGTGTGAAACTACCGATAAAATAAGGGAAAAGATGAAACAGAACATTTTCAGAAAGGTGAGCCGGTTCGTACCGGTACTTGTCGCAGCAGTCGCCGTGACAGGTTGTGACGCGCATATAGACGTACCGGACACGGCTGTCCGCCCGGGACATGTCCTGTGCGAGGACGGAACGGCCTTGTCCTACACGGAATACCAGCAATCCGGGAAAAAGGCTGTGGCCGTCGTGTTCGACACCCGGCAGCATGAGGGTGCGGAAGGAAACGGCTACGCGGTTTACCTGTGGGACATCACCCCGCAGGCATTTGCCGACAGCCTCGGTATTGCCCAAGGCACATCTGCGGACCTCGCGGCACATGACGGCAATGCCAATACATTTGCTCTATATGAAACGAAGGAAACGGCTTCGCCGATGGCGGAAGCGGTCTTTGACCTCTGGTGTTACGGGCAGAGCGCATACGTTCCGTCGGTGGCACAGATGCGTCTGCTATATACTATCCGGGAAACGGTAAATCCTGTCATCGAACAGTGCGGGGGCGATCCGTTGCCCCTGACCGACGGCGACTGCTGGTACTGGACATCCACGGAAGTGGCAGAACAGGAAACGGCAAAAGCCTGGCTTTACTCGATGGGCAGCGGAGCCATACAGGAAACACCCAAGACACAGGCGCACAAGGTACGCCCGATTATAACCATCAACCGGTAAACCAGAGATATACGATTGCGTTCTTTGACATTGTTGGACAACATACGATTACAAACCAGAGCCGAATTCACGCAGTAATGCCATCAAGCGACGTATGCTTTCCTCGACATCCGAGGGGGCCGGAATGGCACGATATGCCAAATCCGGGAGTTCACCCATGTAAACTGTCTGCAAGTTGCCCCAAACCTGCGGCAGATCTGTCATCAACGGGGACTCCTCCAGTCGCCGGTCACGCCAGCCTTCGGGCTTGTCAAAGCTCTGCCGGTCGTGTTCGAGCAGTGACCTGAAATCTTCGGGGAAAGCATCGCTATGAAGATACGTGAGGCACTCTTCATCTTTCAGCAGATGATGCAGATCGTAGAAATGACGGATTTTGGCCGTCAACTGCGGCATATATAGATTGGCCAGCGAGCATCGGATGAGTGACACCAATTTCTCGGTCAGCGTGCGGCGACGGTCAAGCACATTTACCTCGAACGGCTGCATCCCGTATTCCTCTATCATACGGTTGTTGCCGGTAGCCTGCAGGAACTCTGTCAGGAAACTGCAGAGAGAACGCCGCTCGAAGGGATATGGATTGGCAAAACTGTTGATTTCTACCAGGAGTTGCCCAGCCCGGATTGCTCCGACCTGTTCCGTATCTATGGCCCGTGGATAGGTGTAAAACGCCTTGTGGTAATGCGATCCCTTGCTTGTCATGCCGGGGATGACCAGTTCCTCCAGTCCGGCTGTCATATTCTTCGATGTACGGCGTATGAGGTTCTTTAGCTGGTTTCCGCTCAGTGTCCATGCTTCGGCGATGGCCACGTCAATGTCCTCGGAGAAACGTGCCCCGATGCCGTAGGCCTTGGTCAGGGAAGTTCCGCCCTTGAAAATGGCACGATTATCCTTGTCTCCGGCAGCCATAAGCGACAGCGAACGACAGATCCAATAGTCTTTCTCGATAAAGATACTCTTGATGCCGAGTCCGCCGTCCTGTACCGGACGTGCAGCCGCTTCTATGGCATCGGCAAACAGTTGCTGATTCTCGTGTAGTCTCATACGATGTTCCATTTTAATTTGGTGGGTAAAGCCTGTGCGGTGACAGGAAGTTTGTAGGTCGTGACCCCATTGAGTGTCGCACGCAATTGTCGGGTGTCAGCTCCAAGACTGTCCAGAATGGCACCCAGCAATGCCCGGACATACGGCTGGTAATTTTCGGCCAGGTCCGCCAGTTTCTCCAGATCGCCTTCGGACAGAGCGGCTATCAGCCGAGCAACGCCCCGCACACAATCGTCAGGTGATGTTGCCGGAATCTCACGGAGCAATTTGAGCGCGTCAAGGATCAGCAGCAGAGGAATGTTCTCCCGTGTGATTGCATTAGGCTGTACAAGGAAGGACACGCTGTATTCGCCCCGTTTCATAGGCCGGCGGTATTTGTTCGTGCCTATCGTAATGGCCGATGTGATCTGTGTCGTCAACCCCAACTGCGCAAATGCTGCCGTACCGGTCATATAGCCGATTGGCTTGCCGTTACGTTCCAGAAGGTCCTTGACCACCTCTGCCACCGGAGGCTTCAATGTGCCGAACACCGTCTGTTTAGGCTTGTAGTACCGTCCTTTGGCAATCTTGCAGATAGAGCCTTCTGCCACCAGACGGCTGAGTGCCTTGACCAACGCAGGCTGGTACTCCGGCAGCACATTGAAATCGGCAATGGTAAGCACCTTGCCCGGAGGCGTGGCGTCCAGTATTTCCTGTACCTGTTTAGTAATCACCATAATCGAATCGTTTTGTTCCGGATGCAAATATAAGAAAAGTCTTGTTTTTTACTGCAAAAACATGACATTTATTTTCGTCTGAATCAAAATAATCAAGTCCAACAATATCCGAGGCGATCAGAACCACAACCCAATAAAAAAGCTATAAAAAATGGAAGAAAGCAAAGAGTTACAAGGATTCTACAAGATATTCCGTGCAGTCGTCTATGTGTCGGTTCTGCTGGAGTTCTTCGAGTATGCCATTGACCCGGCAGTATTCGACCAGTGGGGCGGCATACTGACTGACATCCACGGACGTATCAAGCGATGGACGATCTATCAGGACGGCCATCTCGTGTACAGCAAGATAGCCACGATACTGCTGATCTGCATCACCTGTATCGGTACGAGGAACAAGAAGCATCTGGAGTTCAACGCCCGCAAGCAGGTGATTTTTCCCCTGACCGGCGGACTGCTTCTGCTTGTCCTGTCCGTATGGCTGTTCGGACATCCGATGGAAATGCGGCTCTATACGCTGCCGCTGAACCGTATCCTATACATGGCGGCTTCGCTCGTGGGAGTGATACTGGTACATATAGCCCTGGACAATATCTCCAAGTTCATCAAGGAGGGCCTGATGAAGGACCGCTTCAACTTCGAGAACGAGAGTTTCGAGCAGAGCGAAGAGATTCAGGAGAACAAATACAGCGTGAATATCCCGATGCGCTACTATTACAAGGGGAAGTTCCGCAAGGGATGGGTCAGTATCAGCAACCCTTTCCGCGGGACGTGGGTCGTGGGAACTCCCGGCTCGGGTAAAACATTCAGTATCATTGAACCGTTCATCCGTCAGCACAGTGCCAAGGGGTTTGCCATGGTTGTATATGACTATAAATTCCCGACACTTGCCACGAAACTTTACTACCATTACAAGCTGAACGAGAAGCTTGGAAGAGTTCCCAAGGGGTGCAAGTTCAACATGATCAACTTCGTGGACGTGGAATACAGCCGTCGTGTCAATCCTATTCAGGCAAAATACATCAACAACCTGGCGGCAGCCAGTGAGACGGCGGAAACCCTGCTCGAGTCATTGCAGAAGGGCAAGAAGGAAGGTGGCGGCGGAAGCGACCAGTTTTTCCAGACATCCGCTGTGAACTTCCTTGCTGCCTGCATCTATTTCTTTGTCAATTACGAACGGGAGCCGTATGACAAGGACGGAAACATGCTGTATGCGGAGAAACGTCAGGACCCGGAAACCAAATTCTGGAAGCCGACCGGAGTCGTGCGTGACAAAGAGGGCGGCAACATCGTGGAGCCGGCCTACTGGCTGGGAAAGTATTCGGACATGCCGCACATATTATCGTTCCTGAACGAAAGTTATCAGACCATCTTTGAGGTACTGGAGACTGACAACGAGGTGGCACCGCTGCTCGGGCCGTTCCAGACTGCCTTCAGGAACAAGGCCATGGAGCAGTTGGAAGGTATGATCGGTACGCTGCGTGTCTATACGTCCCGTCTGGCGACCAAGGAATCGTACTGGATATTCCACCGTGACGGGGATGACTTTGACCTGAAGGTGAGCGATCCGAAGAACCCGAGCTACCTGCTCATCGCCAACGACCCGGAGATGGAGAGCATTATCGGTGCGCTGAACGCCCTTATCCTGAACCGTCTTGTCACCCGAGTGAATACAGGCCAAGGGAAGAACATCCCGGTGAGCATCATCGTGGACGAGCTGCCGACGCTGTATTTCCACAAGATAGACCGACTGATAGGAACTGCCCGAAGCAACAAGGTGAGCGTGACCTTGGGATTCCAGGAGCTGCCGCAGCTGGAGGCCGACTACGGCAAGGTAGGTATGCAGAAGATCATCACGACCGTGGGTAACGTGGTCAGCGGTTCGGCCCGCTCGAAAGAGACACTGGAATGGCTGTCGAATGACATTTTCGGTAAGGTCGTGCAAGTGAAGAAGGGCGTGACCATTGACCGTGACAAGACCAGCATTAACCTGAACGAGAACATGGACAGTCTGGTGCCGGCATCAAAGATTTCCGATATGGCAACGGGATGGATATGCGGGCAGACAGCGAGGGACTTCGTGAAAACCAAGACCGGCGTAGGCGGCTCGATGAACATTCAGGAGTCGGAAGAGTTCAAGACCACAAAGTTTTTCTGCAAGACGGACTTCGATATGGGAGAGATAAAGAAAGAGGAAGCCGCGTATGTGCCGCTGCCGAGATTCTACACCTTCAAATCGAGGGAGGAACGGGAACGCATCCTGTACAAGAACTTCGTGCAGGTGGGTCAGGACGTGAAGGAGATGATCAAGGATGTGTTGAACAAACGGGGTGCGAAATGAAGCACGTAAGGATGTTTGTCATCATACTGCTGGTATCTGCAGTGGCAACAGTCTATGGGAAGGAAAGGCATGGGACAGAAACGGGAACTGCCCAACTGTCCATATACAAGCTGCCACCGCTGGAGAGGGCAATCAGATGCACGAAATACTATGAGGGTTGGCATGGTGAGAAAAAACATTGGCCCTATGTGGGATGGGGTCATAAGGTTCTTCCCGGAGAGAGTTTTACCAACGACATCACAAAAGCTCAGGGAGACTCCATCCTGCGAGCGGACATGATGAAACTTTGCCGTCTGTTCAGCAGATTCGGGCGTGATTCTACGTTGCTCTCGTGTCTTGCCTACCAGGTAGGCCCGTACCGGCTTTTAGGTAGCAAAGACTTTCCCAAAAGCAAGCTGATACAAAAACTGGAAGCCGGAAACAGGGATATTTACAAGGAGTACATTTCCTTCCGCTGCTATAAAGGCAAGGTAGTTCCGAGCATCGAGCGGAGAAGGAAGGTGGAATATCTGCTGCTTTTTGAAGAGTAAAAAAGAAGGGAGAATCTTTCGGTGTATTTCCGTCAATTTTCCAGGATAGAAAAGAAATATTTCACAAAAGCGAGAGAACAAGCCTATTACCGCCGATATCCTGAAAAAAAGGATAAAAAATATTTCTGGCTTCAGTTACTATTGCCGCTTGGTCTGTGGCTGATTGATTTATGTTTAATCTTCTGGCTTTTTACTTGGTATCATTGAATGGAATATGGAGAAAAGAAGACATGAATATAATCAGGGAAAGAAGGATGCTGTTCTGCCGTTTCAACATGCAGTTCCTGCTGCCATGACATTAACAAATACAGATTATCAAATGAAAACAACCCGCATCATGAACAAGATTATCATTTATCTGAGTGCCGTATTGCTGCTGTGCAGTTGCGGCAGTGCAAGACATTATGCAGCGTTTCAATATGACAACGGAGACGACTATGTAAGTGAAGGACTGTACCGCATAGTGGACCGGAAAGGGCGTATCGGTTACGCAGACGAGACAGGCAAGACCGTCATCCGTCCTCGTTTTGCCTTCGGCTATCCATTCGAGGGTGGCAAGGCGAAAGTCACCGATTCGGGGGAACGGAAAGAGGTGGCAGGCTCCGGCAGCGAGCACTGGTATTGGGAAAGTGATGACTGGTACTACATTGACAAACAAGGGAACCGGTGTGAGAATCAAGATACAGACAAGGACAAAACACATCCATAACACAGCAATAACCCCGGAGGTTCAGACGCGAGCCTTCGGGGTTAGCCTATAAGTACAGCACTTCATCAATTGCCAAATCCGAATGACATGGCTGCCTGTCCACAGAAGCGTGCATATTCCTCTTTGTCAGTTCCGCTTTCAATATGGCGGTCTATCAGTTCTCCCAGTTCATCGAAGCAGACTTCGTCACTGAGGCACTCTATGTCTGTCCCGTTCCGGAGATATACTTCATAATAGTCCGAGCCGTTCAGACAGATCAGCACTTCCCCTTGGAAGAGTCTTCCGTTTACATGGAATTTCAGTCCCGGCAGGTCATTGAATACTGTTGCCATAAACTCCCCGATGCCCCATGACATAAGGACCGGCGTGTCGGTCATCGTTACCAGCTGTTCGCGAATTGTCGCAGCCACTCTCATTACATACTCTTTATCCATAATCTTGATTTTTAATAGATTTATATATTCATTTTATTCAAACCATTCCGGGTTGTCTTCTTTCAGCATCTCAACCAGCTCGTCATCCGGCAGCTCGAGACTTCCGGCATCGGTGAAGAAGAAAATCTCATCGTATAATTTGTAATAGTCAAGACTTAATCTGACAGTTACTCGCAAAGCCCTCGTTCTCGCTGTCGAAACTACCGGGCTGGAGTGCGTCAAGCAAACCTGTTGAGCCGATAAGGAGTTCTTCACCTTCATTTGATTTCACCACACGGCAAGAATAAGTTCTGCCGGCAAATTCCACCTCTTTCTTTTTCATCGGTCTATCACTTTAATGGTATGTTTCTCCCGTGTTCTTTCAGGTACTCCATGATACATTTCGCTTCCTCGTGTGAAGCCATATTGCGTTCGTCGTACCTGCGGCTGTCATCCGCCATAACCTTGATACACTCTTTAATCAACCTGTACAGGCTTTGCTGCAGTGTCGGGTGCATGGTCGGTATTGCTGCTGCAAATCGAGCCGGATTGAAACTGTAATTGTTGACTGCCATTTCCCAGTCTTTAGCGAGACGGTACTCTCTGCTTTCTTTGATGTCCTTGTCCATAATTCTGATATTTAACGATTTTGTTTTTCTTCCCTCTGTTCGGCCTCCTTTTCGGAGGAGCCGCTTCGGGATTTACGGTGCATCGAGAGACGGTCGTCAAAGCCTCTCCCGATGTTTTTTCCTGCCAATTACTCTTTCAGAGAAAGGAAGAATTTGCAGGAAATGCACTTCAAAACGGAGGGAACAGGCTCGACCGCCTACATTCGCACCAGTAAAGTCCACGCGGCGACGAGAAGGACGACGAAAGAAGAAATGACTCTCATGCCAATACAAGAGGGGAAATAGAAAGGGATAAGGGTGGTGGCGGGGGCTTATGACGGACGGCGTTAAAACAGGTGCCGCTATAAAGGTTCCCGGAGCGGCCGATGGCAGAATACGGCCCGTGCCGGATTCCGTCATCAGCCACAGATCCGGACCGGAGTGCTTACAGCAGCCCAGGGCTGCCGTCGTGCATGAAGGTTTTATAACAGTCTCCGCCTGGTGCACATGAGGGCGGCAGTATAACGGGATTTGCCGTGAAAAGAGATGCTGTCAAAGCATCCCTTCGTCCGCGTAGCTCAGATAGCCTGTATCCGAGAGGATGATATGGTCAAGGAGAGTGATGTCAAGGATTTCGCAGGCTTTCTTGAGTTTGCTTGTGATGGCATTGTCACTGGAGCTGGCCACCATGTTGCCTGACGGGTGGTTGTGGCTGAGGATTATGCCCGAGGCATGGGCCAGAAGAGCCGTCTGCAGGATGATACGGACATCCACAACGGTCTGGCTGATGCCGCATTTTGATATGCAGGAGAGTCCGAGAAGCCTGTTGGCTTGATTGAGGAACATCACCCAGCATTCCTCATGATGCTGCATACATTCATCGTATGCCTCCTTGAAGATGTCGTAGCTCACTCTGGAGGAGTTTACCAAGGTACGTTTTGCAGCATCGGCATCCTTGTAATTTACTGAAATCTGAGGGAAAGAAAATGTATTCATAATAACGAAGATTTAAGGTGAAACAATTTTTTTCGCCCGTGCACAGCTCTGTCTGGCCTTCGTGCAAGATTTTGGGAAAGAATACTATCCGCAGGATTGGAGATTGTTTCCCAAATTCACCCGGATCTTGCGTTTGTCCGGAAAGATGCTGTAACTTCGCTGAAAACAAATGTTGAGACTACCGGGGTATTATAAGAGGTCCGGCTATAAAGGTTATCCGGGCCGGCCGATGACGGAAGACCGCCCGTGCGGCCTGTAGGAATCAGCCAGAACCCGGTCCGTACTGTTTCAGCAGACGGAGACTGCCGAAAGACAGTGAGGTGTATAAAAAAGGTCAGGCGGCGCCGGTCTGCCTCCGGCACTCAACAGAAAAGCAGGACGGATTTCTCCGCCCTGCATCTGAAATCAACTATGAATTATGGTCAAGCAGCAACCTCTTGGGATTGAGGTTGTTTTTCGTTGTCCGCATCGGTTTCAGTCTGCTCTGCTTCCTGTTTGGCCTGTTCCTGCACCAAAAGGACGGCTTTCTTTTCTTCGATGCGCTGATGTCTTTTTTCGTAAACTTCATTATGTCCGTTCTCGATGTCGGCAAGTCTTTCCGGCATGTGTTTTCCTGCAAATTCAAGCAACATGTCGGCTATGGCGTTGCTTCCGTATGCGTTCTTGAAATTCTCAATCAGGAAATCCCTGCGGATGACGGCTTTTGCCTTTGGTGTAAGATTGGCCACAATATTTGTCTTGTCCTCGTTGGACAGATAGGGCGAATGTTCTCCCTCTATGCCAACGGCGGCAAAGTGTTCCTTTCTCAACGATGAAAGCAGGAAGAAATAAATCATCTTTTCTTCGTCAGCCCCGAACTTGGTTTCGGTCATATCCACTTCCAAAATCTGTTTTTTGGTATCTTCCACGGTCTTTTCCCTGGCAATCTCCTTGTTTCGCTTGTCCTGCTTGTCCAGTTTTTCAATCGGGGAAAGCTGTTCCTGTCCTGCCTGTTGTCCACTGACGGCATTCATCATGGAATTCTCCACATAACAATTGACAATGTCTTCGTTCCCAATCCGTGCGAAGAGCGATATTTCGCCTGCTTCTGCCCTGCGTACAAGTTCCTTGCCCTCTTCCATATAATCGTTCATATCCTGCTCATATTCAACCTTGGCTTCCTTATATTCGTCTTCCGTCTCATATTCTCCGGCTTCAGGCTCTTCGGGAAGTGTCGGGTAGTCTTTGTATCTGCATTGCAGTGCCACAACCTCATAGCCCATTTCCTTGAGGCGATTAACCGCATCCGCATTATAGCAATATGCGTCATGGCTTAGAGATAGTGCAGGATAAGCCTTAATGGTCTCTATTGCCTTTTCCGTCAAAAATGCTGCATTCATTTCATCAAGACAGCCTTTGTTGGCGCATTTTCCGCATGTTCCCTCACAGAACAATGTCATGTTGTTGGTATTATGGGGGCATGACAGGCAAAGGGTCTTGTCAAAGTTGTAGCGTTCAAGGTCTGTCGTGAAGTGGCGCTCGATGTTCTTTGCCACCTCGGTCGCTTTCATGCCTCGCCAACTGCCAAACATGATACCCTCTTTCAAGTGCTTGTCGAAAACCTCTCTCTGGATGTCCTCGCCATATCGGCAAATTTCGCTTGCCACGCTGATAGTGATTTCGTCCTTTTCCAACAATTCTGCTATTTCGGGGATAAGGGAGACGAACTTCAGTCGGGTGCGGATATAGGTCTCGTTCTTGCCGAACTGCATGGCCAAAGACTGAATGTCGTGCCGTCCGCTTTCTATCAGCCTCTGATAGGCGTTTGCTTCCTCGATAGGGGTTACATCCTTGCGTTGCAGGTTTTCCGTCACCGCCATTTCTTCGGCGGTCTCGTCCGAAACATTCAGAACGATTGCCGGAATTTCTTCCAGTCCTGCCATGAGCGAGGCACGATACCTGCGTTCCCCGAATATGATTTCAAAGCGGTTCTCCGCAATGGGGCGCACCCCGATAGGCTGGAGGACTCCCTGCTGACGGATGCTTTCCGCCAATTCCGCAAGGCTTGCTACATCAAAATTCTTGCGTGGGTTATAGTTACTCGGCTGAATATCTGCCAAAACTACTGATACGATGTTCTTCTCTGCTACTGATTGAATGTTCATTGTTTCCATAATTCATAAATTTTGATTTGTTATACATTGATTTTCTGATTACTGCTATTCCTGTTGGTTGGTGTCATACTCGTACATCTGCGTATTGTCGTACCCCTCGAACGATAGCCGGAACGTGTCGAAGTCTTTCCTGCCGGCCAGCCTTACGGTATCGTTCTTTCCGATGAAATAGGGTTCAAGCATTGTCCGGAACGGTGCGCCGAGCGTAGTCCTGTCTGCCAATGTGCAAACCTTGTCGGGTTGTTGGGGCATGATATAGCCCAGTGCATATTCGTTGTAAACTACCAATCTTATTTTATCCATGTCGATGTCAATTTTGAATTGTTTTTTATTTCCCTCTGGTCGGTTCTTTTCCCGTTTGAACCGCCTTGGGGTTTTATGGATGCGGTTTACAGCTGTCGGTACAGCTTCATACGACGGCTTTTCCTGCCAATTACTCTTTCACAGAAAGGAAGAATTTGCAGGAAATGCACTTCAAGCCGGAGGATCAAGCGCGACAGCAGACCTTTGCATCTGATAAAACCAAGGCCGGTGCGGCGGGAATTAAGCCGGAGAATAATAAGGTGAAACGGATAGAAAAGGAAGAGCCTGGCTGATAGTAAAGGGAGCCTGTTAAAGTTGTTATAACAGGACTATGCGAGCAGGCTAAAAATGAATAGAGCGAAAGGTTCGCCATTACAAAAGGATGGGCTTATCCGGAATAAAATCTGGCCAACTGCCTGTTTTTATGGAAAAACACATTATCTTTGCAGTAGAGAAACAGCCATTTCCGAAACGGGCGTTTCGTAAATTGTAATATGAAAGGACTTAGGATATGAGATTTTTTGACAGGACAGAAGAAATAGCATCCCTGCGTGAGATTCGCAGGATGTCGAAAGACAACGCCCAGTTCACGGTAGTGACAGGACGGCGCCGTATCGGCAAGACATACCTCGTATGGAAGGCATACGAGGACGAACCTATCCTTTATTTCTTTGTTGCCCGCAAGGCTGAAGGGGACTTATGCGAGGATTACCGGCTTGAAATAGAGAGCAAGCTGGGAATCCCCACGATGGGACGTGCGGAGCATTTCGCCGATGTGTTCGAGTTTCTGATGAAACTTTCCACGGAACGTCCCATCACGCTGTTCATTGACGAGTTCCAGGAGTTCTTCCGCGTGAACAAGTCGGTGTACAGCGACATGCAGCGCATCTGGGACATATACAGCCCGAAAGCCCGGATGAACCTTGTCGTCTGCGGTTCGATATACTCCATGATGACGAAGATATTCAAGGACAAGAAGGAACCTCTGTATAACAGGCAGACCCGTTTTATGACCGTGCGCCCGTTCACTCCGGCGGTGCTGAAGGAAATCCTCACGGAATACCATCCGGGACACACGGCGGAAGATCTGCTGGCCCTGTATTCCTTCACGGGCGGCGTGGCCAAGTACGTGCAACTGCTTGTGGATGCCGGAGCCACGACCAAGTCAGCCATGCTTGACCACATCATAAAGGCCGACTCCATCTTCCTGGGAGAAGGCAAGGCTATCCTTATCGAGGAGTTCGGCAAGGATTACGGGGTATATTTCTCGATTCTGTCAGCCATAGCGAGAGGCAAGACCTCCCGTTCGGAAATAGAGAACGTAGTAGGCAGGGAAATCGGCGGCTACCTGACCAAGCTGGAAAACGAGTACGAGGTCATTGCCAAGAAGCAGCCACTCTTTGAGAAGAGTTCCACCAAGAATGTCCGCTATACGATAGAGGACAACTTCTTCACGTTCTGGTTCCGCTTCATCTACAAGTACAGCTATATGCTGGAAATAGAGAACTACGAGAGCGTGAAGACGATCATCAACCGGGACTACGAGACGTTCAGCGGCCTGATGCTCGAACGCTATTTCAGGCGTGTGCTGATCGAACGCCATGCCTACACACGCATCGGCGGATGGTGGGACCGCAAGGGCGAGAATGAAATCGACATTGTGGCCGAGAACGAACTGGACGAAGAAGCCACGTTTTTCGAGGTGAAGCGTAAGGCAGACAACATTGACATGAAGGTGCTGGAGAATAAGGCGGCTGCCTTCCTGCGTGCCACGGGCGAGTTCAAGGGGTATAAAATCTCCTACAAAGGGCTGTCTATGGATGACATGTAGTTCATTCTCGCATAAAAAAGCCGGGAAGTGAGGGCAATCCCATCACTTCCCGTTCTTTTCAAGATACTCTCTCATGGCCTCGTTGACGATGTCACGGAGAGACATGTTCTTTTCGATGGCCAGGAATTTCATGCGGGTATGCACGCTTTTGTCGATGACGAAATTGCAATGTACCGCCGGTTCCTTTTCCGCCTTGGCCGGAGCCGTTTCTTTTTTCTGCGGGGATTTTTTGGTTGATGAAAGCAGCCCGTCAAGGCCGCTTTTCATACCGTCTTTCAATAAATCGCTTTTGCCCATATTGTTTTTACTTTAGTTTCAGTACCTCCAGCGCCAAGTCCATATAATCCTTGGCCCCGTTGCTGCTTTTGTTATACTCGAAAATGTTCAGACCCTTGATAGGGGCTTCCGCCAGAGCCACGTTGTCCCGGATGACGGTTTTGAACACCTTGTCGCAGAAAGAATCGTTGATGAGCTCGGACACGCTTTTGTTAAGCGTCTTGCGCTTGTCGAACTGGGTGATCACGATACCTCCGATGCTCAGTCCCGGATTCAGGCGTTGCCTGACGATTTCAACCACATTCGTAATCTTTGCCATACCGCGCATGGCGAGGAACTGTGCCTGGACCGGGATAATCAGGAAGTCCGCCGCGGTAAGAGCATTGAGCGTGAGCAGTCCCAGCGATGGCGGACAGTCAATCAGTATATAATCGAATTTCCGGCTGTCAAGCAGCTTCGCAATCAACCCTTTCAGTATCAGTTCCCGGCCAGGTTCGTTGATAAGTTCCGATTCGGCAGCCGACAGGTCAAGGCACGAGGGAACGATGGTAAGGCCGTTCTTCAGTTCGACCAGCGGCAAAGGGTATTCGCCCTTCATCGCCCCGTACACGGTCTGTTCTTCCTCGATGGACAGGCCGCAGGATTCCGTGAGGTTTGCCTGACCGTCCATGTCAATCAGGAGCACACGTTTTTTCTTCAGCTGCAGTGCGGCAGCGAGATTTATGGTAGTGGTTGTCTTTCCGACCCCACCTTTATGATTCAGAACTGCTATAATTTTTGTCATGATTCAGAGTCTTAATGTCTGGTACAAAGATAATACTATTTTTAGTCTTCACTACAATTAGTATTTACTATTTTACTAATATAACATATTTTAGTATTGTAGTATTTACTACTCTACTAAAAGACTAAGCCACTAAATGTAGTATCTACTATTTTTCGTAACCCGAGATTTACTAATCTCCTAAATTACTACAATTAGTAAATACTACATCCATGACCGTTTTCCGTAAGATGTCAGAACGGAAGGTCTTCCTCCCCGTCCTGTGGCATGTCCGCCGGAGGAACGGGTGCGTTATCGGCAGCTGCGGCCTGGCCGTCGGCTTCGGAGGTTGTACCTTCCCGCTTACCGGTGTTGATGAACTCCAGGGCATCCGCCGTGATGGAGAGCTGGATCTGGCTGTCGCCGTTTTTGTCCTTCCACAGTGAAGTTGACAAAGTTCCCCCGACAAGGACCATGCGTCCTTTGGTGAGGTATTCGGAGAGGCGGATATGGTTTTCCTTGTTGCTGCGTACCCTTACCCATGTGGTAACGGCGTTTCCGTGCGAGAAGTCATCTACTGCCATGTCAAAAGCAATAAACGAACCGTGTGTACCCTCGATAACCTGACAATCCTTTCCGATGCGACCGATAGTGTGAATGTATAGCATAATTTGAAAATGTTTTGCGGCAAGGTGGTTAGTCCTGCCATTACCTGTGACTTTGTTTTTTCTTCCCTCTGGTCGGATCCTTTCTGCCGGACCGCCTTGGGGTTTTATGGTGCATGACAAGGATGTCGGTACAGCCCATTCGACGTTTTTTTGAAGCAAAATACTCTTGCCAGGCAAGGAAGATTTTCCTTCAAAATGCACTTCAAAACGGAAGAATCAGGCGCGACAGCCTACATTCGCACCTGATAAAACCTACGCGGCGGCAGGCAAGGTATGACGAGAGAAGGTAATCCCGATACAGATATAAAAGGCAGAATTGTCCCATATATAAGGGGATGTTTATAAAAGTGATGAATGACGGCTTGGGCGGGTAAAAAACGGTCTGCCGGGCAAACAAAATGGGGACTCTTTCTGATTGTGACATGCCGGAGACACGACGGACGGCACAAGCAGAATGTGTCACCGTTTGCCCATGACGCCGTCGGCCCGGAAAGGAAAGCTGCGGACAAAAGGCGGAATGTGCCGGAGCAACAATCAGGCAGGATGCCCATATAGCGGAATACCGGTTGTTTCGACATGTCGAAGCTCCGGCATGAAGCGGTATGATGCAGACTGCCGTTGATCGGGCACAGCCTTCCGTACCTTGGAGTGGAGGGCGGACCGCGGCACAGACATCATACCTTAATTTTCGGGTGGGGAAAGCCGGATAGAAAAGGGAGGAAATACCGGAAAGGTATCCATATAAAAGGACACTGGCAGGCAAGGCCATGAAGGCAGTCCCGTATGACCGCCTTCTCCTGCCTGTCAATCAACGAAGTTGAAATACCTGTCGCAAAGCTCTTTCTGCTGCATGAAGCGTTCGCTCTGATAAAAATCCACCTCGGGATACTTGCAGAAACCCGAAACGGCGTATCTGCCGGTAGGGGTACATAATCCGTAAAGCATGAGCCAGTCGAGAACTTCTTCCCCGTTGTTGTTCGTGTCGATGAACTGACACCCGGCACTGCGTTCCGCACCAGGCAGATTGACCGTGATGATGGTTTCCGACTCAAATTCGTTACTGTCTTCTACATACGCCAACAATGCCAGACAAAGCGGTGTTCCGAGTCCATGCTGGTAATATGTGACAAGGGGGAAAACCCATTTACCGTCCTTATGAAGCAGTGTCAAGGTCATGCCGTCCACTTCCACGCTTCTCTCTCTGATTTCATTTTCCATAATGCTATCGTTTTTTTAAGTTTACTTTTTTCTTTCCCTGCTTTCGGTCCTTAAAGACCTTCGCCGGATTTATTTTTCCGCACCACGAAAGTGATAACGGCAACCGGACAAATCTGGCGACAGAAATACGCTTCTCCCCGAGAAGGAAGATTTCCGTCGGCCACCGCAGGCCGTGAGGATTTGCAAGGTGCAGCTGTTATCCGTTACTTTCGCGGAACAATAAGCCGGAAGGTCAGGACGGACTGCAAGGACAAAGATATAAAAGGATTGAAAGACAGAGCTGAATTCAACTTGCAAATGCAACAGAATTCTGATTAATAATTTGTTTAAATT
>OJQP01000456.1_pt1 | contig 20968 bp, 17 predicted proteins | sample 1598871 | NCBI WGS metagenome assembly OJQP01 (sample SAMN03922520, study PRJEB24848) | human gut metagenome | isolation source: stool sample | host: Homo sapiens | place: Germany | collected 2010-02
GCCCGCCTCTTCTTCGTCCTCGGCGTTCTATCGCCAATCCTTCTGCCCCTTCTTCGAGATAGATCCGCTCCCAGCGTTCAATGATGCCATGGTTATTGATTTCAAACCTTCGCGAACACTTAAATGTTCCTCTCGCATTGTCTCTACCACCAGTTGCTTAAATTCCGGCGTGTAGCGTTTGTTTGGTATTCCTTTTGGCATAGCAAAGCACCCCACTTGTTATTCAGTATACCATACTGTCTAACAAATGGGGTGCTGTTCAGAAAGGCGCTTTCGAGCGCCTTTTTTCTCGTCCATACCGCTAATTTCCTCATAAAATGTCCGTTGTAAAGTGAAGGGGATTTTTACGGCGAGAAGCACCGGGAATACGATTTTGAGAGAATAGCAAGCACAGCCGGTGTCCGTACACACGGCGATTTTCGATTAAGGAAACCCTCCCCTTAATCTACAAAATGCTTGTTGGGATGCCTCCCAAACCCTCTATCTTTACGAAAGGACTAATCGCCTATGGCTAACAGAACAAGACCGATACGCATAGAGTTCTGCGTATCTGAAAACGAACATCGCCTTATCAAAGCGAAGATGGCACAGCTCGGCACAAAGAACATGGGAGCTTATCTTCGCAAGATGGCGATTGACGGCTACATCATCAAAGTAGACTACACGCAGCAGAAAAAACTTGCCGCAGCCGTCAGTCGAGCTGCCGCGAACATCAACCAAGTTTGCCGTCGCATCAACTCTACGGGACACTTCTACGAGGATGATGTTGCCGAGCTGAAAGAGAGGCAGAGTGAGATATGGCAGTTACTAAAATCAAGCCAATCAGAGGAACTGTAAACAAGGCTCTGGCATACATCCTTGATCCTCAGAAGACGGACGATGCCCTCTATGTTTCGTCATACGGATGTGCTGCCAGCAATGCCGCAGCGAAGGAATTTGAGTGGACGAGAAACCTTGCAGTCCAACAAGGAATGCAGATGCCAAAGGTGATCGCCCGACACCTCATTCAGTCTTTCGATGTGGGCGAAGTGACACCGGAGCAAGCTTATGAGATCGGCAAACAGTTTGCAGATGAATGGCTCAAGGGCAAGTATGAATATGTGATTGCTACCCACATAGACAAGGGACATTGTCACAATCACATCATCTTCAATGCTGTCAACTATGTAGATTTCCATGCGTACCGAAGCAATAAGCAAACCTACCGTCAGATGAGGCAGCTCAGTGATGAGATTTGCAAAGAACACGGACTGTCTGTGATCCCTCCGTCTCAGAGCAAGGGTATGAGCTACAAAGAGTACACCGCAGCCAAGAGAGGCACAAGCTGGAAACAAAAACTCAAGCAGACCATTGACCGTTGTGTCATCACAGCGAAGGACTACGATGAGTTTTTGAAGATGATGCAGGATGCCGGATATGAAATCAAACCCGGCAAGTACATCTCCTTCCGAGCCGAAGGTCAGGAGCGTTTCACTCGTGCTAAAACCATCGGTGAAAACTACACCGAAGAGCGCATCAAGGAACGCATTCAGGGACGCAATCCTCGCAAGCGTCAGATGCAGTCTGGGCGAAAAGGTATATCTCTCATCGGAGATATTCAGGAGCGTATCAAGCTTATCGACAGCAAAGGCTATGAGCATAAGGCAATGCTCACAATCCTCAAAGAAGCTGCACGAACTCTCAACTATCTCACAGAAAACAATCTGCTTCAATACGCTGACCTTGAGAAAAAAGTAGAGGACATTCATAGCTCGTATGCCCGTACTGGCGAAGAGCTAAAGAGTGTCGAAGCGCGTCTCCGTGAGATCCAGCCGCTTATCAAAAACATCTCCAATTACCAGAAGCTCAAGCCGGTGTATGATGCCTACATGAAGGCAAAGGACAAGTCTGCATTTAGAGCAAAGCATGAGGCAGAGCTGGTAATTTTTGAAGCAGCAAAGAGTACCCTTCTGGCGATACAAGGAGATCAGAAATTGCCGAGCTTGAAGTCTCTCCAAACTGAACAGCAGCGTCTTCTTGAAAACCAGCAGAGGCTCTATGATGAACGAGCCAAACTCAAAAAAGAGGCTCGTGTGATCGACACCATGAAGGCGAATGTCGATGACTTCCTTAGCCCGACAGCCGCGAAGGATCGTGACAAGAAACGAAGCGATGAGCTTGAATAATAGAAGAAGACTTATTGATTTTCTTTTTGATAATCAACAAGTCTTCTTTTTGTTCTCTGTTCGGGAATAACCAACGCTAATGGATTGTATTAATTGCGAAATTACGCACTTAATTGTGAATTTTCGCAGAGAGTGTGCTATAATATATTTTGGTTTATTGTAACCACGCCAAAAGTCGGAAAGGAAAGGTTAGTATGGCAGTATCATATAAAAAATTGTGGCATTTACTCATCGACAAAGATATGAAAAAGAAAGATCTTCAAGAGGCTGCTAATTTAACAAGCCATGCAATGAGAAAGCTGAGTCGCGACGAGGCAATCACAACAGATACACTTGCCAAAATTTGCAGATGCCTTGACTGCAAGGTGGATGACATCATGGATGTAATTGAATTGGGCGATAAAGCACAGTAACTAAGCAAGGGAAGTTTCTTATGTCTTCTACACTGTTAAACAAGAAAATTGAATACTGGGAACATCAGCTTCTTGATCTCGGAAAGCGCAATAAAATGATCAATTATCGAGAGACAAAGAGGTCTACTTTGAAGTTGATTGAGCCTGCATTTGAGGACTTGTTCCAAAGGTTGGCAATCAACGAAGAAACTCTTACCTTTCAACGCTCTGTAGATAGAGAAACCGACATTCGAGTTTTCTCAATTTTGTCTCTTCTTGAAAACCTATCTTCCCCTTTGCCTGTTACCATTGGCGATATAAAGACAGAGGGAAGTATTCTGGAACGACAAAAAACATTAAAGAATATTCGTTCAAAGGCACGCCTTTCTATGGAAGAACAAGGCACTAATATCTTGTACCTTTCTTTTGGATTTATTGAATGGCGAGATGGAAAAGGCGCATCCGCGCAGTGGATCAAATCCCCTCTAATCCTTGTGCCTACTGTATTAGCTCTTGAGGCTCTGAACTCACCATATACACTTTCAAAACACGAAGATGATATTGTAGTTAATCCGACGCTGCAATACTATCTAAAGACAGAATACGGAATCGACCTTACAAACTTCGATGCAGACAAGGATACTCTAAGTGGTTACTTGGAGAGCCTCGAAGAAATTGCAGATCAGCGTGGTTGGCGAATCTTGAAGGAAGTCAGCCTCGGCTTACTTTCCTTTTTGAAGATTTCAATGTATAACGATCTGTTGCGAAATGAAGAACGAATTAAAAGCAATCCAGTAATTAGGGCTATGTCTGGTGACGCTGATGAAGCAAATGACATTCCTGAAAGCTTGCGGACTTTTGATTTGGATTCGATACGGACACAGGATAGTTACCAAGTAATGAGTGCAGACTCAAGCCAGCAAGATGCGATCCTGTATTCAAAAAACAATATTAGCTTTGTTATGCAAGGACCTCCTGGTACCGGCAAAAGCCAAACCATTACCAATATCATCGCAGAAGCTTTAGCCGATGGGAAAAAAGTGCTGTTTGTTTCCGAGAAAATGGCTGCACTTCAAGTTGTTTACCGAAGATTGCAGGACGCTCATCTTGCGGATTTCTGCTTGCCATTGCACAGTTACAAAGCAAATAAGAAAGAAATTCTTGAACAAATCGGTGCGAATTTACGCCTGAAGCAGACACGAGTAAAGGACACTGCATTAAATAATCTGGAAGAGCTGCTGGCTATTCGTCAGGAGTTAAATCAGTATGCAACAGAATTGCATCAGCTCAATCCAGAACTCAATTTAAGCTGCTACGAAGTATACAGCAAATTAGAGGAAGTTAACGACGCACCTTCCGTAACATACGCCATAGACTCTCCATTAGCAGTAACTCAAGCACAACTGCAAGCATACCTTAATAAACTGAAAGACTATTCGCTTGCAATCCAGAGAATAAACTGTGAGATACATAATAACCCGTGGGATGGACTAAAATCTCGAACAACCGGATATGAGTACACCGGAAAAATGCAGCAAGAATTAACATCCTTACAGGATACAATAGAAGCTGTATTTAGATCCATTTCGGATATCAAAGAATGCCCTAATTTGCTCTCGGTGATGGCTTATACTTCACTTTCTGCATTGGTTAATACCATGCGGAGCGTATGTGATTTGCCTACTGTTCCCAAAGCTTGGCTTGAGACTGGAAAGTTGCAACTAATTCTTGCAGCAGCCGAAGAACTTAAAGCAAAATACGAAAGACTCTTTGCACTTGAAGATAGTATCGCGGACATTTTCGTATCAGACATTTATGACTACGACTACAATAATTGGAAAGACAAGCTGTTGGCTATTGCAAACGGCTTTGTTGGAATGCCATTTATTAAGAAAGGCAATTCGGATTTCTTTGTAGAGAATCATGCTTCATTGCACCAAATGTTCACAGACATCCGCGAGCAGCTTGATCAAGCAATTTCCTCTTTTGATTCGATAAACGCTTTGCTTGGCTTTAACACCGCAGTCAACATAAATAACCAGCAGGATATCGCTGCTGTTCTTACCGCAATTAGAGGCAATAGCATTATTCCCTCCCAATGGTTTGGCAGTGATATGGCAAAACTTAAAGCGTTGGTTTCAGAGGCAAAAGCAAAAGCAACTTACCTCTTAGAAACAAAGAATCGCCTTTTGGCAGATTGGGAGTCTGATGTTCTGCGTTTAGACTATGCCCCTATGCTACTGCGATATAAAACTGAGTACACGAGCTTTTTCAAAGTCTTCAAGTCGCAATATAAGCAAGACAAAAAGCAATTACAAGCTCTGTCCAAAACCGTTATCAAGAAGTTGCCGGATGAAGTTGCAAGTTCTCTTCTGCTCAGTCTGAAAGAATATCATGAGCAAGAAGCGTGGTTTGAAACTAATTCTACAATTCTGACTGATGCACTTTCCAGCTATTATAGCGGTGTCGAATCCAAGTGGGATGATGCACTCGCTGCAATAGATGCATTGGAAAAGCTGAAGGCTCTTCCTGCTGTGTATATCACCGAAGCTCTACAAAGTATTGTGTCACAGGATCATTCCAAACAAATAGCTGCATTGGATGAGCGTCTAAGCGCATCCATGACTGCGTTTGCCAAGATTCAAAATATCATATCTTCTGGTGCAATTGAGCTTGGTATTGACGAGACTGATTTTGATGGAAAAAAAGCTATAGAACAAATTGACATTTATCTGAGAGAGCTTGATCGTATAGCAGATGAGACAGCCTTACTTGCTCCATATTTGGCGAATGAAGGTGTTCAAGTTTCTGCAATTTACAGAGCAATTGAAAGCTTAAATGAACATACCAGACTCTCTGAATTGCTTGCCTCCGGTAAGACTACTTATGAGCAGCATTTCGGTAATCACTACACTGATCGCCAAACCGATTGGGACAATATCCTTATGTTACTCCATCAGACAGAAACTATTATACAGATGGATATGTATGAGGAATTGAAGCCCATTGTCAATGCAGAGGAATCTCGGAAGAAAGAACTCAAATGCATTGCAGATGAAGTTTCGAAACTCCTCAGCCAAGCAAGCAATCATTTTGATTGGGTATCTGCACAGTTTGCATCGGACAGTTTCAGCCAAACCATGAAACTGACAGAAATATATTCGAAAACACAAAAATGCTTGGCTGCCATGCATATGCTTGGTGGATGGATAGACTATCAAGAAGCAAAAGATGATTGCTGCACCAATGGACTTGAAGACTTTATTGCAAAAATTGAGGCAGCAAAATATCACAACGAAATTGAAAGGATTTTCCTTAAAGGATTCTATCATATGTGGCTTGGAGCAGTATGCGACAAGTCTGCTTCAGTGCGTCGTTTTAGACGAAACACTCACGACGAGCGCATAAAAAAGTTTATCGAGCTGGATGACCTTCAGCTTCTCATTGCTCAAATGCGTATCCGCGAGAAATTGATAGAAAATCTCCCTTCCAATCATCAGTTGCTAAAGGCGACAGATGAAGTTGCTATACTCAAAAAGGAATTAAGCAAAAAGCGAAACATTATGCCACTTAGAAAGCTCTTCAAACAAATTCCCAACTTGTTGTTGAAGCTCAAGCCATGCCTGATGATGTCTCCGCTTTCCGTGTCTTATTTCTTGGAGACTGAAGCATATCATTTTGATCTTGTAATCTTCGATGAAGCTTCTCAGATTTTTCCCGAGGATGCTATTGGTGCGATTTTTAGAGGATCACAAGTTGTCATTGCCGGTGACAGTAAACAGTTGCCTCCTACAAACTTCTTTGCAGCATCGACCAACAATTTTGATGGTGATTACGACATTTCAGGAGAAGAGGATTTCAGCGAAGTTATTTCTGACTCTATTTTGGAAGAATCTGCATCTGTGTTGCCAAATAGAACTCTGCTTTGGCATTATCGTAGTAAGCATGAAAATTTGATTGCTTTCTCTAACAGAGAAATCTACAAGAATAACCTGATTACCTTCCCCAATAGTGTCACGAAAGTTCCTGATATGGGTGTCGAATATATTCATGTAGAGGACGGTTACTACGAGGGCGGCGGTAAAAACTGCAATATTAGAGAAGCCCAAAAGTGCGTGATGCTCGTATTGGATCACATCCAAAGACATCCTGATCGCTCCCTCGGTATAATCGCCTTTAGTGAAAAGCAGCAGACCGCTATTGAAAATGCAATAATTGATTTCAGAGAGCGCAATCCGAAATATGAATGGTTTTTCGATGAGTCGAAAGACGAGCCGTTCTTTGTGAAAAACCTTGAAAATGTTCAGGGAGACGAAAGAGACACCATTATATTTAGTATCTGTTATGCGAAGGACCGAACAGGCAAAATGTATATGCGCTTCGGTCCCCTTGGTCATGAAGGTGGAGAACGCCGACTGAATGTTGCTATTACAAGAGCAAAGTGCAATATTAAACTTGTTGGCTCTATTCTTCCGTCAGATATCGACCTGAGCAGAACAAACTCTGAGGGCGTAAGAATGCTGAGATCCTATATCGAGTTTGCACGCCAAGGTACGAGCGCACTTAAACCGGTTGAGAACGATGAAGCCTTCGAACTGAAGGACGATTTCTGTAAAGTGATCGTGAATTTCCTGCGAAAACATGGTTACTCTGTAGAAACCGAGATCGGCTGTTCTGACTATAAAATTGACATTGCAGTTGTTAATCCTAATGTAGAAGGAGAGTATATCGCCGGTATTGAATGTGACGGACTTTCGTATGTCCATGCAAAGACAGCTCGTGACAGAGATCATCTGAGACGAACAATTCTCCAAAACATGGGATGGAATCTTTACCGTGTTTGGTCTACTGAATGGATGCGAAATCCTACGGTTGAAGGCGAAACTTTACTTGCTTTCCTGCACTCAGTCGTTGGCAAGGATGGCAAGGTGCGCCATGCCATGAAAAACAGCAATGATGGAAGTACCGGTGTTGCTATCGAGCAAATTGCAAGCGAGACAGCAAAAGTTGTTCAAAAGCAGCCTTCCGTTAACCCCTATGGATTCGCTTACTACAAAGAGGCAAAATGGTGGGACACCCCTCGTTCCGGCTCAAATGATAACCTCACAAGAATTAGCGAGAATGTGAAGTACATTGTTTCTGTCGAGCAGCCAATGCACATGGAGCTTCTTTATAAACGAATGGGACCATCTTTTACAACCGGTAAAGCTACGGAAGGTGTTAAGAACACTATCGTTGAAGCAATCAACAAGAGACTTAACGGTCAAGTGAGGATCGATAGTGACAACTTCATTAGACTCCTACCTGAAACTCCTATTGTCGTTCGTATTCCAGAGAGATATGATACACCACGCCCGATGGAATACATTCACACTGAAGAAGTTGCAACTGCAATGATAAGAATCATCGAACATTCCTTTGGAATCACTACAGAGGATTTGTCTACTGAGTGCGCTCGTGCATTTGGATTCGAGCGAAAAGGACCGAAAATCAAGCAAAAAACTGACGCTGCTATCGAATACTTGGTTAAATCCGGCAAAGTAAAGCTTATTGACGGTAAAGCTCAATTAGTGGGCGGCAGATAACCGCTTATACAGGAGGAAAAGCTATGAGCAATCAAACAGTAATTAACCCAAATGTCAATGCAACTGTAATCAATTCTGAACTTGGACAGGCTACCGCGATCAACCCTAATCTGACCGGCAGCACAAGCAAAAAGTTGGCTTCAGGAGCAATTCTTGGAGGTAAGTATCAAATTGTTGAGCCTTTGAGCGTTGCGACCGGAGAAGCTGATCTCTATGTCTGCAAGTATAATGAAAAAGAGTATGTTGCGAAAGTTTATAGAAGACAGCGCGCAGTCAAACCGGAGGTCATCTCCGTTTTGAAGTCGATAAACTCTCCCTATGTTGCATCATTGTTTGATACAGGCGAATATAACGGCTTGCCATTCGAGGTGCTGCCTTACTATAGAAATGGTAGTCTGCAAGGAAGGAAGTTTTCACTTGATGAGCTGAAAAAGACGATCATTCCTTGCATCAATGAGGCACTTCATGTTTTGCACCAGAACGATATCATTCACAAGGATTTGAAGCCGTCCAACATCATGCTTTTGGATGATAACAAGAGCGTAGCGATCATTGACTTTGGTATTAGTTCTGTTGTCGAGCAAGGAAATACTGTTCTGGTAACTAAAACGGGTATGACACCTGAGTATTCTGCACCGGAAACCTTCAGAAGCCTCTTTTTGGAAGAGTCTGACTACTATTCCTTCGGCATTACTTTGTATGAGCTGTACTGTGGTTACACTCCGTACAAAAATATGAACGCTGAAGAGATCGCACAGTTTACTGCTGTGCAGCGCATCCCCTTCCCGAAGGATATGCCAAAAGAGCTGCAGGACCTTATTTCCGCTGTTACCTACTTCGACATAACGAACAGACACAAGAAAGAAAACCCGAATCGCCGCTGGACATACACAGAAGTTCAGAATTGGTGCAAAGGAAAGAAACAAGTCATTCCGGGCGAAGGCGTAGGCATGGCTGCGGAAAAGGCAATCCCCACTTATACTTTCTTGGGTCAAGGATATAAGGACATTCCTTCATTGGTTACAGCACTTGCAAGCAACTGGAATGATGGAAAGAAGCAGCTCTACCGCGGCTTGATGTCAGCGTTTTTCAAAAACTTCAATCCCGAAATAGCCGGATACTGCATGGATGCAGAAGACGAGGCATCTCGTACAGCGGGAAAAGATGATATCATTTTCTGGAATTTGCTTTACAAGATTTATCCCGAACTCAACGGCTTCTATTGGATGGGACAAATCTATGAGTCTCTTCCTGCGTTGGGACGAGATATGCTTGAAAAGCTTTGGAAAAATGATAAATCTAACTATACATATTGGGATAGTGTGTTGGGAAATAAGCTGCTCACAAACTACTTAGCGACAGTGAAATCCAAGAATGCCGGACTGTCTGCTGCTGCTTCTGCGCTTGAAACTGCTCATGGTTTGGCTAACAGAAGTAAAAGAGATACCTTAATGAACTATTACACTATGGCGTATTTGCTCTCTGGTCAAAAGCTTTTCAGCATTGGAAACAAGCAGCTCAAAAATGTTTCCGAGCTTACTGCACACATGAAAACCCTTCTTGATTCTTCATATGAAGAGTTTGAAGATTTCTGCCATACACTGATCGACTATGACGACACTTTGGATGTACAGCTTGAAGCTTGGCTGATCTCACTTGGAAAAAGAAAGGAATTGGATGCTTGGAGAGCAGGCTTACTTGGGTAATTCGTAGAAAATGAGGCTATGAACACTAATGTTGCTTTTACATAATCAACTCAAACTACGAAATCCCCAAACTGCGCCAATTGCAAAGTAATAGAGGTGACAATGTGAACGATCTGTTAGACAACCTTAATGATATAGTATCCGATTTGACATCGGAATATAGACATCTTCGTAACTCCAAATCAGAGAGGCTAATAAAAGAATGTTTTGAAGCTAAATTCAAAACATCCATGGAGTCGCAATTATCTGGTATATCTCATAGGTTTAGCGAACTTATTGAGTTTTTAACGGTAGCTCAAGTAATTGAAGAACTCGAACAGACAGTAGAACTGATTAACAAAAATCATATCGCATATTCAGTTCAAGAGTTGTTTAAGCATATGGACAGCTCGTTCACGCTGTCTGAGTCAGATCAATATGTGGAAGCAAAAAAGAGAGAAAAGATACTCAAGCAAAGGCTGCATCAATACGGCATTCCGAGCGAATGGATCAATAGCCATTTTAATTCTTCGCAGTCAAGGGGAGAAAAACGAATACCTCCCCGAAATGCAAAAGAATCCTATTCTCAATATCTGGACAGGCTATTGGGACAGTCGTATGGTGATTTTGATGAAATGATGAAAGTATATAAGAAGATCACTCCACAAAAAGACTGGCAACTATATGACAATATAAAACTTCTTGTCATTGCATTAAGATCGAATGGTGTAACAAAGACAGCCAATCAACTATACGATTACCTTAACGAGAAGTAAATATGAGTCCTGACAAACCACTGGTGAGTAGCACGAGGAATATTCTTTGATGCCAGGACCAACAAAAAAGTTATATACAGCACAGAAGGTGAACACATGACTGTCTTCTTAGTTATAGTGCTGATCATCGGCAATCTTTTCCTGTTCAGTGGAGCAGTCTTCGATGATTTAGCAGACAATGGAATAGCTTGGTTCTTTGTGATCGGCGCAATAGCAATGGATATTTATTTTATTTACTTAATTGCTCAGAGCGTATCAAAGAGTCGTGAGCAACAGCGCATAGCTGCTGAGAATAATCGCATAGCCGAAGTAACCCGTAAGGTGGAAGCTTTTATTAACAAATACACCATGATGAGCCTAAATGCTAATAGAACAGCAGTGCAGTTTCAGATTGCTCCCGATCTTATTAACAAAGAGGTCGTATTCACAGTAAACTCCTATAAAGATCGCATGGCAGCAATTTATGACCGGTACTCACTGATCACTAATGAGATCAAGCGAATACTTGCTTGCACAGGCTGCATTTCGGTGGATGAGAAATACTCCCACTTAATTTCTTGCGAAGATAAACTCAAGCAGCTCAAAGCGGACGGAGATACTTGCCTGTCTCATCTTGCATCTTACAAGATTGAAATGTTGAATGATGACCGAGATCTTCTGTTCGAGATGAAACTTGCATTCCGTTATCTCCTTAACAGCAAAAAGTGCCTATCAGAGTCATTGACTATCAAAGAGTTCATTACTTCTGACAAGCCAAGTGATTTGATGTTGTTCAGATATGAAAACGAGCCGGTAATCCTATTTTGGGAACAATATTATTTCTGCTTGTTTAGCAATGTAATTCTCGTATTTGATAAGAAGGGTGTTTTCTCTACTGCCATCGATCCCTCTGCATTAAAGGTCGTGATAAATAAAGAAACAACATCGGTTACAGTAAGCAACGGAACCGCTGGATCGAATCAATATATTGCAGATGATTCCAAGTGTATTTCTCAAGGAATTACGAGGTCTACATGGTTGCACACTTGTCGTGATGGCTCTCCCGATCTTCGATACAGCTATAATCCAAGACTTGAATATAGAACTGACACATATGAATATGTAGTAGTTGAGTTCATCATTGCAGATAAAAAAGTGTCGTTTTCTGCAAGCTCAGGAGCAGTAGGTGATGCTTTTGAAAAAGCCACTCCCAACTACTTGCGCAAATGTAATAATCGACACGATCCAATACCTGAGTTTTTAATGCTTGTAAAAAAGATTGGCGGAGAAGACAATCCACAGATAGATAGTATTATCCAAGCGTGTAACGCCAGAACAGATGCAAACAATTATTTTTGCAAGTTAATTGCATCTTAACGCGAAAGAGAGGATACCTATGTCAGGACCAAAAAGCTCACGATATACCTTAACACCGGAGCAGCGCAGGATTCTTGCGGAACAACGGAAAATCGAACGCCGCAAGGCAGTCGCGACAGAAAAAATTAGAAAGGCACAGAAACAGCTCCTTCAGATCGGGGGAATGTTTAATGCTGAAAAGCAAATTGCCTCCGAGTTATTTAACAGAACCGGTAATGATAATGGAATGGCTACGCTCATTTCTGAACTTGAAACATTGATCACACCGATTCAACCTTTAGTATCTCGTACAAATTATGAAGATGTGAACTCGGTTGAAGAAACTGCAAATGCAGTTTGCGCTTGCCTTAAAGAAGCAGAAAAAATTGCATCAAAGATTTCATCAATTGCTGCTACCAATGAAGGAAACCTTAAAGCAAACTTATCCGAAGCAATTGACCAGGGGTTTGCTACTTCCTTTGCTGATATTAAAGAGATCAAAACTGATACTGTGGCATCGTTGCGGATTGAAGCTGCACAACGACTGGCACAAATAAGCAAAATTGATTTTCTTCCTCACGATTACAAAAGTGAGATTAGTAAGGCAAGCATCAGACTGGAAGAGATTGCAGATGAGATTTTCCTAAAGAACTTCGTTGCAGTGAGCGTTAATCCTCTCATTAAGCAAGCCAACCAATTCATCGCAGAGTACCGAGAATGCCAAGCTGAATTTGAAAGCCTATACACCGAATATACTGCTCTGTGCGAACTTTATTACTATGTGGCTCAGGAATATGTATGTTCTCGCTCTTCCATCCAAATTCTTGAAACTGAGATTGCGAGAATAAAGAAGGCGGTTGCTGAAGATGACGAACAAGCTTATATCAGCGATTGCTTGGATGAGGTTATGGTTGAAATGGGCTACTCTGTGCTTGGCTCTCGCGAAGTTACTAAGCGAAACGGAAAAAGATTTCGCAACGAGCTGTACGCATATGGTGATGGTACGGCAGTCAATGTAACCTACTCTTCAGATGGAAAAATAGCGATGGAGCTTGGTGGAATAGATACAAGTGATCGCGTTCCCACTGCGCAGGAAACAGACAAGCTCTGCGATTCGATGGAGCAATTCTGCGATGACTTCAAAGAAATCGAAAAAAGACTTCTCGCGAAAGGCGTTGTACTCGCAGATCGTATTTCTCTTCTTCCACCGGATGCAGAATACGCACAGATTATCAACACATCTGACTACTCTATGGAAACCGAGGCTGACACCATAAGCGTTAAAAAACAGCGCAGATCCGTCTCCAAACAAAAAGCTTTGCGGAGGGAGTAACATAAATGCAGAAGTATAAGATATGTCCATCATGCCATTCAAAAAATGAGCCAACTCTTTTAGAGTGTCTTTACTGTGAGGCTGACTTAACTCGTGTGAAGATTACAGATGAAGAAACAGAAAAGATGTTGGAGGAAAATGCAGCGGTTACTCCTGCTCCATCAGACAAAGCGACGATGGTCCGCATTTGTGATTGCGGAGAGAAAAATCCTGCAAATGCAAGAAAATGTCAGGCTTGTGGCGAGGATATCTCGGATATTACTCCTACGCCGGACGGAACGCCGGAGAATGCGACTGTTGCTGCTCCAACTTATGTTTTGAGTAGTCTTGATGGACAGTACGCCTATAAAGTCTCTGCCGGTGAAACAGTAATTGGCAGAGAAAACACCATGAGTGATTATTTGGCAGCTAAAAGCTATGTGAGCCGCGCTCATGCCAAGCTAACTATAGAGGACGGTAAATTTTATATCGAAAATCTCAGCGGAACAAATTTCACATTTGTGAATAATAAGAAGATCGTCGGAAAGACTGAACTGAAAAACGGGGATGAGCTGGGACTTGGTGGGACAAATATCAACGGTAAATGCCAGTCAGAGGCAGCTTACTTCTTAGTGAGGATTGACCAATGTATGTAGCACGGGTTTTATACCCTGTTGAAGTTCTCGGTCCCGGTAAGAGAGTAGGAATATGGTTTTGTGGCTGCCCAAGAAGATGTAAGGGATGTAGTAATCCTGAGCTATGGGAGTTTCAGGATCGGTATTATACCTCTCCACAGCTTGTGTTTGATCTTATTTTGCGAATCGCAAAAGATCATCCGATTGATGGTTTTACATTTACAGGCGGCGATCCAATGTATCAGGCTGATGATTTACAACAATTGATTGTGCTTCTACGAGCCATTTCCGAAGATATTTTGGTATATACCGGCTATTCGCTCAATGAAATAAGTGCCGATCAACTTAACGGGATAGCTGTACTTATTGATGGCGAATACATTGAAAGCAGGAACAACAACTGCGTATTACGAGGCTCAGATAATCAATTGGTACATATTCTCGACGATAGATTTAGAGAGATATATAACGACTATCTCTCATCGACAGCTAACCAGATTCAAAATTTTATGACATCCGATGGTGTAATATCTGTCGGCATACACAAACCGAACTTCCTAACTGATCTTAATAATGGCATGATAAAGAAAGGAGTTGAGAGATAGTGAGCGAGCTTGAACAAAGAGTTAAAGCTCTTGAAGCTAAAGTAAAAATTCTGGAAGAAACGCTTGAAACACTAAAAAATATGGGCATCTCAGAGCAGATGGCTGGATATATCAAGCAGAAGAAGCAAACCTTAAAATTGGCAAGCCTGATCAACTCTGTATCTGATGAGCCAGAATTAGATTTCAGCAAGGAAGAAGAAAGCCTTGCCAATTTAAGCCGCGCAAAAAGAACGGTTGATAACCAAATCCAAATGGCACTGAAGGATGCCGGAACCTTTTCTGATGATTTCCCAGACGATCCGAGATATTTCAACTATGAGGTTGAAAGCGGAATGACAACAAATACGCTGTGGCATAGGCAAGAAAAGAATCCTGCGCTAAATAGGTTTGCAGGAAAAGGACTGCGGATCACGGCATATAACGGATTTGAAACAGATAGGGTAATTATTCCTAATGAAATTGATGGTCAACCCGTTATAAGCATTGGAGAGAAAGCGTTTATGAACGCAACTATCTCCGAAGTAATTCTTCCTAAATCCATCAGAGCAATACTTAGAGAAGCTTTTTCTGGGTGCAAGAATCTGAAACATATTGATTTGCCTGATGCGCTTGAGTATTTAGACAGTAGTTGTTTTTCTCGAAGTGGTTTGACAGAACTTGCTTTTCCAAACTCACTAAAATCCGTTCCATCCTTTTGCTGTAACGGATGCAACGATTTAGAAGCGATAAGTTTTGGGGGGCAGATTAAAAAGATCGGATCTTACGCATTTGATGGTTGTAAAAAGATTAGTACAGTGTCATTGCCAGAGTCGTTATCCGAAATAGGTATGAAAGCATTTGCTGAGACATCAATTACGACGATTATCTTCCCAACTATGGTGACGAAAGTGACAAAGGATGCTTTTGATGATGGATATTCAAGAAATCCGAGAAAAGTAATCTGCGCTTTCCTCGGAAAAGACACCACAGTAGATGGTCGTCCAGCTAATGTTTCCTTAATATATTGCTTACCGGGAAGCAAAATCCAACAAGCAGCAAGAGAATATTCAATACCAATTAAACCGCTTAGTGAGTTTAGAATGGGGTGAGAAAATGAGTGATTATATTTCAAAATGGCATAAGGAGCTTGGTATTTTTTCCAAAATTAAACCTTTGATTATCTTGGAGGGCAATGTACTTGACTCCTATCAATATCCCGAAGAAGGCAGCACACCGAAGGGCAGCATATTGCGCTTGCCCGAATACTTGCACTTCTATTTCAAAGACATGGGCTATCAAAACATTGTATTCTACGATAGTCTCCGTGGTTTTTATAATACTTGTGAAGAGGGCTATCTTGACAATTTTGCAAAGTTGGCTGAATGTTCTGCTTCGCAGGGATACATAAAGTCTGAGTTCAAAGGCAGCAGCAAAAACGACGCAGCAGCCAACATTGTAAGAAAAACTCTTGCACAGAACAAAGAAGCAACTGTTATCGTTATGGACTTCGCTTCTCGATACATTACTTCTCCTGACAACATGGAGCAGAGCGAAGTGGACAGTTTTACTGTGTTGCTTCAGGCATCTCTTGATGCAAAAGATGTACGCACTGAGAGCAACGGTATTCTCAAAAACCTCCTGATCCTGATTACCAACAAGGCTAACGATATTCCTGCTTGGTTTTATTTGCAGAATCCTAATGTCAAGATGATCACCCTCTCTTCTCCGTCTAAGGAAGAGCGCGAAGCACTTGTTAAAAGCCCCAACTTCCCAAGCTTCTTTGCCGGCGAAGTGTATATGCAAGACAGTGCATATTACAACGAGCATCCAGATGAACTTGAGAAGATTCAAGACAAGTTTGTTGCACTTACAGAAGGTTTCAGCTTTACAGAAATCAATGGTCTTCGTAGACTATGCAAAAACGAGAAGATCCGAATGCAGGATCTCTGTGATGTCATTGATCTCTATAAATACGGCATTCGCGAGAATCCTTGGAAGAGCCTCGACTTGGCTGAAATCCGCAATGCTAAAGTGGATTTCGAAAACCGTGTTAAAGGACAAGACTATGCTATCACAAAGACTCTCGATGTGATCAAGAGAGCCATTACTGGAATGTCTGGTTTACAAGGATCGTCTCATACCAGACCAAAGGGTGTCCTGTTTTTTGCAGGTCCTACCGGTACAGGTAAAACAGAGACAGCAAAAACACTTGCAGAAATTCTGTTTGGCGACGAGAGCTGCTGTAAGCGTTTCGATATGAGCGAATACGGACAAAGCCATAGTGATCAGAAGTTGCTCGGTGCGCCTCCCGGATATGTCGGTTATGAAGCTGGTGGTCAGCTTACTAACGCTGTGAAGAAGAATCCGTTCTCCATTCTCCTGTTTGATGAAATTGAAAAAGCCCACCCGTCTATTTTGGACAAGTTCCTTCAGATTCTTGAAGATGGTCGTATGACAGACGGACAAGGCAATACTGTATATTTCTCTGAGACAATTATCATATTTACGAGTAACCTTGGTATTTTCACAATAAATGAGAATGGTCAGCGAGAAGCGAATGTAACAAGTGATATGCCGTATCAGGAGATGTCTGTTCGCGTCAGAGATGCAATCGAAGATTATTTCAAGCTTCAGCTTGGTCGCCCAGAGATCCTTAACAGGATTGGCGAAAATATTGTTGTGTTTGATTACATTCGTCCTGATGTTGCCAAACTCATACTTTCTTCTCAGGTTAACAAGATCGTCAAGAATCTTTCTGTTGAGAAGCACATTGCTCTGACGATTTCTGACGATGCAATGAGCATCCTGACTGAACAAGCCCTCAACAACTTGGCAAATGGCGGTAGAGGTATTGGCAATGTGGTCGAAAACCTCTTGATCAATCCTCTGTCCAGATACTTGTTTGATAATGAGATATTTGACAATGCTACAGTAAGAATTGATAACATAGATGTGACGGTTAACCCACCATCATTGGTTTGCACAAAGGAGTAAGACATGAACATCATAGCAATTACTCAAAAAGGTCCAAACAAAGCCGAGAATGAGGATCGAATAATCGTCGGAAAAAACATTATAGCGGAAGGCATTTTGCAGAGTCAGCTTACAAATGGCATTATTGCCGTTGCGGATGGTGTCGGAGGAAATAACGCTGGTGCTGTAGCCTCTCATTATGTTGCAAAGCAACTTTCCACACTGAATACTGTTTCTGAAAATGACCTTACGAGAATCAATGAGGAATTGCTATCTCTTTCATTAGAGTGTTCAGCTTACGGGAATATGGCAACTACTCTTTCTGGCGTTGCATCTTTTAACGGAGCTACACAAGTGTTCAGCATAGGTAATACTCGGGTTTATCTGTTGCAAGGAAAAAAATATCTCAAGCAATTGACAACAGATGACACCACATTGAACTACCTTCTTGCCACTGGACAACTATCTCCTGAAGAAGCCGAATCATTTGATAGGAAAAATGAGATTACAGCTTGTTTTGGTGGCGGTGCGGCACACCTATTTAAGATGAAATGTAGCACCATTGAATCCTTGTCATCTCCTTTCATGATGACTTCTGATGGAATCCATGATTATATCTCTATTGATCTCATGGAGGATATTATTGCTGAGAATGGCATAACTGTCTTGGCTTGTGAAGCAATGATTTCTGCTGCTCGTGACGCAGGATCGAAGGACGATATAAGCATTGTGATAGGAGAAATATAAATGGGACTTAGATTTAGAAAAAGTGTTTCACTGTTTCCCGGTGTGAAACTAAACTTCGGAACTACTGGGATGTCTGTAAGCACCGGAGTTCCTGGCTTCAGAAAAACATTCCATACAAGCGGCAGAGTTACAACAAGCGTCGGCATTCCCGGAACTGGGATATACTATGTTGACACGAAGAACACAAAAAAACAGTCGGATCGACGCACCTCACGAACTCAGTCAAGCCGTTCCACGAATAGCTCTCTAAATCAGCGGCAGGACACTTCTGCTGGTAGCCAAGCCAGTTATGATGTTTGGGATGCATATTCCTCTGCAAATGATGAGGTAGATCGTGTCGTACACACACCAGTAAATCAAGTGGAGTATTCAATAGAACGCGATAATGTTCCTGAAACTGCTCAGCTTGACACTGCGACGCTAAAGTCAATTCATAAATCAAGCGATGATTCGATTGATTGGACTGAAGTTCTGGTTTCTCCATTACCGCCTGATGAATCCTACAATCAAGGGATGTGGCAGTATTATCATTCTATGGCTTCTAAAGTCCTTTCTGGCGATATTGATGCCTATTTGCAGTTGATTTATGAGGTAAACCCACTTGATGATCTCCTTGCATATGGGGGGAATTATGAGTTTGGGACTGATAATCCGAGTAAGATTGAGGTTGAGTTCACCGTAAATGAAAACGCTTTAAGCTCAGCAAAAAGCCAGTTAAGTTCAACGGAGTACAACAATCTTTTGCAAGACTTTATTTGCAGTGTATGCATCCGCGTTGCGCGAGATATGTTTGCTCTTCTCCCTGTGGCACATACCATCGTCCATGCTGTGTTAAGTAGTAACACGATCATCTCAGTAGATTTTGATCGTGTAAATCTGTCTAAGGTCAAATTTGGATATATTGATCCTTCAGACACGCTTTCACTGTTCAAACACAACATGAATTATAACGACGGGTCCGGTTTTGCTCCTGTCGCCAATCTTGAATAAGGAGGATAAACATGGGATTCAGATATAGAAAAAGCATCAATCTCGGTGGTGGCTTCAGAATCAATCTCAGCAAGTCTGGTATCGGATATAGCTGGGGTGTAAAAGGCTATAGAGTAACCAAAACAGCAAAAGGAACTACACGCACGACTGCATCAATTCCGGGTGCTGGAATTTCATATGTTCAAGAAACTGGAAAGGCAAATAATCGTTCATCACAGCGAAATACAAATCCCGGTCAGCAACCCGTTCCGGCTATTGACAACAATCATTATGACACACAAAACATTGTGAACAATGTGGCAACAGAAATGGTTTCTGAGGGTTTAGAGGCTATGCTGGCTTCTGCAAGTAGAGCATTAAAATTAAGAAAATACCGAGCAGTATGTGACCGATCTCTTGACACTGGAATTGCAGGAACGAGAAACCAACCGGATTAACCGCATGGTAAAGACGGCTGGTTTCCGGGTGATGAAGACACTGGATGATTTTGTGTGGAACTCCGCCATTGAACTTCCTGGCGGCTTGCCACAGGAATACATGACCGACCTCCAGTTCCTTGCCCCAAAAGAGAACCTGATTTTTATGGGGAGCGTTGGGACGGGAAAGACCCATCTGGCTACGGCTATTGCTTTGAAAGCCTGCCAGGAGGGGCGGCGTGTCCGTTTCTTTACTGCGGCTGAGTTGGCAAACATACTGCTGGAAAAGAACACCAAGGGGACCTTGAACAATTACCTGGGTACGCTGAAAAAGGTAGAGCTTGTTGTGATTGACGAGATTGGTTTCGTCCCTCTGCACAAGGACGCCGCTGAACTGCTGTTCCAAGTGATTTCCGATTGCTACGAGCGCAAGAGCCTGATTATTACTTCAAACCTGGAGTTCTCTCAGTGGAACACTGTCTTTGGGGACAACCGCCTGACTGCGGCGCTCGTTGACCGGCTTATCCACCACAGCCATATTGTGATTTTCTCTGGGGAAAGCTACCGGCTTACCCAGTCCCTGAACCGCCAGAGGGCATACACTTAGGGTACTCAAAATTAGTGCAAAAGGGCTTTGGGCACCGATGTGAGCACTTGGCCCCTATTGGCACCGATGCGAGCGTTTGGCCTCCTGGGGACCGATGTGAGCATTAGGCCCCCAGGGCACTCACTCTTGCAAAAGGCCCTCATCTTTCCGGGTACTCAAAAGGTGAGCATTTGGTACTTGGGAAAAACATTGCTCACGACATGAAATCTGGTGCTGAAGGTGCTCACTTTTTTGGGGCCCTTTTGCTCACATTTTCGTTTGACAAACACACCCTCTGGATCAAGTATTCAACAAGGACGAAACTTCCTTGATGTCATAGAGGATTTTGAGAAACACGGCTTCACCAATATCAAAACAGAAGCGATTGATGATTTGATCTTCGGATGGCTCACAGAAGATGGTGAGGTAGAAAAAGTTACCGTCGATGGAGATGAAGACTATTCGGCCGATACATGGGTAGCTGCGGATGTCGAGGTAATTATCTACTACCACACTTTCCCTCAAGAAGACAGTCAACCTGAGCAAGATACTAACAAGGATATCACCTCTGAATCCACCAATCCGTCAACCGACCAAGTTACTGATGTTGAAAGCGAAAAGCTAACAGATTCAGAACAAGACACCCCCGTTGTCATTCCACCTGAAAATTCAACCTTCTCAGTCAAGTTCATTGATGTAGGTCAAGCTGATGCAGCCTTGATTGAATGTGATGTGTAAATGTCAACGAAAAAGTGAACCAGGCGCTCATGAAAAAGTGAGCCACAAA
>OJQP01000472.1_pt1 | contig 19630 bp, 20 predicted proteins | sample 1598871 | NCBI WGS metagenome assembly OJQP01 (sample SAMN03922520, study PRJEB24848) | human gut metagenome | isolation source: stool sample | host: Homo sapiens | place: Germany | collected 2010-02
ACCCATCCACATAATATTTCCGTATACAACTGCGCTCTTCTATGGTAAGATGATGCCCCCATACCCGATTTGCCGGACAGAAAAACAATCTGTATAATGGAAAGGGGTAATGAAAAATGTCAACCAAAGAACGAAAGCACCCAGCGCCGCCGCGTTACGATGAGGCCTTCAAGGCGGGGGCAGTGCGGATGGTCACCGAGCAGGGGCGGCCCAGCCGGGAGGTGGCCGCGGAACTCGGCATCTGCATCGACACGCTGCGCAGCTGGCTGAAAGCGGCGGGCGCACCATCGCCGGGGCAAGCTGACCGCCAAAACCGCGACGCCAGACGCCTGCGCGAACTGGAGGCGGAGATTCGAGCACTGCGCAAGAAGCTTGAAGAGAAAGACGGGGTCATTGACATCCTAAAAAAATCCGTCGGCATACTTTCCAAACCATAGAGGACAAGTACCGGTACATCCGTACGGCCCGCGCGGGGGCCTCTGTGGAACTTGTATGCCGACTGCTGGAGGTCTCCCGCAGCGGGTACTACGAATGGCTGGGCCGCAAACCCTCTTTGCGCCGGCAGAAGGATCAGGAACTGAAACGCCGGCTGCTGAGCCTGCACCAGCGTTATCCCGCCCTTGGGCTGGACAGCCTGTATCACCTGATCCGCCCGCAGCTTTCCTGCTCGCGCAAGCGCATCCACCGCCTGATGAACGAGATGAACATCTCCTCCACACGCAGGCGTGCCTACAAAGCCACGACCAACTCAAGACACGCGCACCCCATCGCGCCCAATCTCCTTGCGCGCCGCTTCTCCTTTGACAAGCCAGACACCGCATGGGTCGGCGATATTACCTATATCCCCACCGGCGAGGGCTGGCTCTACTGCGCTGTTGTGAAAGACCTTTGCACAAAGCAGATCGTCGGCTACGCCTTCTCCGACCGCATCGACACAAATCTCACTCTCGCCGCCCTCGGCATGGCCGTCCGGCGCCGCAAGCCTCTGCCCGGCCTCATCTTCCACTCCGACCGCGGCGTCCAATACGCCGCCTACGCTTACCGTCAGCGTCTCGCCAGTCTCGGCATCCGGCAAAGCATGTCCCGCAAGGGCGATCCCTATGACAACGCCGTGGCCGAAAACTTCTTCAGCTGCCTCAAGTGCGAGTGCGTCCATCTGCGCCATTTCGCCTCAAGGGCACAAGCCATGGCAGACGTCTTCGCTTATATCGAGACTTTTTACAATCCGGTGCGCCCGCATTCCTCTATTGGCTGGCGTCCTCCGGATGCCTTTGCGCGTGCCTTGTCTGAGCATCCCGCCGCCTGAGTGTGATACGACAAGATATCCTGCGTTTCTTTCTGTTTTTTCTTCATTTTTACTGTCCACGAAACCGGGAAGGGCACAATGATGATAGTTCATACAGTTCCCTCCGGTGGTTTGGTGGTGTGGTAACTTCATTCTACCAGGGTTCTGTATGGACTTCTTTTTGTTCCCCTAAAGTGTTGCACTTGATAGTATAATTCACCAATACAACCAAAAGCGGAAGGCCTTTGGCCTTCCGCTTTTCCATTCCCGCATTTGCCGCATTTCACAAATTGCACGCCTGTACCGTGTCCGGGGCCGGGGCCGCCGCGTTTTGTTCGGGCGCGTCCGCTTCCCCGCCGCCCCGCACGCCGCCCTGCGCTGCGTTTGCAGCAGTGCCGCACCGCCGTGCCAGCGACAGAACGTCCTGCGGCGCGTCCAGCAGAAAATCCGCCGCCGCGCCGTTCTCCACGCCGCCCAGAAGCTGCTGGGCGAGGCACTGCTCCACCCGCCGCGTGATGGCCCTGCGCAGGCTGCGCGCGCCGGAGGACGGCTCGTATGCCTCACGCACCAGCAGCCGCGCGGCGGCGGGCGTGTGCGCCAGGCGGATGCCCTGCTGCGCGGCGCGCGCTTCCAGCTCCCGCAGCAGCGTTTCCCCAATGGCCACAAGGTCCTCCTGCGCCAACGGGCCGAATACCAGCACCTCGTCCAGGCGGCCCAGCAGCTCGGGGCTGAAATGCTCGCGCACCTCCCGCATCACCTCGGCCCGCGCGCCCTCGCCCGGCGCGCCCGTGCCGAAGCCCAGCGCCGCGCGCTGGCCCGCCAGGTGCTTCGCGCCCAGATTGGACGTCAGGATCACCAGCGTGTGGGTGAAGTCCACACGCCGCCCCTCGCTGTCGGTCAGCGCGCCGTCCTCCATGATCTGCAGCAGGATGTTCGCCACGTCCGGGTGTGCCTTTTCAATTTCGTCCAGCAGCACCACGCTGTACGGGCGGCGGCGCACGGCCTCCGTCAGCTGCCCGCCCTCGCCGTAGCCCACATAGCCCGGCGGCGCGCCCAGCAGGCGTGCCACCGTGTGCTTTTCCATATATTCGCTCATATCAAAGCGCAAAAGCGCCTTTTCACTGCCAAAGCAGCAGTCCGCCAGCGCCCGGGCCAGCGCTGTTTTTCCCACGCCCGTGGGCCCCAGGAACAAAAACGCTCCCATGGGGCGCGCCGTGCTGGCAAGCCCAAGCCGGGCGCGCTGCAGCGCGCCCGCAACGGCGCGCACCGCGTCCGGCTGGCCTACCACGCGGCCGGACAGCGTCTGCTCCATCGCCGCCAGCGTGGCCGTCTGGGCCGCCGTCAGCTTTTCGGCCGGCACCCCGCTCTGGCGCGACACCACCGCCGCGATGTGCGCCGCCGTCACGGCGGGCTTTTCCGGCCCTCCCGGCCGCTCCGCAGCCTCGATGCGCACCGCGCTGCACGCCTCGTCCAGCAGGTCCAGCGCCTTGTCCGGCAAGAAGCGTTCGGGCAGATACCGCGCCGAGAGCGTCACTGCCGCCCGCACGGCCTCCGGTGCGATCTCCACCCCGTGATGCGCCGCGTAGCGCGGCGCAAGCCCCTGCAGGATCTCCACGGCGGTCTCCTGGCCCGGCTCCTCCACCTCCACCGCGCCGAAGCGCCGGGCCAGCGCCGCGTCCTTTTCAATGTGGCGGCGGTATTCCACCCGCGTTGTCGCGCCGATGAGCTGGATGTCCCCGCGCGCCAGCAGGGGCTTGAGGATGCCGCAGGCGTCGATGCCGCCCTCCGCCGCGCCCGCGCCCACGATGGCGTGCACCTCGTCGATGAATAAAATCACGTCCCCGGCGCGCTGCACATCCAGCAATACGTTCTTGAACCGCTCCTCAAAATCGCCCCGGTACTTGGTGCCCGCCACAAGGCTGGTGATGTCCAGCGAAAGGATGCGCTTGCCCCGGAGCTGGGGCGGCACCTGTCCCGCGGCGATGCGCCGGGCCAGCCCTTCCACCACAGCCGTCTTGCCTACGCCCGGCTCGCCCACCAGACAGGGGTTGTTTTTGCGCCGCCGCACCAGGATCTGCTCCATGCGCAGCAATTCGCTGTCGCGGCCCAGCACCGGGTCCAGCTTGTCCTGCTCGGCCAGGCTCGTCAGGTCCTTGCCGTATTTTTCGGCGGCGCGCGCCGCGCCCCGGGGGCTCGTTACGGGCCGGGGCGTCTGCTGGAACAGCGGGAACTTGCCCATGCGCCGGCCGCATTCCTTTGCCGCGGCGGCGGGCTCCACGCCAAGCTGCACCAGAATGCGCCCCGCCGTTGCCGGAGCCTCCAGCAGCGCGGCCAGCAGATGCACCGGCTCCACCTTCCCGTCGGACACGGCCTTGGCCTCGATCACCGCGCAGTCCACGCATTTGGAAAGCGCGGGCGTGAAATCCCTTGGGGAAAGGCGCGTGCGCCTGCCGCAGCCCACCTGCTCGCGCAGCAGCCGCCCCACCTGATAGCCGTAGACCTGCCTTTCCAACAAAAAAGCAGCCGCTTCGCCCGTGTCGTCCCGCGCCAGCGCCAGCAGCAGGTGTTCGGTGCCAACGTAAGTATGGCCCATGTCCTGCGCCGCCGCAATGGCGCCGCGCACCACGGCGTTGCCCGCCTTTGAAAATCCGCTGAAAGTGTAATTCATCCGTCCGAACGCTCCTTTACAGGGGAAGTATGGCCGCAAACGGACCGAAAAAAACACGGGCTGCCGGGCCCGTGTTTTTTTTGCGCGTCCGGGCACTCCTGCGCCCCGGCGCTTTTGAGCGTAAGGCCGTGGCCCGTCCCGGGCCGCACGGCCGTTTTTCCGGCTTTGCCGTGCAAAGCTGAAAAAAACACGGGCCGCGCGGCCCGTGTTTTTGATGTTCCTGGTATCTTATGGATGGTTCATTTTGCCAGCGCTTCTTCCAGCGCCAACGCGATCTGGTCCGGGCAGGAGGTGTGCTTGCTGCCGCAGGTAAGGCCCTTGAGGCGCCGGATGGCGTCCTCCGCCCTGAGCCCCGTGAGCAGGGCGCTGATGCCTTTCAGGTTGCCGTTGCAGCCGCCCACGACTGTAACGGATTCGATGACGCCGTCGTCTGTGAGCGTCACTTCAGTGGAAAGAGAGCAAACGCCTTTGTTCTTGCGCGTGTACGTCATTGTTTCGCCTCCAGGAAAATTTCACGTTCCCAGAGCCGCACGGCAAGCGCGCCTTCGCCCTGCACGCCCGGCTCACACTGTCATTTATTGTAGCACAGTGTCGGCGGCGTTACAACGAATGGACGCACAAAGGGAATGCCGCTGTCAAATTTTCGTAAAATGTTCCTGAAGTTTTGCTTTTTCGCCCGCCTTTTTTGGCAAGCTGACTTGTGCAAAACCCCCAAAACGGGGGCCGGGGCGGGCTGCTGCCTGCCGTTCATTCCCACCAGCGGCGGGTGACCGAGGCGGCTTCGCCCATACCGTAAAAGTTGTCCAGCACGTTGTACACATGCTCGGGGGATACGTCCTGGCCGTTCAGCGCGTCCGCCACGCGCTGGACAAAGGCCGCGTCCACCGAAACGTCATGCACGCATGCCTCGCCCCAGGCAAGCGCATAGGTGGCATATTCCCCATTCACATCATCGAACGAACACTCGCACACCACCGTATACCTCATACCCGAAACGAACCCCTTTTCCCTTTATTTTCGCGGTAAATCTACGCTTTTATTTTATCGCAGTTCAGATGTGAAAAATACCATTTTTTGTAAAATCGACAAAATCATAAACAAAACGACAAAATAAAGCAGCCTCACCTTTCCTGTGTTCGTTGCACGCACACAAGCAGGCAAAAATGAAAATGCCGCAGGATGTGTAGCGTCTGTAATCATATCATTATAATAGGGAAATTCATATTGGCAAAAAACACGTATTTTTTTCTTAATACTGTTATCATTGACAAATATTACCTTTTAAGGTAATATTTACTTACCATAAAAGGCAAATATTGCGGGACAAGGAGAAATTTATGAACATTCGAAAGCTCAATGAGATCCGCGAGGTGCGCAATCTTTCCTGCGTCAGCATCGCCGAGCAGTCCGGCGTCCCGTACCGCACGGTGTCGAAATTGTTTTCTGGAGAAAATCAGAACCCCACCTGGGAGACGATCACAGCCATTACCCGCGTGCTGAACTGTTCGCTGGACGAATTGCTGAACACCCATCCAAGCGAGATCTTCAGCTCGGAGGAGATCAAACGCATCCGCAAGTTCCGTTCGCTCAGCGCCCACGGCAAGCGCATGGTGGATATCGTTCTGGACGAAGAATACCACCGTTTTCTGGAGCAGATGTACCGCGAGGAAAAAATCAATGCGTTTAATCTGGTGGATGACATCCGCCAGCTCAGCTATGAGCAGATCGCCAAGGCGTCCCGCTATGTGCGCGCACTGAAAAACGGTTTTTCAGAATAACCGGCAAAACGGCGTGCCGCTCTATTTTTTGCCCGCAATGCATTGACAAAATGCCGCGAAGCGATTAAAATAATAAATGCTCCGCGGATTTAGCTCATCTGGTAGAGCGTCTGCTTCCCAAGCAGAAGGTGGCGAGTTCGAGCCTCGTAATCCGCTCCATTCAAAAACCCCAGCCAAAAGGCTGGGGTTTCAGCTTGGCGCAAAAGCTACGCTTTTGCGCCAAGCTGCCTACGAACAGGGCCTTTGGCCCCGTTCGCCGCGCACGGCGCGGGGTCATTTTAAATGAAAAAGGGGTTCACCACCCCTTTTTGGCGGCATTCGCCGCGTGGCTTGCACTTTGCTGCGCAAAGATGCATGGCTTTGCCACCGCCAGCTTTTTCCCCGGACTTTTCTTTTACTTCTTTGCTTTTTTCGACAGTCTGAAACCCCAGCCAAAAGGCTGGGGTTTTTTCATTGCGGAGCCGGCGCGTCCAGCACAGCCTGTACGCGGCCTACCTGCCCGTCCTCCAGCATCACCTTGATGCCGTGGGGGTGGGTGGGGCTGTTTGTCAGGATGCGCCGCACCACACCGCGGGTGCGCCTGCCGGTGGGCTGGTCTTTTTTAAGTACGATCTCCACCTGTTGTCCGGGGCGGATGTCCGCACGCCGTTTGCCGTCCATGGGGCGTTCCTCCTTGCCGTTTATCGAATGCGCCGTTTTGCCGCCGGCTACTTCGCCTAGGGCAAAAGCGACCGCTGGGCCTTGCGCAGCGTGTCCTCGTATGCGCCCGCAAAGCTGCCGTGCAAAAATTTCGGGAAGCCTTCCTCGGCCAGCCGCTGCCAGCACGCTTCCTCGCGGCCCGGCAGGATGGGAAAAAACAACGCGCCCGCCTGCGCGGCCAGTGCCGCGTCGCCAAGCGTATCGCCCACCACCAGCATGTGCGAAGGCAGGTATCCGGCGCCGAAAACGGGAATGAGCGCCTCCGCCTTGCCGTCCTGCGGCGCGGCGAACACCGCGTCCGTATAGCCGGACAAGCCGCCCCGCGTCCATTCGCCTCTTACCGCCGCAGGCGTGCCTGTGCCCATGGCCACCACGTCCGCCACGGCGCGCACCGCGGCAAGGCAGCCTTCCACCGCGGCAAAGGGCGCGCACTCCTTGGGCATGGCCGTCAGGCGGCGGTTCACCTCCCGGCTCCAGGCCAGCGCCCGCGCCAGGGCGGGGCCCGCGCCGCGCTTCACGCGGGCCGCAAGCGCGCCGTGCGTCAGCTCGCTGCCGCTCTCCACCCAATGCAGAATGCCGTCCAGCCCCGGCACGGCGGCCCCCTGCTGTGCGATGCGCACACATGCCTGTGACAGCAGACGGAACCGGTTCCCGCCGCGCAGGCGGCTTTCCAGTGCAACAGACATCCAGGCACGCCGCGCCTCCTGCGCGTGCTCCTCCAGCTCAAACACCTCTACCAGCGCCGGGCAATAGGCTTGCTCCTGCCGGCTGCGCAGCGTGTCCAGCGCGCTGCCGCAGATGTCGGTGCACAGTAAAAATTCCCTTTTGCGTGCGTATGCCGTATTCTCTGTTTCCCGCATCTCCACTCGCTCCGTTCTGTGGAAAATCTACATTCTTATCATACATGCATATTACACAAAAAAGCAAGTGATTTAAAACATTTTTTGTATGTTTATTTGTTTTTTTACAATTCAGTCCTCAAAGCCGCCCAGTACGCGGCCGATAGAGGCCTGGATCACCAGGTCTGCCCGGGCGTCTGCCGGGGTCGGCGTCTTGTTGACGACCGCCAGCGCGGCGCCTGTAAAATAGCGCAGCAGGCCCGCCGCGGGGTAAACGTTCAGCGACGTACCGCCTACCAGCAGCAGGTCCGCACGGCGGATGGCGCGCACAGCCGCGTTGAGCGTCGTTTCATCCAGCGCTTCTCCGTACAGCACCACGTCCGGCTTGATGACGCCGCCGCAGCCGCACCGCGGCACGCCTTCGGAGCGCAGCACGTCGTCCAGCGTATAAAACGCGCCGCAGCGCGTGCAGTGGTTGCGGTGCACGCTGCCGTGCAGCTCCAGCACGTTTTTGCTGCCCGCCGCCTGGTGCAGGCCGTCAATGTTCTGCGTGACGACGGCTTTCAGCTTACCGGCCTGCTCCAGCCGCGCAAGGGCAAGGTGCGCCGCGTTCGGCTCCGCCTGCGGGTACAGCATTTTGTCGCGGTAAAAGCGGAAGAACTCCTCCGGCCGGCGTTCGAAAAAATCGTGGGACAGAATTTCCTCCGGCGGCCAGCGGTATTCCTGGTGATACAGCCCGTCCGTGCTGCGGAAATCCGGGATGCCGCTCTCGCACGACACGCCCGCTCCACCGAAAAATACAATCGCTTCGCTGGCCTCCACCAGCCTGCGCAAACGTCCGTCCATACCCTCTCTCCTTTTTTAACAATTTTTAACAATGGGAAGCCTGCTTTGTCCCGGACTGCAGCCCTCGCAAATATTTTCGGGCCCGTTCGTCTGAGAAGCGGATTTTGTGATACAATAATAGCAAAGTCTGCAATACCAGTATACCATATTTTCAGGCTCACGCTTTGCACGCCGCCCGTGTTCACTAAAAAAAGCTGACGCCCGCGCCGCGGCCCGCATGCCTCGCCCGCGGCTCGTGTGCACCGGGCGGTCCTATGGTCCCGTATTCCCGGCTCCGCCGCTGTAAAAAAGGAAGTGTTCTTATGCCTGCTGTCATCACGAATGAAATGGTGTTCGCCGCTTTGCCGCCGCGTCCCCCGGAAAGCCACAAGGGCGCGTACGGCCGTGTGCTGGCTGTCTGCGGCTGCCCGGCCTACCGCGGCGCCGCCGCTCTTTCCGTGCTGGGCGCACTGCGCGCCGGCGCGGGCGTCGTTACGCTGGCCGCGGGAGAATCCGTCATCCAAAGCATTGCCGCGCGCGTTCTGGAGGCCACGTTCCTGCCGCTGCCGGATGAAAGCGCGCTCGCCTCCATGGCCGAAACCGCCACCGTATGCCTGGCGGGCTGCGGGCGTGAAGCCGATGAAACCACCGCGCGGGAAATGAAGCTTCTGCTGGAACGCACCCGCGGCACAGTGGTGCTGGACGCCGGCGGCCTGTGCAGCCTTGCCGCCGAAAAGCAGGCCATGCGCCCCGCGGCCGGGCGGATCATCGTCACGCCGCATCCGGGCGAAATGGCGCGCCTTGCCCACACCTCCGTGCAGCAGGTGCTGGCAGCGCCTGCCGAAACGGCGCTGGCCATGGCCAAACAGCTGGACGCCGTGGTGGTGCTGAAGGGCCACCGCACACTGACGGCCACGCCGGCCGGGCGGCTGTACGAAAACCGTACCGGAAACGCGGGCCTGGCCCGCGGCGGCAGCGGCGATGTGCTGGCCGGGATGATTGCCGGGCTGGCCGCGCAGGGCCTGGCCCCGGCGCAGGCAGCCGTGTGCGGCGTTTATCTGCACGGCCTCGCGGCCGACCGGTGCGCGGCGCGCCTGTCCCAGCAGGGCATGCTGCCGGAGGATATTCTGGCAGACCTTTGCGCGCTGTATCTTGAAAACGGGCGTTGAGCATGCTATACTTTTGTCATGTGCAATACGGCACATTCCACCCATACACAACAGAAATGAGGGATTGATCCATGAATGAGCAACAGGGTCTTGACCCTATGTTCCAGGAAAATGGCAGCCAGTGGATGGAGGGCGGTCTCGCCTCCGAGCCTCTGAACGTATATACCGCCAAGACCTTTGGCTGGATGTTCCTGGGTTTGCTGGTCACGTTCGGTACCGCTATCGCGTTTTCTGCGGGCGGCGGCCTGTATTACCTGCTGACGATGGGCATGCCTGCGGTATTCGCGCTTGCCATTGCCGAGATCGTCGTGGTGATGGTGCTTTCCGCCCGTCTGCATAAGCTGAGCATCGGCGCGGCCCGCGGCCTGTTCTTCGCCTACGCGGTGCTCAACGGCATCACGTTTTCCGCGGTCTTTTTCGCTTACGACGTTCAGATCCTGCTCACCGTGTTCGCGCTGACCTCGCTGTATTTCGGCGTGCTGGCGGCCTACGGCTGGTTCACCAAGCGCGACCTTTCCGGCCTGCGTCCTATCCTGACGGCCGGGCTGATCTTCCTTTTGGTATTCTGGCTCATCTCCATGTTCCTGCCGCTCTCCGGGTTCGACCGCATCATCTGCTTTGTCGGCCTGGCCGTGTTCATGGGCCTGACGGCATATGATACGCAGAAGATCAAACAGCTGCACGCAGCGTTCGAAGGCGATTACGAAATGTCGAAGAAAGCGTCCATCTTCGCGGCGCTCCAGCTTTATCTGGACTTCATCAACATCTTCCTGTATATCCTGCGCCTGCTGGGCCGCCGCAGCAACAGCAACTGATTTTTGATTGCTCCGCAATAAAAAACTCATCTCAATAACAACGGAAAGCTTGCCTGACCAAAACACACAGCCGAATCTCTGTGTGTTTGCCGGTCAGGCAAGCTTTTTCTATGCCAAAAACACCACTGTTCACTCCTGCTTACAGGGATTCAGCCGCAATGGTCTCCCCAACAAGCTTCCCATTGTTAAAAGCGCCGCACGGCATGCCTGCTTACAGAGATTCAGCCGCAGCGGTGTCCCCAGCAAGCTTCCCATTGCTAAAAAATGCGGCGGCAGCGAGGTCCGCTTCGTCCGGATGAGACAGCGCGCGGTCGAAATTTTCCAGCATGCGTTTTGCGTTGGCGTTTTCCGGGTCCTGCTCCAATTGCGCGGCAAAGCGGGCGCGCACGCTGCCGGGCATCCGGCCCTGACACATCCAGCCGCCCAGATATACGGCGTCCGAGGGCAGCAGCTTTTTCACATTCTCCAGCAGCATATTGAAATAGTCCGGGTCCCCGCCGAACCCCGCCGTACCGAACAGCGCCACCTTTTTGCCGCCGCACAAAGGCAAAAACCCGGCCATGTCCTGTGCGCATGTGCCCTTGTCTGTCCAGAATCCGGCGAATATCACGTCCGCGTCAAGAGCCTCCGGCGCGGGCGCGCCGCGGTAAACGCAGCCCTCCGGCGGCAGCGCGGCGGCAATGGCGTCCGCCACGGCCTGGGTATTGCCCGTTTTACTGCTTGTCACGATGGAATATGTCATAAAAATCAAACCGTCCTTTCCTGGTGCGTCCCTGTGCGGGCACATCCGCGGCCGCGCCGCGGCCGGCCGCCTCTTCTGCTTCGCCGCCCGTCCCACAGGCGGCTGCTTTTATTATGTACCCCTTCCCCGCGTTTTGCAACCGTCTTCCGCTGTTTTTTCGTTGACAAATGTCACGGAATATGATACCGTAAAATCAACGACAATTGTCAACGAAAAAGGAGGGGCCGGACAATGCCGAAAAAACCGCTTGAAAAACTGCCGGAGGCTGAGCTGGACGTGATGCTCGCGCTGTGGACGCACACGCAGCCCGTGCGCACCGCACGCCTGCTGGAGGACCTTGCGGATAAGGCGTGGTCGCTTTCCACGCTCAAGGTCCTGCTGGGCCGCCTGGCGGACAAAAGCTTCGTGGAAGTAACGCGCGAGGGCCGCTTCACGCTGTACCGCGCACGGGTGCGGGAGGAAGACTACCGCCGCATGGAGACAAACGGCCTGCTGCGGCGCTACTACAAAAACTCCGTGGCGGGTATGGTCGCCGCGCTGGTGCAGGACGAAGCGCTTACCGGCAGCGAATTGGCAGAGCTGAAAGAACTGCTGCGAAAGGCGGGCGAGCCCGGTGCTGAATGACCTGTTTTACGCTGTGCTGGGCATGCTGCCCTGGACATGCGCGCTCATCGCGGCGCTGCTGGTACTGCGGCATTTTGCGCGTACCACGCTGTCCGCACGGTTCTTCCGGCTGGCCTGGCTGATCCTTGCCGTCCGCCTTGCGCTGCCTGTCAGCTTCGCGGTGCCGGTGCAGGACAGGCTCGCGCCGTTGTCCATCCCGCTCCCCACGGCCGCCGTCCGGCAAGCGGCGCTCCCCGCCGCCCCGGCAGAAAGCGGCGGCGCACAGCAGGCGGCGGCCTCCGGGCCCGGTAAGGCTGTGCCCGTTCCTTCGGCCCCCGCCCCGGCGGGGCCGCTCCGCTCCCGGCCCGGGCTTGCCGGGGCCGTCTGGCTGGTCGGCGCGGCGCTGTGCCTGGCCGCGCGCCTGGCTGCCTATGGGACGTCCATGCGCCGTCTGCGCCGTGGGCGGGTGCCGCTTGCGGACGAAACGCTTGCGGACGCCTGCCGCGCCGCCTTCGGCCGGAGCATGCGCGTCTACGCCGTGGCCGGGCTGGATACGCCCATGCTGGCGGGCCTTTTGCGTCCGGCGGTCTATCTGCCGGAGGGCGCGGGCCTGCGCGCGGACACGCTGCCCTATGTGCTGGCCCATGAAGCGCGCCACCGGAGCGCCGGGGATATCCCCTTCCAGTTCGTGCTGGCGGCTGCCTGTGCCCTGCACTGGTTCGACCCGCTGGTGTGGTGCATGGCCCGCGCCGCGCGGCAGGATATGGAGCTTGCCTGCGACGAAGCCGTGCTGGCAGGCCGTGACATGGCTTACCGCAGGGCCTACGGCGCGGCGGTGCTGGACGTGCTGGCGTCCGCGCGCAGGCGGCGCATATCCGCGCTCACCACCGGCTTTGCCTCCGGCGCAGGAGAAACCAGACGCCGCTTTGCAGAAATGCTCAGCCTGCGAAAAAAGCAGCGCGGCACGCCGCTTTTGTGCCTTCTGCTGGCCCTTGTGGTGCTGGCCAGCACGCTCGTTGCCTGCGCCGCCCCGGCCCGGTCGGATACCGCCGCGCCTGTTTACAAGGGCGGCACGCCCCAGCCCACGGCCGGAGAAGCACCGGAGGAACGGCTGGAACGCCTGCGCGAAGAATTACAGACGCTCCAGGCGGAAATCGGCCGCCTCGAAGCACTTGCCGCGCAGGATAGCTCCTTAGAGGAAATACAGCGGCAATATCTGCAGGCGCAGCAGGAGTGGGCAAAATGGTCCGCCGCCGTGCCTGAAGGCGCGCCGTCCGGCGGCGCGGCCCAATTCGCCTGGCCCCTGCCGGGTTACACAACGCTTTCCTCTGATTTCGGTACGGCGCGCAGGGTATACGGCGCAAAGGACGTACACACCGGCATGGATATCCCCGCCCCGGCGGGTACGCCCGTCTACGCCGCGGCCGACGGAGCAGCCAGCCTCAACAACCACTGGGTGATGGGCATTTCCGTCAAGCTGGATCACGGCGGCAGCCTGACGACGCCTGTCTCTTATACACATCTGACGCTGCCGACGAATAGAGATGTACGGTCATCTGTCCGCGTGCGCGGTGAAGGATGGCGACCTCGTGGAAAAAGGCCAGCTCATCGGTTATGTGGGCAGCACAGGCAACAGTACCGGAAACCATCTGCATTTTGAAGTGGACCTGAACGGCGACCCCGTTTCGGCGTGGCCTTACCTCAATGCCGAATAGGAGGTTTTCCGCGGATGTACAAAAAAGGAATGCGGCGCGCCGCCGCTCTGCTGGCCGTTTGCTGGCTGGGGCTGCTGTTCCGGGCGGCGGCCGAAACGCCCGCCGAAAAACTGGAGCGGCTGCGTGCCGAGCAGCAGGCCATCGAGCAGCAGATCGAGCAAAACCGGACCGACGCCGCCCGCGCCGGAGACCTTGTGAACCTGTATACGGCCAAGGAGCAGAACGTCAAAGTCCAGATCGCTGTGCTTCAATTGAAAATACAGGAATGTGAAGCACAGCTTGCCGGCACGCAGGCCCAGGTGGCAGCCAAACTGCTGGAGGTGGACCGAAGCACCCAAAGCTTTGAGGCGCGCATGAAGGGCATGTACGAAATGAGCCGTCAATCCGGCCTTGCCGTTCTGCTGGGCGCGGACAGCCTCTCTGAGATGCTCACATTCGGAGAATATTTGCAGCGCATCGCGGTGCGTGACACACGGCTCATCGCCGAGCTGACAGCCCGCCGGGAAGAGCTGGCCGCCCTCGCCGCGCGGCAGCAGGCGGAGCTGGACGCGCTGGACGCATCCAATGCGGAACTGGAAGCCGCTGCAAATGAATATGCCGCGGCGCTGCAGCAGGCAAACGCCCGGCTTTCCGCCGCGCAGGCGGCCGAGCAGGCCGGCGCGGCCGCCTTTGCCGCCAAGGAGCAGGAGATCGCCGCGGCGGAACGGGAATACGCGGAATGGGCCGCCCAAAGCGACAACGACGCGCCCGAATACACAGGCGGCGCGTTTTACTGGCCGCTGCCGGGCTATTCCACCGGCTCGCCCATGGGCTGGCGCACGCTGAACGGCGTACAGGAATTCCACCGCGGCATGGATATCCCCGCGCCGCTGGGTACAAAAATCTACGCGGCGGCGGACGGTGTTGTCAGCACAAAAGCACACTACACGTACGGCACCTGTGTCAAGCTGAGCCATGGCGGCGGGCTGGTGACCATTTACGCCCATATGTCCGCCTGGGCCGAGGGCATCGTCGACGGCGTCCCTGTCAAGCAGGGCCAGCTCATCGGTTATGTGGGCCGAACGGGCCGCGCATATGGATACCACCTGCATTTCGAGGCGAACCTGAACGGCGCGCCCGTGGACGTTCGCGATTATCTGGGGTAGCGCGTTCGTTTGGCCCTGCGGCCGCGCGCAGAAAAGAACAGCGGCCCGCGCGTCCAGGCAACGTGCGGCCGCTGTTTTTGTATGCGGAAAAGGCTGTTCAAGGCAACGGATAAGATATGCCGTCTATTTCAATGGCCGCGACTGCCTCAGGGTCTAAAATATCCTTCAGCATATACCCTGCCACAAACTCGCTTTTGCCCCGCGCCCCGTCCGGCGTAACGCGCCATTCCGTCAACTGATCACCATAAATCGTGATGCGGGAACCATTTTGAAATACAAGCTCGGCGTTCCGCAGGTAATGATAGAACGGCTCGTTCATCGCCTCCTCCGGAGGGGGCGGAAGCTGCCTAGCTGCCATATTGGGATCCGCCCCACTGCCGGAGATGCGCACGGAGACAGGAGATATCCGTACCGTTTCCACGCGCATCTTCAGGTGCTGCGGCGCGCACTCGGTATGCTTGAGGTCCGTGGATGCCCCATAAAGCTTGAATTCCGGGTAGTATATCCCCGCGCAAAACTCCACGGCCGCATCCTTCAGCCTCCATTCCCGGGCAGATGCTGCGGGCGGAAGCTCCAGAAGTATCGTCTGCGCCGTGCCTGGGTCGGCTTCGCTGCACACGCACAGCGCCAGCGTTTCGGCCCATTCGGGAATGCGGCCCCGGTTGTAGAAACGGTACCAGCCGCCGCCCAGCTCCTGCGGCGCGCCGCCTACAAACGAAAAACTGTACATCATTTCCTCCGGCGTCATCGTCAGGGCCGGGCATTCGATCACCGCCCCGGGCGGAGTGTCTCCCGCCGCGAGCGGCACAAAGGAGAACTTCGAGGGGAACCCGCCGGCACCATGGTCCACATTCGTTGTCACAAACCGGCTTGCCTCCCGGGCGCTGTCCGCCGATACGTCATACAGAACAAAAGCGTTCTCCTTATCCCGCAAAAGAGCCGTGATGCGCATGGTATGGCCGTCCACGGTCACTTCCTTGCTCGTGTAGGCCGCGCCGTATCGTTCCACCACCGCGTCGGCGCCCGTTCGCCGTGTCATGGGAGCAAAATACTGTACCGCACCGATGACGGCTGTACAGGCGCACAGGGCCAATGCAGCCGCCAAAACGGCCCACAGGCGGCCCCGTCCGCGAAAGCCGCCCCGGCGTTTTTCAGGCGGAGCCGCTGCGTCCGGCACGATGGCGGGTACCGCTGTGGAGGCCTTCTGCGCGCCGGGGAGGTTCTCAGCCGCTCCCTGCTCCAGCACGCGGCGCACAAGCGTCTCCTGCTTCTCCTGGGGCAGCGGCGGAGAAAGAAATTCCAGCCCGTTGACGACGGGCAGCAATGCTTCGTTCATAAGGACACCTCCTTTTCCAGCAAAGCACGCAGCTTTTTGCGCGCACGCGCCAGCTTGGTGCGCACGGTAGCATCCGGCAGGCCGTAGTGCTCGGCGATGGCCCTTGTCTCCTCACAGTACAAATAGCGCCGTAGAAATATTTCCCCGTCCGGCGGCGGCAGCGCCAAAATCATCCCCGCAAGCTCCCGCGTTTCCAGGAGGCTTTCCAGTTCTACGGCAAAATCCATATCTTCCTCCCGCCCGTCAAGCGGGAACAACACACCCCGGCGCGTCAATGCCCGGTAACGGTCAATGGCGCAGCTTCGGGCCGTACGCACCACATAACCCCGCAGAGCCGTACCCGCGGGCAGGCTGGACGCGTTGCGCCACAGACGGACAAAAGTATCGGCGGCAGCCTCGTCCGCGTCCTCGGCGTGGCCCCGCAAGATAGCCGTGCAAATGGCATGCACGGGCCCGCCGAACAATTCCATCAGCCTGCGCAGGCCCTCCTGCGGGTCGTTTTGCAGCAGCGCGGCCGCGGCGGTGTAATCGTCGTGCAGCAAGGTGGTTCCTCCTTTCAAAAGTGGGTTCCCACACAGAATAACGCCGGAAACAGCCGTTGTGTTTCAAAAACAATTTTTGATTGCTGCGCAATAAAAAAGCTCATCTTAATGGCCGCAGGCCGGGACGGCCTGCAGAACCGAAAAACCAGCCTGCGGCTGTTTTTTATTTCTGTGAAACGCAGCAAATATTTTCGGCGTTGTTCTGTATGAAAACAATACCGAATGGTACCGGCCTCTTTGCTTCGCAGCCGGAACAGCCCTCCCGGCCTTTCTCCCCTTTGACGAGGCCTTTTGGCAAAACGACAAATTTTACAGCTTCACGAACAATCTGGCCCCAATACTGTTATAATGGAATTGTCCGACTGGAACAGCCTTTTCTCTAAAACAAAAGGAGAGCAAAGCGACGGATAAAATCACGTTTCTTCTTGAAGTTGATATAGCATTATGCTTGTTGTGGCTTGTTATCTATTACTATCGCAGGTCAAATCAGGACAAGCAGCAGCAGGCTTTCGCGCTGTATCTTTTCTGCAAACGCCAAACGCCCCGCACCATCCGGTGCGGGGCGTTTTTCATCCATGCGGCCGTCTTATCCTTTTGCACGCAAAAGCGGTGCGGCGGGTAACACAAAATTTTCTGCCAAAAACGCCTGTGTCCGCTCTGTCAGTCCTGCACAGGGAACAGCACCGTGAAGGTATTGCCGTCCGGCGCGGCCGTTACGGTGACGCTGGCGCCGTAATTGGTGGCGATGTGCTTCACGATGGCAAGCCCCAGCCCCGTGCCGCCCGCCGCCTTGCTGCGGCCCTTGTCGATGCGGTAGAACCGTTCAAAGATACGCTGGGCGTATTCCGGCGCAATGGGCTCGCCCGTGTTGAACACGCGCAGGCACGGCGCGCCGTTCTCGTTCGTGAGGTTCACTTCCACGCGGCCGCCCTGCCGGTTGTACTTGACGGCGTTGGTGATGAGGTTGCCCGCCAGCTCGCTCATCTCCCGGTGGGAGGCCGAAAGCACACAGGGCTGCGTGGTGCACGAGATGCTCACCTTGCTGCTTCTGGCAAATTCCGCCGCGTCCGAGCAGCACTCGCTCACCACGGCGGCAAGGTCCAGCACCTCCCGCTCAAAGGTAATGTCGCCGCTTTCCAGGCGGCTGATCATGATGATATCGCTGATGAGGCTGCTCATGCGCATCGTCTCCTTGAGGATACGCTTGGAGATCGCCTCCTGCTTGTTGCCGCCCAGGGGCATATCGCTGCACAGCAGCTCGGCAAAGCCCTTGATGGAGGTGATGGGCGTTTTCAGCTCATGTGAGGCGGATTCAAAGAAGTCCTGCCGCATCTTGGCTGCGTTGCGCTGCGCCGTCACGTCCGAGATAATGATGATGGCGCCGCCGTCGATGGCGCCCGTGTCCTCGGGCTTCACGCGGCTGATGTTCACCTCGCCCTTGCGCTTATCGGGCAGCGGCATATCCACGGCCACGTGGCCGCCTTTTTTCAGCACCGCCGCCACGCCGTCGATGAGCGGGATGTTGCGCGTGGCGTGCAGGATGTTCTTGCCCTGGGCCTCGGTTTTTTTCACACCGAACGCGCGGCACGCCGACGCATTGATGAGCAGGATGTTCTGGTCCGTATCCAGCAGCACGAAGCCCTCGTTCATGTTGTCCAGGATATAGTCGATCTTCGCCTTTTCCCGCTCCAGGCGGCGCATGTTCCGGGCGATCTCCTCCGACATGCGGTTGATATCGCCCGCCATGGCCTGCAATTCCTCATAAGGGTATTTCTCCGGCTCCAGCCGTGCGCCGCCCTCCTGCACGTTTTTCAGGCTTTCGGTAAAATCGGAAATCGGGTCCGTCACGGTTTTTGCCACGCGCGTGGCCACGAACGCCGCCACTGCAAAAGCGACCAGCCCGGCGCCCAGCAGCGCGGGCAGCAGGCTTACAAGGTCCCACAAAAAGCCGTTGTACTGCATGGCCACGCGGATATAATCCCCGCCCTGCGTGCGCACCGCCGCATACATCAGGCGGGTGCCGAGCGTCTCGCTGGGGCGCACGGAGATGCCCACGCCCGCGCCCTCTGCCGCTTTCAGCTCCTCGCGGCCGGCGTGGTTTTCCATGGTTTTGTAATCGGCGGCGGAATCGCCCAGCACCGTGCCGTCCTTTGCAATGACCGTTACGCGAAGCCCGCCGATCTGCCGCGAAAACTGCGACGCCTGTGCGTCGGCGTCGCCGTTCGCGTCATAGGCGGAGCCCAGCGCCGTGGCAAGGCTGCGCAGCTGTGTCTCCGTCTGCTGCGTGGTCTTTGCGTCAAAAATCGCCGCCGTAAGCAAAAGGCAGCACACAAGGCCCGCGCACAATACGAGCGCCGTGCTTTTCAGAATGCTTTTCTTCATGTCCCTTTACCCTTCTTTTTCCACTTCGCCCAGAAAGCGGTATCCCACGCCGCGTACGGTTTTAATATACCGGGGCGCGGTGCTCTCGTCGCCCAGCTTATGGCGCAGCGTGCCGATGTGCATGTCCAGCGTGCGCGTTTCGCCGATGAAGTCGTAGCCCCAAACGCTTTGCAGCAGTTCGTCGCGGCTCATGGCGCCGGGCGCGTTCTCCATCAGCTCACGCAGCAGCTCAAATTCCTTATAGGTCAGTTCCAGCAGAACCCCGTCCCGTGTGGCCTCGCGCACCGCAAGGTCCAGCTTCAGGCCGCCGCTTTTCAGCACGCCGCCCTTTTTCGGCGCGGGCGCGGCGCCGCCGCGCCGCAGCAGCGCGCGCACACGGGCGCACAGCTCCAGCACGCTGAACGGTTTTGTCATGTAATCGTCCGCGCCTGCATCCAGGCCGATGATCTTATCATTTTCAGAATCCTTGGCGGTCAGCATCATTACGGGCACGCCCGCAAGGCGCGCGTTCGCACGCATCAGCTTCAGCGCCGTAATGCCGTCCATACCGTCCAGCATGATGTCCAGCACCGCCGCGTCCGGCACGGTATTCTCCATTTCAGCCAGCGCGTCGGCCGCATTCGGGAACGCGCTTACCGTATAGCCGGACGAGCGCAGCGCCACCTCCAGCAGCATGCGGATGCTCTCATCATCCTCCACCACAAAAATACGCGGTGCCTTCGGCATACCGATTTTCCTCCTTTTTTAACAATGGGAAGCGCGGCCTTACAGCCGCCGCCTTGAATCTCTTCGCGCAGGATATCACGCAAACTTCCCCGACCGGTTCTCCGCAGCGGGAAGCGCGGCCCTGCAGCCGCCGCCTTGAATCTCTTCGCGCAGGATATCACGCAAACTTCCCCGACGGGTTTTCAGCCGCGGGAAGCGTGGCCCTGCAGCCGCCGCCTTGAATCTCTTCGCGCAGGATACCCGGCAGCCTTTCCCGACCGGTTCTCCGCAGCGGGAAGCGCGGCCCTGCAGCCGCCGCCTTGAATCTCTTCGCGCAGGATATCACGCAAACTTCCCCGACGGGTTTTCAGCCGCGGGAAGC